>Ga0100378_1005736_pt1 | contig 11337 bp, 11 predicted proteins | sample CryGeymeta201502_FD_81535 | JGI IMG/M metagenome (GOLD analysis project Ga0100378, IMG submission 81535) | Groundwater microbial communities from Crystal Geyser aquifers in Utah, USA - Crystal Geyser metaG 2015-02 | ecosystem: Environmental > Aquatic > Deep subsurface > Groundwater | place: USA...
AGGTTAAGTGTAAAATATAAATATAAATTAGTAGAACAAGGATATTGGTTAATAATTGTTGAAATAGTTATTATTAAATTTATTGTTTGCCATATTCGTTAATATAAGTATCATAATTATTTTTAAATTTTATATAGTTTTATTGTTATATAATATAGTATTTATTAACTTATTATTTATATATTATATAATTTTTAATTATATGGATAAAAATGACATTCCTAAAAGCTCAAGTACATCAAGTTTAGTGCAAGTTGGAGAAAAATTATTATCTTCTTTTATTGTATGTGGTTTTAACGAACAAAATATTGTTAGATATAATCCTGAAACAAATCCTAAAAAATATATTCAATACATAGACATAATAGAAAAAGATTTAGGGATATCATTAGATAAATTTGAAAAAGAAAATGAAATATGGTAATATAATTACAAAAATATATTATATATATTATAGGCTTTCACTAAATCAAAAAATGAAAAACTGGCTAAGACTGTCCTTTACTCATAAATACGATAACCCTGTTACTTTAATACAGGTTATCGAATGTGAATTAATCAAAGAACAAAATATTTTAGTAATAATAGTTTATATAATTATTATATAAATTCTATCCATTATATTCATTCAATTAGATTGTTAGTAAAAATAAAATCAACAAGGGATACAAGCCCGTATGCATTACAAAAGTTCCAAATGAAACTAAAAATTTCCCTATCAAACCAGTAAGTATTATTAGTTTGTATTAATCATTATTATAATCATAATCATTTCGTTATCTTAGGAAATTAATAACCTTGAAGAATATAATAATAATTACTTTAAAATACCAATTGAATTTAATGTAAAAGAGATTATGAATTATTCTACATCAGCAATATTTTGTGTATATAGAGGAAAGAATAAAAAACCAATAACAAATATAAAGATTAAAAAGGAAAATGCGAATTATAAATTAGCTTTAGAACTATGTAAGTTTATCATGTTATTAACATAACTTATATGATTAGCTCAAAATCCTTACGACTCCATATACCTTCCTACTATAATTGATCATTATCCTCCAAATGTAGAGGTAAGCCCTGGTATTCCAATGTTTTGCTTTCCTGAAGGAATTAAAGTTAAAAAGCAAAATGAAATGCCGAAGAGTTTAAGCTTTATAATAACAGATCAATTTGGAAAGCGTCATTTTGCAACATGCTTAATAATAACTGAAGAAATCACAGAGAGTCTTCAATTAAGTTTTGTTCCTACTTATCTAACAGAAGAGAAATTATATATTGAAAAGGGTTTATGTCTTATTGGCAAATATCCATTTTTTAATAACTATAAAAAATTCTTAAAGGAACTTTACAGAATACAAGTATCATTTCAAATAGATAGACCATTAGAGGTAATAGTATTTTGTAATAAATAAAGCATTTTATTTATCAATTTATGGAGTCAATAGATTCAATGTATCTTAGAGGAAATCAATATATCAATTACAAAATAGCTTCAGAACAATTAAAGTTTATATATCCACCGATATACGCAGAAGAAAGGGATATAACCGAAGAAAGCTTAGAATTTTTATTTATCTTACTAACTATTGATCAAATTATAACATTATGGGAAGCATTACTTTTAGAAAGATCAGTGTTTTTAATATCACATACAAATAAAAGTTGTTTAAATCATGTATGCATGGCATTAATTTCTTTACTTTTTCCTTTTAAATGGATGCATATACTTATTCCTATACTTCCTGAGAAGTCTAAGGTTTTCCTTGAATCTCCAGTACCAGTTATTATGGGAATTCCATTTAAAAATATTAATTTAAATGAATTCCCATATGATTCTATAGTTGTCAATTTAGATAACAAAAGAATTGAAAAATATCAAGATAGATTACCACCATTACCGCCAAAAGTTAATCAACATATGATGAAAAGGCTTGAAAAGTTCAAGAATAAATATAATAATATTGAAAACATTGGTAAGATACAGTTAGCAGATGAGGTTTTTAATTGTGCTGAGTTATATGAAAATAATGATAATAAAGACAATCCATTTATTCCTTTAGAAATACGAGATATATTTTACGAAGCTTTCTTAATAATATTTAAGAATTATGAAAGATATTTTTACGTATTTAATAAAAAAAAAGATTCAAAATCTGATCAACAATTTGATACTAAAGACTTTTTAAAAGATAATAGTTCAACAGAGGTAATATTTTATACAAAAAATTTAATTCATAATTAAATCTTTAATTTCATATAGGCTGGTTCATTCTTATATAAGTTTACCGAAACTAATATATTTACTAACTTTGCATTTAGCTTTAGTAATTACGAAAGTGATGAATTGCTTAAATTCTTTATAAAGTAATTTAGTTTAATATATAAATTCACTTTAAATCTTTTATCAATATAATTAGTTCGATTAAAAGAAAAAAGGATAAATACTATCTTCCTATTAATTTTCCAACAACTACGGTTACTATTTCAGATAATACAGTCGTTGACACTAAAATTAAGTATAACTATCCACAGTTTCCTAGACTAAATTCACAATATTATCACCAAATTAAAACGAAATTATATAAGTCACCATTCGAGATTCAATCTGACGAAGTAACAACTATGTATTTATATTAATATAGTGGTGCTTTTCTATTTCTAACTTAACTACTCAAAATTGGTGTAGATATTTAATATATATTATTTACGATATATGGTTTCACTTCTTCAGTATGACAATATCACTATATGATGATAAAGAAGCTGAATCACTGACAGATCATGCAAATTTTATTTTAAACTCGCTTGGGAAGAAGAAAATAATGCCCACTAGAGGTTTATATTCAAAATTAATTAGAGCATATAGTAGACCGTCATTGTCTCAGAAATTAAAGAATTTACTAGGTAATTAATTATGATTATTTACTATGATTTATATAACTTATTAAGCTTCTTCCTCCAATTCCAAATCTAATAAATTTCAGAACGAAGCTCTTATGAACTTTATGGCTGTTATTTCAAACTCAAGTCATATGACTAACCAAATAATGGACAATTTTATTGAAAATCACGATCATTTAATCCATCATGACAAGAGAAAATCATTACTATCAAATTATATTGATAATATTAACGATACTATAGAAAATACTATAGAATCAAACATTTTTTTAAATTATGATTACTGTTATACATGTTGTAAATCAAAAAAGATAAAAAAATTGTATATTGAAGATATAATCGGAGGATTTGGCCGAGATACTTCATCCGACTACTCAATATGCTTTAATTGCTTAAATAATTTTCATCCAAAAATATATTTGATAAGTGATGCTCAAAAGTCTGTTGATAAAATTGAAACAATAAAGCTTTTGAATCCTATTGTATTGTTAAGAGAAATTGATAATATGATTAGGTTATATGGTGAGAAATACTTCTTTTTGAGTAATTATCATATTAACCGTGATCAACGTTATATCTTTTGGAATATCGTTTATTATTTCAACTTGCTTAAACTTCCTTGCTTTGTACTATATGTCAATAAAAATAAAACTAAAAATCACAAAGTTGTTGAAGAATTAGAAAAAATACGTCAAGTCAACAAATCAAATAAAACTAATTCAGTTTATGACACAAAATCAATATTTTCTGGAGGGTCAGAAAAAGATTCAACTTCAGGTAACCTTAATAATAATCTTTATATTAATAATATAATTTTAATCTAAATTTATATAGAAAATCAATCTGTATATTCAAACTGCATTTCAAACAACTATAATGAATGGGCTAAATTACTAAATAATAAAGTACTAGAGCAAGTAGAGTATTTTAATAGCGGGAAAGAGTTTGTAAAGATGGAAAACCATAAGGTAGAAGTAAATAGCTCGATTGTAGAGATAAAAAATGTAATTAATATTAATACTTATTATTAATACTTCCTTATTAATACTTATTATTAATATTTATTATTAATACTTATTATTAATACTATGTAGTTAATTTCAAAAAGTGTTGAGGAATTTACACAAAGAGAGAAGAGTAGATTAGGGTCTTTATTTAATACATTTGAAATATATGATGAGTTGGATAAGATAGAAAAAAGTGAATCACAACAACCAATTGTAAGCAAAATATTAATTTATTGTATTTACTTATTAATTATTTAATGTATTTTAGCCTGTTACTCTATCTAAATTCAGCAGTAGCGGTAAAAAGAATACATATTCAGAGTTAAATAACAATGAAATGCTAAAGAAATCAATACAATTTAATGATCTCGAGAGTAAGAAGAGTAATGAAATAAAGAAATAATCATAAAATTTTTACATAACAAATGTAAGAAATAGAATATGAAGATATTACATCATCAAATAGTATTCATATTTTTTAATTGTATTCAAGTAAATAGTATTTAGTATTATTAATTATTGTAAATTGTAAATTGTTTATTATTGTTATATTAAATAAGTAATATAAGTTATATTAATATCATATTTTCCTATTCTATTATTGATAACTTAACTTTACTTAATGTATTTATTTAATATATTAATTTACTTAAATTTAAATAAAAAAATGAAAAGATCATTAGACTTGAACTTAGAAGATTTTAAAGCATCCGATGAAAAAGTTCTAGTAACCTTAAAAAACACTGATCAAGATTTATTTACTATAATTAAATGCTTTCGAAATTCAGAAAGTATTGTAATATTAGAAGCACACAAAATTAATTTACTCAAGATAAACAAAACAACATTTCTAAATCTACCAAATTTGACTACAGTTGATTTACGAGAAAATAAGTTGCAAAAGATATCAAAGCATTTTACTTACCTAAAAAACTTAAGTAGATTATTGCTAGATGATAATCATATTACTTATATACCTTCTTATATAGATCAACTAGATAAACTAGAAGAGTTATCAATAACTAAAAATAAACTTACGTATATCCCTTCATCAATACAGAATTTAAACAAACTAAAATGTTTAAAGATTTCAAACAATCAAATTACAACACTTCCAATTGAGATAGGTTTACTGAAGTCATTAGAGGTCTTTCATTTTGATGCCAATTATTTTACATATATTCCTACTACATGTTGTTATCTTAAGCATTTAAACGAAATATCGTTTGATTGGTTAGAATTCCTTGAACCTCCATTTCAAAAATTAATTAAGGAGAATATAGGGAAGACAATTATAACTTTAATTAGAAGCTCGTTACAGGAATTGATAAGAGATAATTGCTTATTTTGTGATTTTTCAACATTTGTCGAGAAGAATTCGAATATCAGTTCCAAACAGGATTCTTTTATTGACCAAAAAAAGAATAATAACGGAGAGTTTGTTAATTTGAATAAGGAACTTGAGAAGGCAGATTTTAATATTGGAAGTAGTAATAAAAAGAAAAATATTAAAATATTTCATGCAATAGAAAATAATTATTATGGAATTATCAAGGTAATCAAAACATACTTAAAATTCATAATATTACATACATTTTATAATATTAAATTTAATTTCAATTAATTTAGGCATTAATAAATAGTGAAAAAGACATCGACAGCTTTTTAAAAGTTAAAAACAATGAAAATAAGACTCCACTATATTTTGCAATCCATCAACAGAAGCATGATATCTGCAACCTAATTTTATCTAAGATTAACATAAGCAACTTGAATAATGCTCATATTTACTTACATAAAGCAATCCGTATGAGAGATCCTATATTAACGAAGAAATTTTTAGAAGCGGGAATTGATGTAAACGCACCTGATGATCAAGGTAACCAATCTTAATAATATGAACCATATAACTAATGTAATAATATATATCCATATCTTTAGGTTATTCTGCTTTACATATACTCTTTGCCAATTTTAATAAATGTCCTTCCAAATGTGCAATAGTTGCTGACATCTTAATGCAATATAATCCTAACTTAAATATTTCAAACCATGATAACTGGGCCCCAGTACATATTGCCTCAAGAAAGGGAAACAAAGATTGCATAACATGGATAATTAATTATAATAAACAGTTAAGACACCAAAAGAAAGAGATATTCGACCTAAACTTAAAAGGAAAGAATGAATGGTCTCCTCTACATTTAGCTGCTAATTCATATAAATTAGAAGAAACTTATTTATTATTAGAAGAAGGCTGTGATGTCTTCGCTAAAAATGTTGACAATAAAATTCCCAGAAAAGTAACTAATGGCAATTACTTACTGAATAAACTACTTAAGAATTATGAGAATAGCTTTTTGTATAAGAAATATTTGTGTAACACTGATGTTGCGCATTTTAATACTCAAAATTGCTTTACGACTGTTGAGGAGATATCAAATATTGATGATATACAATCTTCATTTATAAGAGGTAATTAATTTGAATAATTTTAAGATATGAATTTACATAAGAAGGCAGATAAGGAGAAAAGTTTTCCTCTATTTTCTGATATTGATATTGATAAATTTAATACGTCTCAAAATAAAGATAGTAATGTAAATATTATTCCTATTGAGGAAGAATCAAAAAATGGGATAAGTGGGACTGGTAAAATCTCAGATAGTAAATTGAATTATATGAATAAGCAGAAATCTATTAGTCATTCTAATCTATTAAAAAATAGTACTCCATTACCTTCTTCATCTGTTGATAGCCGAAGTAACTTAAATCTTAATAATATCTCCAAAGATAATCAATCAAAAGAAACACCCAAATTCTCAAATAACAATTTTCTCAAAAACACCTTACCAGAAAAGAAAAACTCTTACAATCCTCCTTTTCAAAATACTCAACATAATAAAAAATCAACATTAATCTTTAAACAATCTTACATGAGTGATATCTCAAATATCAATTTTACATTACAAAAAGAAATAATCCTTAGTAGTGATGTAAATTTACAAGAAAAGTTTGAATCATTAATGTTTCTTAAGTTAAACTCAGAAAAGTTTGAGCTTGAAAAAATAATCAAGGTCATAATAGATAATATATCAATCGACTTAATGATTAATCAACTATTTATTGGTGAATTATGTTCTATTATTATATCAAATAAATTTATTAATCTAATGGCTAATTTAGAACAACTAAAAGAAAAGATAGTGTCAAAGGACAATAAACATCAAGTTGTTAGTAATGAATTAGAAAATTGTATTAGGATGTGTGCTATACTTAAAAAGAAATCAGATATAATAAGGAGTGATAAAAAACTTATGAAGCCTGAGAAGTATTCTATTACAGAAAAATTAAATAATATTGTGAATATAAATCAAGGTCAGAATATTCATAGTGAATTCTATAATAGTAAAAATCAAGAGGGGTATAATTCAGCAAAGAATCTTCCGAAATATTCTAATGTGTATCCGACTGTTGTGTCTCCTGATGAGAATTTTGGGAATTTGTCTAAGGAGGATGAGTATGCGGATGATTTGAATGAACTTAATGAACTTTCAGCCAGAAAATCAGTTGATGTAAACAACAATTACTCTGCTATATACGATAACTTAAATAAAAAAACTACTATTGACAAAGATCTAGCAAATAAAAGTTCAAGACTTGATAACAAAGACGAAAGTTGCAATGTTATTGATTCTTCTAGATCATTTGTTAAATTTGATGATTCACAAACACAAGCACCACAACTTAATAACATTCCTAAATTATTTGATGATAGTATTAGTAAAAAAGAAAGTAGAATTGACTCAATGATTGATGAATTAGAAACTTAATTTATAATTATAGTTAATATATAAAATTTAAATAAGAATTAAATTTATATACAATTTTATATAAAATTTTAATTACAATTTGAATTATCTTGGTATTATAAAAATTCATTTTTATAATAATTGATTATTAAAATAATTTTATTTAAAATGAGTTCAAATTTATTTAAAGTAGAACTAAGACGAAGAAAAGAAAAAACTTTTTTAGACATAACAGAAGAAGAACTAATGACGAAGCCAGAACAAATACTTCAAATTTATAAAAAAGAATGTGTTGATTTAAAAAATTGGTTCTTTACTATCGTATTAATATTATTAAAATTAAGTTATACTACTACTCAAAAGATGAACTTTCCCTTTTTCAAAAATTCTTTGATGAATTTATTAAAATTGACGCGTCATCAAATCCTCTCTATAAAGAAACTAAACTACTATTTGCTTCTATTCTTAATATTTTTGCTTTGATTTTTAATCATATGGCAGAAAAAACAAAAGATAAACAGAAATTCGAAGAGTATTCTCTTTTATCTACAAAATGCGTAAATTCTGCAGAGAATTATACACCAGCTTGGGATCAATTAAAAAATCTTTCTACTGGATTTATATTATTTTCTAAAGAGGATTACGTTGTTTCCGAAAGTTACTTTAGTAACATTCTTGAAAATAAGGGTAAAAGTGATCCTAATAATCAATTCATATATGACCTAGCCAAGTTTATTAAAGCAATTATTGCATATAATAAGTGTAATTATAAACAATCAATTCAAATATTAACTGAACTAATAAGAGAAAACAACTTTATTAATGAAAGTGTTTTAGAAAGTTTAGGACTTTGTTTCTTTAATTCTGGAGATGTTAAGAAAGCAAAGAAGATATTTGAAAAGTGTTTAACTTTGGTAAGTTTAATAATTTAATATAATATACTATAATATACTATTATTAGTATATACTATGATTAGTATTATTACTTAATTCTTATTGTAAATTTCTTTAGAATCCTCAAAATTCAAAGATATTAACTTATTTAGCTACAATAGACTTAATTAATACTGAAATAGACTCCTCCAACTGTGAAAAATCAATCGAGAAGCTATGCCGGGCATACAAAAATGATCATCATTTTTACTTCTTACTAATTAACTTAGCTAACTTCTTTCTTATTGCAGAAAATGTTGAAAAGGCCGAAGAGATTTACTTAAAAATTAATTCGTTAATAGACTACTCAGATTACAAGTTTAATATTAATGAAAACAAAACCAATATTGGAAGGAAAGACAAGGATATATTAAAATCAACAGTATACTGTTTAAAAGCTAAAATTAATCACTTTAATAAAAATAACTATGAAGCCTTTAACTGGTATAGAAAGGCTGTTGACTTAAACACTCACAACCTCGAGGCTCAATATGGTCTCGGGCAGATCTATTTAATAATGCAAAATCACTCCGAAGCAGAAAAATGCTTTGAATTATGCAGTAAAGAATTAGAAAATTCTGCATCATCATTTGAAATTAAGAAATTACTTGCGTTTACATGTTCAAAAACTAACAAGAAGCAAGATGAAAGTATTAAAATCCTTACAGAAGCAATTACAAATTGTGATGATATCGACTGCTATTTAGAAGTTGCCCAACTACAAGAAAATAAAAACCCAACAGAAAGTTTAGCATTATATGAGAAATTATTATCTTTCTTAAATTTAGGTGAGTCAGAAACTCATAATTTCGAAGAAAAAGCATATGAGAATTTAAAAGAAATAAAACCTGAGTTACTGATTAATATTGCTTCTCTTAAGTTAAGATTGAGTATGAATAATGTAAATATAAGAGAAAATAAAGAAAAAGAAGCTAAAGATTTAGCTAAAACAGAAGAGTATTTAAACGATGCGTTGAAAATTGTTAAAAGTTTCTTAGAAAAATCAGACAAGACTAATAATGAATCTGAGGAAAAACAAAATAATATCGTCAAAACAGTAGATAAAATCGATGGGAACAAAAAAATCCGTTACAAAGCTTTAGAAATTGCTATTTATTATAACTTAGGAATATATAACGAAATTAAACATGAATTTGGAGAAGCGTATTGTCTCTACAAAAAAATCCTGAAGCTTAATCCAAACTTCTCTGAGGCTTACCTAAAACTGGGAGAACTCGCCAAGCTACGCGGGAACGAAAAGAAATTCAACGATTATCTAGATGAGGCAATATTAAAACATTATCAAACACAAACAGCTGAAAACGCGGGAAAAGAAAAACGTCTAATATTCCCTTCATTACTAAAACCTGTTAATCCAAAATTAATAAAAATTCAATCTCTATTTGATTCCGGAAAAGAAGACGAAGCCTTAAAAATAGCATACTCAATACTAGAGCAATATAATGAAAAAGATTGTTATACGCTTATCTTACTAGGAAATATTTATTATAGAATAGCATCAAAATTCAGAATAGGAATGCTACCTGATAAAAACAGAACATACTACAACAGTAATTTAAACAAATCACTTGAACTATACTATAAGGCCTTAGAAACAGATAAGTACAATTGCTACGCTGCGATCGGAATAGCCAATGTTCTTGCTGAGTACAATTTAACCAAAGAAAGCTTAGATATATATAAAACAGTTTCTGACGTACAAAACAATAATTTAAATGCTACAGTAAATGAAGCTCTGATCTACATGAATGAGAATCAATTTGAGAAAGCTATAATAAATCTTAATAAGATACTTAAGAAGAATTTCAATGGATTAAATCCAGAAATCGAGGTAATACTAATAAAATGCTATAGAGATAATAAAGATTTTGAAATTGCATTAAAGATGCTAAAATCTTTAATGTTTCGATATCCAGACAATCTCATTTACAAAATTAATTATGCACTAACACTAAAAATTCAAGCTGAAGAAATACTTGGTAAAAATGAAAGAAAAGTAAAAGAAACAGAAGAAGCTATTAAAAATTTAGATGAAGCTATCCCACTATTTATGGAAATTACTCAACTTAAACGTGAAGTAAAGGAAAAAATAGTTTCCGAGCTAAAAATTATTTCTTTAGATTTTTTAAGGAATAACTGTATGGAATTTTTAGGTTATACTAAGGACACAAAAGAAAAAGCAGAAGAAATATTAAAAAATGACAGAATACAAGAGGAAAGAGCGCTTCAAAAGTATATCGAAAACAAGAAGAAGTTAGAATTGCTATTGTTAGATGAGAAACGTACTTTAGAAGAAAAGCAAGAGGCTATTAGAAAACAACATGACTTTGAAGAACATTTACAAATAGATTTTTATGAAAAAGCTATGGAGTTGAAAAATGCGCAAAAAGATACAACAGGAAAAAGAAGTAAAGGAAAGAAAAAGAAACAAGATGATATAATTGATGATGATAATAATGAAATTAATAATATTGAGTATGATCAAGGAGGTGAAAATGAAGAAGGGGATTATGTTCCTAATGAATTAAACGGTGATGGAGATAGAGATAATGTGAGCGAGAAAACAGATAAAACAGATGATGATCGTAACTTTGATGACACTGTTGTCGACAAGAAAAAGGTAACTACTTTATATATAAATTATATACTAATAAAAC
>Ga0100378_1005738_pt1 | contig 11334 bp, 9 predicted proteins | sample CryGeymeta201502_FD_81535 | JGI IMG/M metagenome (GOLD analysis project Ga0100378, IMG submission 81535) | Groundwater microbial communities from Crystal Geyser aquifers in Utah, USA - Crystal Geyser metaG 2015-02 | ecosystem: Environmental > Aquatic > Deep subsurface > Groundwater | place: USA...
TCGACTACTTTGAGGTAACTCGCACTTCACGTATTATATCAGATTGGTCTTATTTAATGCAGTTGGTGGCTTGTATTTTCATCATCGAGGGCGACTGACTTGTGCAGCCATGATGGTTTATCACCAAGGTGAGATTTACTGTTTCATTTGAGTCCAGTTCACCGGATGATGCCAGAGTAAGTGTACTGGTCGTCGAAGACGTGCTTGAGCGCGAACGTACATCATTTGGATCAAAATATTCAGTTGATAATAATAGGTATTCATCTTCCTCTTGCTCGCTCGCCGTAGTAACGCTTTCTTCTTCATGTGTTGGGTGAACCACTTGTCCTTGATAACCTGATTCTCCTCGCTCCATTGTATCAAGAAAATCGACAGGTTCATGGGGCTCAATAGCTTGGGCTTCTTGTTTTTTATCTTTCTTTGTTGTGTCGGTTGTGTTGGCGTATTTGTCAATCCAGGTATCAGACAGTATGTCGTATAAATTTAAAGAAAGCTCTGCTGTGGCTCGAAACCATGCATTCACGGCCTGCGCAGCTTCCGTTGCTTGCTTTGCAAATGTTTGTTGGCAACGAATCCCTTTAGGATTGAGCTCTTCTGGTGTTAACGTGATAACACATGTTCCTTCATCGTTTACTTGCTTTTGAAATTCATCAAAAACATTTTGTCTTTTATTTATAATACCTTGACGATTATCGTTCACTTCTTGAATATCTAACATTTCTCTAAAGTGCATTTCAATCTCTTCGACTTGAGCTTGACTCAGTGTTTTTTTCTTTAACAAATCATTTATACTATTTAAATGAGATTTAGACATAATGTTTACCTAAATGTATTTGTTGTGATTTAAAGTATATTATACAGACCGCATTTAAATCAAGTTGTTTTTTATTAACGCACCACAAGGCCATCAGAAAATTTATTTGAAAAACCTGGTGAAATGATTTTATCAGCCTCACGTCGTGATGTTTTCAAAACCCTGATGTAATCGGATAGCGCCAGTCTCGCCCAAATGCCCTGGGTGTGATTTTTGTGCCGGGGGCGGCTTGGCGTCGTTTATATTCATGACGTTTGATTAATTTGATGACATGATGAACCACGTCGGGCGCATGGCCTTTTTGAATAATATCGGCGGCACTTAGTTTTTCGTCCATATGATACGCAATGATGGCATCCAACTCAGGGTAGTCAGGTAAGCTGTCTTGATCGGTTTGATTGTCAGCCAGTTCAGCGGACGGTGCTCGGGTAAGTACGCGTTCGGGGATGACGCGCCCTAAGGTATTACGATAGTGAGCTAAAGCATAGGCACGTGTTTTTGGCACGTCTTTGATAGGGGCATAGCCGCCACACATATCGCCGTAGAGTGTGGTGTAACCCACGGCGCTTTCGCTTTTGTTACTGGTGGTGAGTACAAGCATGCCATGACTGTTGGAATACGCCATGAGCAACAGGCCACGCAGGCGAGCTTGAAGATTTTGCTGGGTTATTTCGGGTGCGCCCTGTTCATCCAATACAGGCTGAAGTGTTTCAAGCATGGTTTTAAATCCAGGCTCAATCGATAACGTGTGATGTGATACGCCTTGAAGCGCGAGTATTTCATCAATATCTTCGGTGCTGATATCTGATGTATAACGTGAGGGCAATGCCAGTGCGTGCACGCGATCAGCGCCTAAGGCATCGACCGCAATGGCGAGCGTGAGTGCCGAATCAAGACCACCCGAGAGGCCGAGTACGACGCCAGGGAAGCTGTTTTTGTTGATATATTCACGTAGACCCGTACATAACGCTTGATAAACCAGTGCGTTTTCTTCTAGATCTGGGGCTATTTCAGATTGTATTTGATGATTTTGAACATGCACGGTTTGTAGATGCTCTGTAAATACAGGGGCTTGTGCTTGAATGTGTCCTTGATTATCTAAAGCCAACGAGCGGCCATCAAAAACCAATTCATCTTGCCCGCCTACGATATTGACATAAATCAGTGATAAGCCTTTTTTAGCATGGGCTCGAAGTAATTCAAGACGTTTTTCAAATTTACCGATTTCAAAAGGCGAGGCATTGAGGCAGACCAATAATTCGGCGCCGGCTGCGAGCGCTTGCTCAACGGGGCCGGGTTGCCAGATATCTTCACAAATGCAAAACCCAATCGAATGATTATTAATGTTCAGCAGGCATGGGGTGTTGGCGCCGGGTGTAAAATAACGTTTTTCATCAAATACGCCGGTATTAGGTAAATGATGTTTATCATAATGCGCGATGATTTGACCACGATGAATCATACTGAGTGAATTAAAGCGTTGAGTTTTATCTTGATGTGGGTGGCCTATGGCCACGTGAGTATTATTCGTTGCACGGCATATTAAATCCAGGGCTTGTTCGACACGTTCTGTGAGCTCAGGACGAAGCAGCAAATCTTCCGGTGGATAACCGACTAAGGCGAGTTCAGGAAAAACAATCAAATCATGAGTTGCCTGATGGGTTTGAATGATTTGAATGATGTTTTGGGCATTCGCTTCAATTGCGCCAACGGTAGGATTGATTTGAGCCATCAAGATAACCAGCGCATGTGACATGCTTGTTCTGCCTTATTTTAGTCTGAAAAAAAAGCATTATAAGAAAATCAGGCCTGGGTGTCACGAAAGCTTGGAGAAAAGCTTGCCGAGAATACATTTACGGCGGTGATAAATATCGATATGATGTCTCGCAGCTGAGGCGCTTGATGCTTTCAGCTTGAATTAATATTTACGAGGAGAAACGCATGGGATTTTTTATCCAAAGTGCAATGGCAGCAGAAGCGAACACGCCAGCACAGGCTGACGGTGGTTTTTCGTTGGTGATGATTGGGGTTATTTTTGTTTTGTTTTATTTTATGCTTATTCGTCCGCAAAACAAGCGTGCAAAAGCACATGCTGAGCTTGTGAATAAGCTTGCGAAAGGTGATGAGATTACAACATCTTCAGGTATTTTAGGGCGTGTGGTGAGTTTGGATGAGCAGTATATTAAGTTGTCGGTTGCTGAAGGCATGGATATTACGATACAACGAAGCGCTGTCACGACTGTTTTACCTAAAGGTACGTTAACGTCCCTGATTAAATAATACAGAGAATTTTTATGCATAATAAGTTCCCACTATGGAAGAATATGGCTCTTATCCTGCTGATTGTAGTGGGACTTGTTTATGCCATTCCAAATATTTATACCGAAGATCCGGTTGTGCAAGTCTCTTCGCAGAAAGCTTTACTTCCTAAAGCACTCAAAGAAAAAGTTGAAAGCCTGTTGCAAGCAGCGCATCTTCCGTATAAAAAAGTTTCAGCCGATACCGAGCATCTTGAAGTGCGTTTTTCAACGACCGATGTTCAGTTGCTTGCGCAAGATGTGATGAAAGCAGGGCTGGGTTCAGATTATACCGTGGCCCTAAATTTAGTACCGTCTACGCCTAAATGGCTCGCAGCCATTGGCGCCGAGCCCATGAAACAAGGGCTTGATTTACGAGGTGGCGTGCATTTTTTATTAGAAGTCGATGTGGACAGTGTTTTAACACGACGCTATGAAGGTCTGATGAAAAACATGGGGCGTGGCTTGCGCGATGCGGGTATTCGCTATGCCGGTATTCGGTATGTGCCTGAGCGGGGCGTCGAAATACGTTTTCGAACACCGGAATTGCAACAAAAAGCGTTTACGGTATTAAAAACAGAATTCTCAGAGTTTTTATTTAAAACAACTCAAGATGAAGGAAAAACGCCTGAGTTGTGGGTTTCTTTATCTGAATTGGATCTTTCGAAGATTCGCCAAAACACGATCGATCAAACCATGAGTATTTTGAGAAATCGTGTCAACGAATTAGGCGTCGGTGAAGCGGTCGTTCAGCAGCAGGGCGCAACACGTATCGCGGTTGATTTACCGGGTATACAAGATGCCGCACGTGCAAAACAAATTTTGGGTGGAACGGCAACACTTGAATTTCATTTGGTAGACTCAGAGCATGATCCTATTGTTGCAAAGCAAACGGGGGCGGTACCTGTAGGCACCAAGTTTTACGTGATGGATGGTCAACCTATTTTACTCATGCGTCAGGTTGTTTTGAGCGGTGATTCGATCACCAGTGCCATGTCGACGTTTGATCAGCAATCTGCTTCGCCTGCGGTGTCGATTCAATTAGGGGGTGGAGGAGAGTCGTTTTTTACCAAAATAACACGTGAAAATATTGGTAAGCGCATGGCCATTGTGTTTGTTGAATCAAAAACAACATTACAAACCGTGGATGGAGAAACTAAGCGTATCACGCATCACACTGAACGGGTGATCAGTGCACCGGTGATTCAAAGTGCGCTGGGTAATAGTTTCCAGATCACAGGCTTACATGATGCAAAAGAAGGTGCAGATTTAGCCTTATTACTTCGAGCAGGTGCTTTGCCTGCGGCGATTTATTCGGTTGAAGAGCGTACGGTTGGCCCGACACTGGGCCAAGAGAATATTCATCGAGGCATTGTATCACTTGAAATAGGCATGCTGCTTATTTTGATTGCCATGGTGGTGTATTACCGTGTGTTTGGCTTGGTTGCAAATGTTGCCTTGGTGCTTAATTTAATTTTATTAAGCGCATTGCTCTCGATGCTGGGTGCAACGTTAACGTTGCCTGGTATTGCCGGTATTGTGTTAACCGTGGGGATGGCTGTGGATGCGAATGTTTTAATTTACGAGCGTATTCGCGAGGAGCTTCGTGCGGGGCTCTCACCCGATCGAGCAATTTATGCTGGGTATGAACGTGCTTTCTCGACTATTTTGGATGCGAATATCACCACGTTGATTGTGGCCATTGTACTTTTCTCGGTTGGAACAGGTCCTGTGCGTGGATTTGCAGTCACGTTATCGCTTGGGTTGTTAACGTCGATGCTCACAGGGGTTACGTATACGCGCGCCATGATTAATGTGATGTATGGTGGGCGTCATTTAAAAAAACTCTCAATCGGTATTTAATAGGGGATTATTGTCATGGAGTTGTTTAACCCAAACTCAAACGTTGATTTTATGGGCGCGCGTCGTTGGACAGCGATGTTGTCAGGGTTGATTTTTTTGATTTCGATTGCTGGATTGTGCATTAATGGCTTGAAGTGGGGCCTGGATTTTACTGGAGGCACACAAATTGAAATTACGTATAAAGCCGCGGCGGATTTACCGTTGATTCGCCAGAGTTTATCAGACGCCGGTTTTAAAGAAGCGCAAGTGGTGCGTTATGGTACATCGAAAGATGTTTTAATTAGTATTGCACCACGAGCAAAAGAAGATGCATCGATGTTGGTTGATCGTGTCATGCATGTACTTCCAGGTGCCGAGAAACAGCGGGTTGATTTTGTTGGGCCACAAGTTGGGGCTGAGCTTGCAACCAAGGGAGCACTTGCTATTTTTATCTCGTTGCTTGCGACCATGATTTATATTGCTTTGCGTTTTGAGTATCGCTTAGCCTTCAGTTCTGCGGTTGCTTTAATTCACGATCCTGTGCTTATTTTGGGTGTGTTTGCATGGCTCAAAATAGATTTTGATTTAAAAGCACTTGCCGGTTTGCTTGCGGTGATTGGTTATTCGTTGAACGATACGATTGTCGTATTTGATAGGGTGCGTGAAAATTTTGTGAAACTTCGACGTAAATCACCAATCGAAATTATGAATATCTCGATTAATCAAACGTTATCACGAACCATCATGACGTCTGTATTAACGTTGTTTGTGGTGGTGGCTTTATTTATTTACGGTGGAGAGACCATTCATGCGTTTTCGATGGCCTTAATGATTGGCATTATCGTTGGAACGTACTCATCGATTTATGTGGCTGGGGCATTGGCTGTCAGTATGGGGCTGAATCGAAAAGATTTCTTACCCTCAGTCAATAAACTCACGGATGCGCCTTAAAGTTTACACATCGCCAGTTCAACCGGTGCGGTTCTATCATACACTTCACGCATGGATTTAGCTTCGCAGAGTCGTAAGCTTAATCCATGATTTCCAATCTGTACTTTGGGAATTAAGGATTCTCGTTTGTTCATGCGAATAATCACAAGATGACAAGCGGTTTTGTTGCTGTAGGGAAAGGAGCACTGATAAAAACCTTTTTCAGGGATAATACATTCAAAGTGGCACGCTTCTCGTAACAGCGCTAAATATATTTTGACTGTATCATATAAGGGGCGCAGTTGTTCGAGCCAACGGGTTAAATCATCTTGGCGGGTTTTAGCGCTGTTTTCTAACCAAAACCATAGCTGAGGTGAGCAAAGCTCCACATCGTTGATCTGACCGGTTGAAGTGAGTCCGATTGATTGAATAAATGGATCAGTATGAATCGCTTCGCCAAAACGCCCGGTTAGTTGGCTTAGTATGGGTATATGTGCTAAAAGTTTAGCAAAACTTGTGCCAGATAGCTCATGGGGAAGTGCTTTGTTGTTGAGGTGTTCAAGGCGCATAAATTCTTTAAGAAAACGTCCTTTGAGTTCAGGTTTTTCAGCGAGCTTAATCAGTTCAAACAAATGATTCAGTGCCGAGTGGTGAATCACTGGATGCTGTTCTTGACAGGCTTCGTCCATGGTTAATAACAGGCGCTCAATTTGAAGCGCTATTTTTGATAGATACTGCGTACCTAATTGAAAACAAATTGTATCTTGAGCCTTAACGTGAGTCATAAATCGATGCCGTCCTATGCTTCTGCAACAAGCCTAACATACCCGTCTAAGAGAAGCACCTATCCTGCTGTAAAACCTCGACAATTTTGGAGGCATGACTTATGCTCGTGTTATTTTTAATTTTTTTAATCTTAGGGCTAACGCAGATTTTCGAGCGATGATTTTTATTGATATTTACTGCTATGCTTAGTTTATGATGATTTAAACGATCAGGTTCTGGCAGGTTCTGGCAGGTTCTGGCAGGTTCCGGAGAGAGTGTTATGTATAAAACTATTTTACATGCAACAGATTTAAGTGATACGCATTTTGATTTATGTGAGCAAGCCGCCAATCTAGCCAAGCATTTTGATGCACACTTGTATGTGATTCATGTGCTTGAGTCTCCTGCGGCACTGCAGCTTGCGCAAGGGCTAGGTTTTGCAGAAATTGGACTGCCTGTCAAAGACGATGCCGAAGCGGTGATGGCAACGTTAGGAGATGCGCTTAATTTACCGAAAGAGCAGTTATTAGTTGAGTCAGGTTCAGTCAAAACTAAAGTACTTGAAATATCAGCGGCCCTTGGATGTGATTTACTGATTATAGGAAGTCATACATCGCATGATTTATCTGAATTGATGAGCAGCACCGCCCGTAGTCTGGTGGAGCAAGCTCCGATTGATGTCCTAACTTTGCGGGCACGGCGCTGAATGATCTAGGCACCAAGAACCGAAAAAAACAAAATTTTGAAAAAGCTTCAATTAATGGTACCGTGATTAAATATCAGATATTTATATGAGATCTTCATTTATGAAAGTAAATTATTTTTTTACCCCATTATTGACTGGTTTCGTGGCTTTATGTTTATTTCATACGGTAGAAGCAGCTCGCCCAGTATGGATCTTTACACCTCTAACAGCAACCACATTATCAGTCCCATCCAGCGACACAGCGCTTGTTCAGTATCAAGTTACCAATCAATCCACAAAAACACGCACACTTAGCATGCAATACATTCCAGGTGTCACGCAATTAACAACAGGGCCTGGTGTGTGTGATAGACCGTTTACACTTAAAGAAAAGGAGGGCTGTACGCTTTCCTTAGAAATTAATGGCAGCCTATTAACTCAACCCATTGAACAAGGGCCGATTGTTTGTGAAAACAACTCGAAATTTTTGTGCTATCGCCCGGCTCGAGACAATAACCTCCATGTCACCCCGGTTGATACGGGTATAAGGCTGATCCGTGTAAGCCCCGTTTCAGGATCTGCGTCTGGTGGTACCGGTGTGACCTTAACCGGTGTAGGATTTACAGCTGCTAATATCGTTCTCACGTTCGGGGAGGAGGCGGCAACGAGCGTGCATGTTGTGGATTCAACAACGGTGACGGCTGTCACACCTGCTCATGCGGAGGGTGCTGTGGATGTGACGATCAGCACATCGAGTGGTAGCGCTACAGCGACAAATGGCTACACTTATGAGACCACGGCCGTTGGGCAGTCGGCCTATGGCGGAACAATAGCGTGCCTTAATGGAGGCTTGAACAACTTGATTGCGGCGACGAAGGATCTTGAAATGAGGTTTATATGGGGTGGGAGTGGTATATCAACGGGCGCCATAAGTGGCACAGATGGTGCAACGAATACTTCGCTCATTGTAGAGAAATTGGGCGCTGGTGAATACGCTGCGGGCGTATGTTATAGTTATGAAATAGACTCGCAAGGCAACACGCCTTGTCGATCAGGAAACACGTGTTATAATGATTGGTTTTTACCCGCGGTAAACGAAAGTAATTCAGGACAGCTCAACTGTCTTTATGATAACAAAAACAAGATTGGTGATTTTTCTAATAGCTTCTACTGGAGCTCTACTGAAGATGCCTCCCAGCCCGCGTTCGGTGCCTTGAGAAAGAGCTTCGATGATGGCTGGTTGGAAACTGACGGTAAGAATGGTCAAAACAGTGTTCGGTGTGTTCGGGCTTTTGTCCCCTAATTTAAGAGACAAAAGCCATTTTAGGGTGGGCTAAGGCTTTTCTTCATCAAATCTTATTTTTTTTTCGAAGGGTTCAGAAGAATTATCTTCAAGATAAAATTTAAAAAAAGAAGGAGAGAAGGAGCGCTTTCCCCCAAAGAAATGAGGCGTTGGCGGAGATTCATCTAAAGGGTCATGATGGGGAGGTACGTTTTCGGGAAGCGCAACGGGTGGTAGATCCAAATTTAGGGCTATTAAATTTTCAAAAGACCCCGAGCATCTCAAACCATTCGCGGTGTGTACAGCAGGTCTTTCTGAAGCGTAGGTTGCATAAGGTTCGTCAACACCATCCAAAAACGGTTGTGCTTTCGGCCTGAGAAATCCGATGGTGTTCTTGAGCATGGAAACTTCAATTGTCATCATAGGCCATGTTTTTGTTGATTCATTAAAATAAGCAATATCTAATGTTGTTCCTAATTTAAAAACAGAGTTTTTTGAGCATAAATAATGCAAAATCCAGTTGAGGCTACTTTTTTCAGATCTAAAATAACCACTTTGGTAATCAAGTGAAACAACGTATTGGCGATCATGGCTTAGTGTTAATGTTCCAGACGCTAAACTTAAGCCAGAGCACATTTCTTCATGACCAGGAACTGAGCCTTTAAGCGGGCCTGTTTCACCAAAATAAGGTCGTTGGTCTTGATCGATCACAAATCGGATTGTATTGTCCATAGCGTCTAGGCGTGAAAGTAAATCTTGAATGTTCTCTGGATGATAAACAGAAGGCGTTCTTCCATCTTTGCGTGATCTATCACTAGTAAATTCGCGTGAAGATTTGCCATAGACAGGAAGATTTGTGCAGTTATTTTGAAGGAAAATCAATAATTCGTTAGGGGTCATGTTATAAACAGCTTCTCAAATTTATAGTTTGGTTATTATGCCATCATTGGGTTTTAAAAAAAAGCATGAACGTGTTTTTTAAGCAATTTTTTTTAGTGCCATTGGATTTAATACCACATGTTTTGATTTGAGCTGCAATAATCGCATGTTGAGCAACAGCCAACGTTGGTTAGGTTATTGCAGGAGCCTTGAGTCGCACAACACCCACCTAAAAACGAAAAACAAATACCCACAAGCAATAAATATCGTAATGTTTTCATAAATCACCCTAATATGTATTTTATATGTATTTTGTAATTTAATTATACATCTTGTTTTTTGTATTGCAAATTTGGTGTGTAATTTTTTGTAATATCTTGATCTTTTGTGTTTATATCGCGATGATGAATAAAGATTTTTGTGCTCTAAAAATAAAAATAAGAGAATCGAATGCCAATTGAGCGCCTTTTTTCCATTTTATTCTTTGCGTTACTCGAGAGCTGTGCCAGCGTTTCTTATGCTACGCCTTTGCATGCCGTGATGAATGATCCTTATCCGGCACATGAGTCATCTGAGAAAATTTATTATAGTTCGTTTACCGAGCGCCCAAAAACATTGGATCCTGCCCGTTCTTATGTGGTGAATGAATCGCTGTTTACAGCTCAAATTTATGAGCCTGTGTTGCAATATGATTATTTAATGCGTCCGTATACGCTTGTTCCTCGTACCATCACACGTATGCCTGAAGTGCGGTATTATGATAAAGCAGATCATCTTTTGAAACAGTATGATTCCGATAAAATTGCTTACAGTGTTTATACCCTTCATTTGAAATCAGGAATTTTATATCAACCGCACCCGGCTTTTGCTCAAACAAAAACAGGAAAATTTGAATATTATCCACTCGCACCTAATTTTTTTAAAAAACATGATATAAAAATATTATCTGATTTTAAACATGTGGGAACACGTGAGCTTACGGCCGAAGATTATGTGTATGAAATTAAGCGTATTGCGAATCCTGCTGTAAATTCGCCTATTTATGGCTTAATGAGCGAATATATTTTGGGTTTAAAGACGTATGCTGATAAATTACCCGAACGAGGTCATGTGTCAGGGTATTTGGATCTTCGTGATTACCCTTTGGAAGGAGCATATGCTCTTGATCGTTATACTTATGAGGTTCGTCTTAAAGGCCAGTATACGCAATTTATGTTTTGGCTTGCGATGCCTTTTTTCGCGCCCATACCTTGGGAGGTCGATCGCTTTTATGCCCAGGAAGGGATGGCGGATCATAATTTAAGTTTTGGATGGTATCCGGTAGGAACGGGGCCGTTTATGCTGGTTGAAAATAATCCAAGCCGTCGTATGGTGTTGGAAAAAAATCTAAATTATCGTGACATGTTTTATCCAATACATGGCTCAGATATGGACAAAGCTCAAGGGTTTTTAAAAAATGCGGGTCAACCTGTGCCGTTTATTGATAAAGCGGTTTATACACTGGAAAAAGAAGCGATTCCACGTTGGATTAAATTTTTACAAGGTTATTATGATTTTTCGGGCTTAACCGCAGATAGCTTTGATTCCGCGATTCAAATTACAAGCGAAGGTGAGCCGGTGCTCACGCCTGAAATGCAGCAGCGCGGCATGCGTTTAACTGAGGTGAATGAGCCGACGATTCAGTATCTTGGGTTTAATATGTTAGATCCCATCGTGGGCGGCCACAGTGAGCGTGCACGAAAATTAAGGCAGGCGATTTCTATTGCAATCGATTATAACGAACATATCGCTATTTTTTTAAACGGACGTGGTGTGGCCGCTCAAGCGCCGATTCCACCCA
>Ga0100378_1005740_pt1 | contig 11334 bp, 8 predicted proteins | sample CryGeymeta201502_FD_81535 | JGI IMG/M metagenome (GOLD analysis project Ga0100378, IMG submission 81535) | Groundwater microbial communities from Crystal Geyser aquifers in Utah, USA - Crystal Geyser metaG 2015-02 | ecosystem: Environmental > Aquatic > Deep subsurface > Groundwater | place: USA...
GAAGCTGCGATCGACCTTGATGGTCGAGAATTTCAGCTTTCGCAGATAGCCGAGCGAGGAATAGCCGGTGCCGAAATCGTCGAGCGCCACCTGACAGCCGAGCGCCATGACCTTGCCCAGCGCAACCCGGGCCACCTCGGCATCGTTCAGGAAGATGCTCTCCGTCACTTCGATTTCGAGCCGCTGCGGGGCGAGCCCGCTGGTCGACAGGGCGGCCACCACCGTATCGACGAAATCGGGCTCCACCAGCTGTTCGGGCGAGACGTTGACGTTGACCTTCACGCTTTCCGGCCAAGCGGTGGCTTCCATGCACGCGCGCTGCATCACCCAGGTGCCGATCGGCACGATCAGGCGGGTATCTTCGGCCACGGGAATGAACTTGCCGGGGCTGACGAAGCCATGGTCGGCGCTTTGCCAGCGAACCAGTGCCTCGAAGCTGACGACCTGTTCGCTGTTGGCATCGACCACCGGCTGGAAATTGAGCAGCAGCTCGTCGTTCTCCAGCGCCTGCCGCAGGGAGAATTCCAGCTGGCGCCGTTCCTCCGCATGGGCATGGAGCGAGGGTTCGTAGGCGCAGTGAACCCCGCGACCGTCGTCCTTGGCGCGGTAGAGCGCAAGATCGGCGTTGCGCATCAGGTCTTCCACCGTCTTGCCATCGCGCGGGGCGAGTGCCGATCCGGCACTGGCGCCGACGAACAGCGTGTGATCGTCCACCTCGTAGGGCCGCGAAAGATGCTCGATCACCTTTCGCGCAACCTCATCGACCCGGCCATGCTCGCTCGCATCGTGCAGCACGATGCCGAATTCGTCGCCACCCAGCCGACCGCACAACTCGTTCTCGGTCGCGATCTTGCCCAGCCGGCGCGACACTTCTTCCAGCAACCGGTCGCCGATCTGGTGACCGAGAGAATCGTTCACCGCCTTGAAGCGATCCAGATCGATCATGATGAAGGCGCAGCGGCGTTTCGACCTGCGCGCTTCGTTCATCGCATCGCCCAGCACCTCGTTCAGCATCAGCCGGTTGGGCAGTTTGGTCAGCGTATCGTAGCGTGCAAGATAGGCGATCTTCTCCGACGAATTGCGCTGCGCGGTTACATCGGAGCCGACTCCGCGATAGCCCAGGTATTCGCCCTTTTCGCCCAGCAGCGGCGTGCCCGAAAGCTCCCACCAGCGTTCTTCGCCCGCGATCTGCACCTGCACCAGAAGGTTGGAAAAGTTCGCCCGTGCCTTGATGTGATCGGTCAGCTCGCGAAGCAGATGGGCTGACGTTCCCTCCTCCCACTGCTCGCCCGAGATCAGTTCGAGGAAGGAACGGCGTTCCAGCTCGCGGGCCGACGCGCCCAGCGCAAAAGCGAAGCGTGGCGAGGCAGAGCGGATCAGCCGGTTCTGGTCGATCTCCCACAACCAGTCGGCCTCGTTCTCCTCGAACTCGCGCAGCAGCAGAGAGACGGTGTCCGATTTTTCATGCATCGAACTTTCGACGATGGAAAAGCGCAGGAAGTTGCGCGCCCGCATCCATACACCGCCAATCGCGAAGATGGCGAAGAAGCCGACGACCGCGATCATCCCGGGATCGTCCGCGACATGGAACGTGGCGGCGGAAGCCAGGCTGACCAGCGCAAAGAATGCGATCGCGCTCAGCGGGACGGCGCCCATCAGGATCACCGCGCCGAACGAGATCGCGGCGATCAGCCCCCAGCCCCGCAGCACCGAACCCGCGTCACCGAAATAATGGAGGATCGGCATGAGGCTGGCCCAGCCCACGCCCAGCATGATGCTACCCACCAGGTGCGATCGCGTTTCGCTGGAGGAAAGCGCGCGCTTTTCGATCTTCAGAATGTCGGCATCGCGCTGGGTGTAGATATAGACGCTGCCCACCAGCCAGGCGAACCAGCTGACCATCACGGCGAGCGGCAAGGCGTTGAAAAACAGAAGCAGCGCGAGCACACCGCCGCCCAGATGGCAGGCAATCCGCAGCGGGGCCTGCCGTGCAAGCTCGCGGTGCTGCAACAGCCACAGGCGCGGCCAGTCGAGCCCTTCGCCATCGCGCAGGCCCAGTATCGCCGTTAGCGGGAGTGCGTCCTGCGCCTGGCGGAGATCGGTTGCATCATCTTCCCTCACCGCTCCCGCAATAGCGATAAATGGTTAGGCTCCGGTTGGTAAAATCGAAGTTGGTTTGGACACCAAGCGCGCGGGAACCGCGTATCTTGCGGTAATTAGGTTTTGACACCTATCGCTTAGTATCACCGACTTTATGGAAATAAGGTTCTGACACTCACATGCGTCATTCGAGCGATCGGGCTTCGAAAGAGGGCTTATCTGTGCCGAAGCCATCTCTTTCTACGACCGCCCGCAACTTTCGGACCTCGTCTATGGTTCGCTTGCCCAATAGATGCAGCAGGTCGCTGTCGGATAGAGTTCTGTCGTTTCTCGACGCCTCAGTCAGAGCATAGCGGACAACGCGGAGATGGAAACTTTCTAGACTTTCGGCACGGTCGGTCAGCAATGAGCGAAATTGTCCTCCCAGATCGATGCGCCAAGCATGAGCAATCGCTGGCGAACGGCGAAAGATTTCGGTCGGGAGCGCTCGAACCGGGGGCTGCTCGAGAAGGATCTGATCGATTGTTGTGGACACCAGCTTCTCAAGCTCCTTTTCCGTCAGGCTCTCCATCCTCCTCCGCCTCTCCACCGCACTGAGGTCGACGTGAATGCCCGTCCAATCTCGTGTCTCGGTGGGAAAGAAGAAGTTAGTCTTCTTAAGCTGAAGATACGATCGCAGCACCGCATAGGTGAATGTCACGCGCGATGGCGGCGCGTCCCTGGTCGTATGCATCCGGATCCATCCTAACCGGCCTGCGGTATCAAAAGCCTTGTTCAACCACGGCCATAACCGGATGAGGTCCGGACTATCTCGCCGGAATTCGTCTGCCAGACGAATGTTCTCGATGTCATCGTCCGCAGGACCTCTGCGATATCCCGTTTCGAGAGCCATGGTCCGGAGAGATGGATCGAGCGCGGGACGAGCCTCTTTCTGCCAATTCAACAGGTCATAACCCATGGAGGCCAGATGGAGAAATCTTTCGAGGGAAGGTCCACCCATCTCTGGCAGCAGGGGCGGTCCCTGGACTTGGGGATCCGAAACGAGTTCGTATCGCTGGACGCCCGACGAAGTGGTCACCGAGGAGGCCCGGAGCGGAATGCAATGTTCGACGCAGACCAGGCTCGTGGGCAGCTGGTGTCGGCGTTGCCAGTAGCGCATGCCGGCATTCGTCTCGTTTGCGAGATCGCAATCTGGGCAAAAGCGGAGAAACTCCGGGCGTGGAACATGGGACAGGCGACCAAGAACCTTGTTATGCACTTTAAGCTCGGAGAGCATCGCACGCAGCACCTCGTCCCTTTGCCGCCGCTCGAACAGTGCTACGAAGAAGGGATACAGGGTGTGTTCGCGGATCAACTGCGCTGGATCGGAGGCGCCAATCGCCTTGGCCAGGCTCGCGACCCCTATGGGAAGATCGTAGGCAAAGCGGACCTTCCGTCGCCCGAAAAGCGCTTCGTTCGTCGAATGGCTGTCCATTCGGGAGAGGGATGAGAAGCGCGCGACAGCCGAAAGCAGAAGCTCGTCCGCAAGGATGGGTGGAAAAAAAGGTGACGCGGCGTGTGCGAGATGGCTCTTCTCGCTCATCGCGCAGCCGGTAGCGACCCGAACTTCACCATCGATTGACGTTCGACCATTGAAGACTTGCGGGCGATCCCGCCGCTACCGCGAAATGCTCGGGAAGCAGCCAAGGCAAGGGCGCCGAAAAATGTCGGCATCCGCGCTTCCAGTAACCAGTCGGCATTCATGGGCATCCGCACCGTCATCTTACCGGATTCAGGCTGCGACGTTCTCGTGATCCGATTCGCGCTCGGCGTCCTGATCCAGGTCGGCGAGATCCTTCTCCATCGCCGCAATCGCATGGCCGTTCGCGACTTGTGCGTATTCGAGCATCGAACGGGTCCCCATGACGGACCATTCGGAATTGAGCCCCTGCTTCTCGATCTCGCTCAGCAGCAGACGTTCGTCATCGTTGACGGTTTTCTCGTCTGGCATCGAACCGATCAGATAGCCGTGGACGGTAACCCGTCGGTTGAGTTCGGTCCGGCAGTAGGTCTCGACCTTGGCCATGTAGCCTTTCAACTGGACGAGATGCTCGTGCTTCAGAGGAAGGCTGGTCGACTTGAGTTCCACCACGATGATGCGGTGGGGCTGGCCAGTATCGCTCATCAGGAAGACGAGGTCCGGACGCTTGGGATCATCGAGCGCCGCTTGCGTGTCGACACCGAGATGCTCGGCGAGCATGGTCGACACGTTGGTCAAGCGCTCGTCGCTGGTCAGGTAGCGATTGAATTCTGGCCTGATCAGCCACGGCTCTTCCTTCAGGAGTTGGTGCAGTTCCTTCTCGATGCCCTTCTTCTTCCAGAACTCGTGCTCTCCCTTACGAACCAAGGCGAGCAACGCGTTGATGGCATCTCGGCGACCGCGGTAGATTTTCAGGGCGTCGCTTTTCTCTATGTCCGCCAGTTCGATGAGGTTTAACGCGACCTGCCGGATGGTCTCCACGTTGGTCTCGAGATGGCTAAGCCGGATGAGAACTTCGCCGGTGTTCATCGTCTGGACGATCAGCGGCGCGAGTTCCTCGAACTCGCGTGAGTCAGCTCCGTGCTCGATCGCGAGCCGACGAAGCAACCGGCGTGCCGATGCCTTTGCAGGACCTTCGAGCGTGCTGGTCATCTGCATTGCGAAACGGGCCTTCGGGGCCTTGGTGATCTCCTCGTCGACCACCTCTTCCTTCCATTTGGCATGTGCAGCGAGCGCGCGACGCATCCTCTCTTCGACGAACTCCAGCAGCGCCGCGACGATCTCGTTGTCTTCCCTCAGTTGGCTGCGATTGGTGTTGATGAGGTCTATGCCATGCCGGTCGAGTTCATCGGCTTGGACGACGCATTCCATGTAGCTCTGACTGTGGAAGTTGTGCATGCCTGTCGGCAGTCCGAAGAGCGAGGGACCTGCGGCGAGGCGCTTGTTGCAATAGATCCGCGCGCCCCGCTGACTGGTGGGTAGGTTCTGTTTGCGAAAGCCCACCATGTAGCGGACGGGCATGGTGGCCAGTTCGCCGATCTGGACCTCATCATCCGCCAGGTCTTCTTCCGATGCACCTTGCGGGTAGACGAAGACGTAGTCGGGATTGGGTTGTTCTATCAGCGTATCGTTGATGTGGATCGCCATTTCTTCGGGGCGAATGCCAAAGAACGCACTGCGTATCTGCTTCGCGATGGTCTCGAAGGCGTAGCGCACAGCATCGGACTTGAGGCCGTATAGCGTGACTGTCGTTCCCTTCTGCCGGGTCGGACGTCCTTCGATGTATTCGGCCGGGATACGGACTTCCCCGATATCTTCAGCTTCGCGGATCACCGCGTCGTCGAGCGTGAAGACGGTAGCGAAGTCCTGCCCTTCTCTCTTGGTTTCGATCACGACCTTCGTCGCCGCGCCGAAGCCGGCAAGCTTGCCGAGGCCCTTACGCCCCATGACATGTCGCTTGCCTGTCTCCGAGGTAAGCACGGTCTCTTCGCCTTGCGCGTCCTCACGACGCTTCCGGTTGACCGGGAGGAACCTCTCCTCGATCTGCTCCGGAGACATGCCGTGCCCATCGTCGCTTATCGTGATCTTTAGCTCTTCGGGCAGTGGCGTGAGCAGTATCGTGAATGGGTCGCGGTCGCCCGCTTCGACTTGAGCCTTGGCAGTCTCGCGCGCCTTCCATCGCGCCTCCTCAATCGCATCGAAGGGAATTGAGATGTCGACGCGGTTCGCTTCTGCGTCATGAGCATTGGCGACGAACTCCACCAGGCATTTGCCAATCGTGGCATACATATTGATCCCGAGCGCCTCGAGCATTCCGCCTTGGATCTTGAGTGGGAACTCGGCGGGTCGGTCCGGCTGGCGAATCGTATCGGGACTGTTCATCCTTCTGTTATGCCCGTTTCGCCCTGACTTGGCATCACGTCGATTAATGGCGTTCAAGTTGCGGTTTAATGGAGGGCAGTCGCATAGGTAGCCACCTTAGCAGCGCCTGCGTGCCATCGGGAAATCACGCGGCAGCTTCGACATGGTTTGCCAATAGCTGACGGATGGAACCCGCCACTGCCCTTGCCAGAGGAACGGGAACACCGTTCCCGATCTGGCGTGCGACGGGGTAGTTGCGCCCCACGAAGTGCCAAGCGTCCGGCACGCCCTGCAGACGCGCGCCTTCCCGTAGGGAGATCACTCTGTTCGCTGTGGGATGGATGTAGCGCCCCTTGGACGGGTTCTGGAATGCGCATCGCAGGGTATTGGCGGGCTTGTCCGGATCGATACGGCCCCAGACGTCCGTAGCCTGGCAACCCACCTGCCTCCAGGAAGGCGGGCACAGATCGGGCGCGGCTCGCATCAGGTCGCGTTTGTCTCCGCCGGTGGGGATGAGTCTCATACGCCCTTTGGCTAGCGGCGTTGGCGCCGGCCATCGATGCAAGGCATCATCCGGGTCCACCGGGCGCGACAGAACGGTTCGGGCGGGAACCATCCCGCTGGCGGGCTTCGGAATTTCTGGCATGCCTACACGGCTAGCGATGGTGAAAGACCGCCGCCGGTATTGAGGCGTGCCATAGTCCGACGCATCAAGTTCCCAAGGCACCACATCGTAACCCAGGGCGATCAGACCATTGCGGATCTGCGACCAAGCAGCGGATCGTAGGAACGGGGGGACGTTCTCGATGACCACGACGTCTGGCGGATTGGTGGCGGCCAGCCGCACGACCTCGAACGCGAGCGCATTCCGCTCGTCGAGGGGATCGCGGCGACCGAGCGTTGAGAAGCCCTGACACGGCGGACCTGCGATTAGCACTTCGCATTCGGGCAATCGTTCGAGGTCCGATATCGAGCCGCAGCGACCGACAGGAGCGATGTTCCGCTGATAGCTGGCGATTGCATCGCTGGACAGGTCAACAGCCAGGATCGGACTGAAGCCCTGCTGCACGAAGCCGCCGCTGAAAAGGCCCGCACCCGAGAAGAGATCGACAAATCGCATATTGCATATGCGTTATGCGTTATGCGATTATGCGAATCAAGATGAAAGAGGCTGGAACCGAAGAATTCTTCGCGCGCCTGCGGGTGCGGCTGGATGATCGCGCCCTTCCTCCCCAGGAGGTGATCGCGTCGGCGATCCACGCCGACCAGCCATTCATTTCGCGGGCGAAGAGAGGCGCGTTGAAACGTGTTACCGCAAGGGTGCAGCGGCTGGATGCGTATCTGTCTCGTCGAGCTACCTTGTCGGCAAAGCTCGAGGAGAAAGGCGACACCGTTCGCGGTGCAGTTCACCACCGATCCAAAACGCGCCTACATTCGAAACGCACGCGCGACGATCGAGAGGTAAAGCTCGCTCGCAAGAGCTGCGAGACCTATCTATCGGAAGGTTACAACCCCCGGGTGCTCATCGATCAGATCGATCTATTACGAAAGGCCCAGTCGAAGTCACTCTGAACCCATGCTCTGGCAAGCGTGCAGCGAACCTTCTCATCCTTGCCAAGCAATAGCGCTTTATTGTTATCGAGTGACGCGCCCGAGGGGACGCGCGAGGCTCCCAACGATACGGCACTCATCGATACGGTTCGCTTGGCAGGAGCGCAGCAGAAGCCGCAGCTCATCCCGGAGTGACAAGAGGTCTACGATCCTCTGTTCCACCTCCTCCAGCTGCTCATGAACAAGTTCATCGACTTCTTGACATGGCTTGTCGGCGCGATCCGATAAATCGAGCAGTTCGCGCACCTGCGCCATGCTGAAGCCGAGCTGGCGGGCGCGGCGAACGAATGTCAGCGCTGCCAAGTGATTGTCCGAATAGTCGCGGTAATTGCTGTCAGTTCGATCCGCAGCCGGCAATATGCCTTCGCGTTCATAATAGCGGATCGTCTCCGCCTTTGTGCCGGTGGCTTTCGCCAGTTCCCCGATCCGCATCGCTTGACCTTGTAGTTGCTACAAGGTGCATATGTTCTTGCGACTCGAACGTTGCAAGGAGAGTGGCATGGCGAAGTCCTGCTGCCAGACACCGGAGCCTGACACCGCCGCGCACGACGATCCGCGCTGGCGCCGCGTCCTGTGGATCGCACTCATCGTTAATGCAGTCATGTTCGTGGTGGAGATGGTGGCTGGTGTCGCTGCTGATTCCCGTTCGCTCCAGGCCGATGCGCTTGATTTCTTCGGGGATGCCGCGAACTACGCGATCAGTCTTGGCGTTGCAGGTCTGGCACTCTCATGGCGCGCCAAGGCCGCTCTAGTGAAGGCCGCGACCATGCTCGCTTTCGGCGTGTGGGTAATCGGTTACGCGATCTACGGCCTCGTCGCTGGTTCGGACCCGGAGCCCCAGACAATGGGAGTGGTCGGCACGCTGGCTTTGGCGACGAACGTGATCGTCGCGCTCATGCTCTTCCAGTTCCGCGAAGGCGATGCGAACATGCGATCGGTATGGATTTGCTCGCGCAACGACGCGATCGGAAACGTTGCGGTTCTCGGCGCCGCCCTCGGCGTGTTTGGAACGGGCAACGCGTGGCCCGACTTGCTCGTCGCCTCGATCATGGCCGGACTAGCCCTGTGGGGCAGTGCGGAGGTGTTCGGCCAGGCACGCCGGGAGCTGTCCCATGGATAGCAATACCACTCCCAGCAGGGATGCATTTCTCGCAGAAGAATACCGACGCGCAGCAGAGGCTTCGGACGAGCAGAATTTCGAGGAAGCCTGGCACCATCTCGAACGGGCCCACGTAGTTGCTCAGGACCGCTTGGGACCGCACTGCGTCTCGCATTGGCGTATGCTGGAGCTTGCGTGGAGAACGCGTGATTGGCGCGAAGTTCACGGTCAGATATTCCGACTTTCCCTTGCCCCCATAGGCAACATCACGGGGAGACTTCCAATAGGAAACAGTGGTCGTTCGAATGTAAGCGCATTCGCTCGGATGGAAATAGAACCGGAGATCAGTCGGGTGCTTGGTCAATCGACAGCTCAAGATGTTCGTGGCTCGAAGTAGATCGATGGTTTTGTTATGAAATCACATTCCGTTTCGCGAGATAGTTCTTTCGCAGCCAAGCCGCCAATGCTACCGGACACGCCATGACCCGGCTCTTCGCCCGTTCCCTTTTGCTGCAGCTCGTCACGCTGTGCACTGCATTCGGTGTCCTGTGGGCTCCGGTGGCGGAAGCGGCCGAATGCGCGGGAGAGCCTCCGGTAGCATCCCAACTCGAGCAGCACGACGAGCTTGGCGATGATGACCGTGGCCCGGAGAAGCACGGCGCATGTGCGCATGGCCATTGCCATCATGCTTCGCAGGCCGTCGGACGGTCGTCTGACGCCTTCACCTTGGGCTTGGTAATGAGCGGCCTACGCGCTGGCGACCAGCCCTCTTTCGCGTCCAATCTGGCCGAACTGGCAACGCCCCCTCCTCGCGCCTGACGTTCGCCGCGCGTCGGACCTGTTTTCCGACGCCGAACTGAACGTCAGCAGAGGAATACCCATCCATGTTCGCCATATCGTGGCGAGCAGCCCCCCTCTGGGGGCTGATACTCGCCCTGTCCACGGGACCTGCCAGCGCGCAGGACCCGCGTGTCGTCACGCTCGACGACGCCCTTGAACTCAGCGGGGTCGCCGCTGAGGCCGATACCGCCACCACCAACCCCCGCCTCGTGGGCCCCCGCGCGGAAACCGACGCGGCGGTCGCGCTTGTCGATCAAGCTCGCCTGAGCCCGAACCCCGAAATCTCGTTCGACGTCGAGAACGTCGCCGGCAGCGGCGCATTCTCGGGTCTCCAGTCTACCGAATATACGCTCTCCGTCGGTCAGCGTCTCGAACTCGGCGGCAAGCGCTCCGCGCGGATCGGTGCGGCCGAAGCCCAGGCCGACCTGGCATCTCTCCGGGCCGACCTTACCACGGTTGAACTGGGACGGCTGGTGCGCGAGCGATATCTCGCGGCTGCTGCAGCGGCTGCGCGGGTCGAACTTGCCGAAGATGTCGTGGCGCGTAGCGAGGAACTGGCGCGCATTGCCGGTGTCCTTGTGGAGGTCGGCCGCGAGCCGCCTTTGCGCGCGTTGAGGGCGAATGCGGCCCTTGCCGAAGCGCGGGCGAGGCTGGTTGAGGCAGAGGCGGAGAGCCTGTCGGCTCGAACAGCGCTCGCAACTCTATGGACCGGCGGTGAAGCGCCGCTCGTTCCGGCGCAATTTCCGGATATCGATCCGCCCGCTTCGCTTATGTCCGAGGCGCAGGAAAGCCTCACTTATAGGGTCGCGCGAGCCGAGAGCACTGCTGCTGCGGCGGAGATCGAGCGGCAGCGAAGTTTGCGTATTCCCGATCCGACGGTCTCCGCAGGCGTGCGGCGCTTCGGGGAAAGCGGCGACAACGCCTTCCTCGTCGGCGTATCGATCCCCCTTCCTTTTCGCGACCGGAACCAGGGCAACATCGCCGCTGCCGAGGCTCGGTTGCGGGCAGCGAATGCCCGCGAAGCGGTGGCTCTCGCGGATTACGAGCAGGCGGTCGCCACGGCCCGGGCAAGGTATCTTGGTGCCGAAGCGCGCGTCGAGACCCTGTCGCAGACATCGCTCCCGCAGGCGGAGGAGGCGCTGCGCCTCGTTCGCATCGGATATCGCAACGGACGTTTTCCCCTGATCGAAGTTCTCGCAGCCGCAGAGGCACGCGACACGATCCGCGAGGCGCTCATCGCCGCCCGCGAGCAGAGGGGCTTGGCCGCAGCCGAACTGATCGGGCTGGCCGCACAATGAAGGATATATCAATGACACGCAGAAAGCTGGCGATCCTCGTCGGTATCGTCATCGCGGTTGGCGCTATGGCGCTGATATTTTGGCCAACCTCCGAGGTCGACGACCATGCAGGTGAGGATGACCATGCGCAGGAAGAAGTTGCGACCGAGATACCTGAAGGGGTGATCACGCTTAGTGAAGAGCAGATTAGCGAGGCCGGGATACAGCTGGCCTCCGTCCGGTCTGGAGCCGCTGTCGAGCTTGTCTTTCCGGCGACCGTCGCGGCGAGCCCCACAGCCTCCGCTCGTATCGACGCCCGCGCTTCGGGGGTCGTCCGCTCCGTTGGCAAGACGCTCGGCGACTATGTGTCGCGCGGCGAGACCGTCGCCCGCATTGAAAGCGCGGATGCCGCTGCTCTTGCCTCCCAGCTGAGCGCAGCGCGCGCTCGCGTGAGCGAACTGTCGGCCGCCTACGAACGCGAACGGCGTCTGTTCGAGGAGAATGTCACGGCGCGCCAGGATCTGGAA
>Ga0100378_1005741_pt1 | contig 11332 bp, 13 predicted proteins | sample CryGeymeta201502_FD_81535 | JGI IMG/M metagenome (GOLD analysis project Ga0100378, IMG submission 81535) | Groundwater microbial communities from Crystal Geyser aquifers in Utah, USA - Crystal Geyser metaG 2015-02 | ecosystem: Environmental > Aquatic > Deep subsurface > Groundwater | place: USA...
TATGTGCCTGAGACCTGTTGTGTAATTGGTAACTACTACTCTCTTATGGGATAGCATCTAAAGGCTATTGTTTACTTCAGAAAAGCCTTGAAACTAGATAGAACATGCCTGGCAGCATGGACTCTCATGGGCCACGAGTATCTTGAAATGAAAAATATTCCTGGAGCTATTTAAGCCTATCGAAATGCTGTTGAGATAGATCCCAAAGATTTTAGAGCATGGTATGGTCTGGGACAAACTTATGAGCTTCAGAATATGAACAATTATGCACTTTACTACTACAGTCGGGCTGTCCTCTCAAGACCAAAAGATTCAAGAATGTGGAACGCTATGGGCTGCTGCTATGATAAGATGGGAAAAGCCAACGAAGCTCAGAGATGCTATACGAGAGCTGAGAACAGCAAGGATCGAGAAGGCATTGCCATCCATCAAATGGGAAGGTTGTATAACTTGATGGGTCCTGCTTATGAGTTGAAGGCTGTTCATGCCTTTGAGCTGAATCTTCGCAGAAAGGAGGAGTAAAACCTCAACGACAAAGAGCTCGGAGAATGTTTGCTTTATTTGAGTCGATACTACAAGAAGATGGGAGAAATTGAAAAGGCAATCGAGCTAGCCCGTCGTTTGAGTGATCTTCAAGGTGTGTAGAAAGATGAAGCCAACAAGCTACTACAGGATCTCAACCTAGTTTCATGATATTCTTGATGAAGGTATTTGTAATTCGAACTTTTTGAGAAACAAGCTTAGTAATACTTATTTTGAAATAATTAAGATAATGCTGACTTTCAATCGTTTCGGACACAATGGATTAGATTATCAGGCAGAGGAAGATTATCACCCTGTAAATTACTCAAAAGGATGGAACCCCGGGCTTCATGACATGTTACTCCAAAGCAATCTTGACAAAATATACATGCAGTACGATTAAAGGATCTCAGGATAAATTTAGGAATAAAACTTGTACTATGTATACAAATACCTCTGTCTTTCCATGGGTTTATGTCCTCCTTTCAACTATACTTAGCTTCGGATTTGTGTTGAACAGGCAGGATATCCTGTAAAAGGAAAAATAAAGAAAATGGACATGTACAATCTATTCAAGGTTGTTCAAGGGATCAAGAAAGGGTTTATGAATAAAGTGAATTGGGGAGAGGATAAGTAGAAAGACAACCGCACTGGAGGAATGGGAAATATCAATTTTGGAACATTTTTAGCAAGTATGAACCTGGGCTAAGGTTTCAAAGGATGATGATCTATTATTTACGGTTTTAACATGATACACATTCTTTACTATTATCAGACGGCTTAGGGCTCCTGTTAAACAAACTCCATTCTGCGATCGGAGCTGGCATCTTTCTTATCCTAATGGTGCATCGAATAAGTTATGTCTAGCTCCTCTTATTGTTTTGTAAATATGGGCTTCAAGTATTTGTGTTAAAATTTCTCAAAGGGATTGTTTTCGTTGGGAGGAGACGATAGGTGTAATTATTCTTTCTCAAAACCTCCGATTGTCTTATATTTCGAAGATACTAAACCTAAGTTATCCATCTGTCGGTCAGTGGTATGCATGCTGGTCCTACATAACAATTGACTTACATTGAAGCCCTTTCAGGAGAAGTTTCAGACTTGCCTTCTAGCTTGATTAATTTGGCAAATCTAGCCATGAAAGTTGACCCAATTAAGGTGGTTGTCATCACTATAACCATGGCGATTGTCATTATGAACTTTTTGTGTTGCGTGTCGATCTGAAGACAAAGGGCAAAAGCTATGACTCCTCTCACTAGACCTTGAAACCAGCATATTTTTAGCTATTTGCTGTTGAGCAAGAATTTTTTATTGAGTAGCTTAAAGACCAGAGGCAGAATGTAGACCATGATAGCCCTGATGATGGGCATTCCCAACAGTAAAAGCAAGGACATCAGAACAGCAAGCCACTACCCATCGATACTCAAAACAGAAGCTCCTAGGTAGGAAAAAACAAAAGCTTAGCACATATAGCTGACAGTCTCAAAGGCCAATCCTGTTCCTCTTTGGGATTATTCCGATATATTCATATAACTGTAGTGTCCCATGATGATGGCGCATGTGAAGAGAGTGATGATTCCTGACAATCCCATGAGCTAGCCAAGAAGATAGGTAAAATATCCGTTGAGAAGAATGAGACTGGTTTATTTGATGGGATGTTTGTTGATGGACTCATACATTTTGAACAAATAACTCAGTCCAAAGCCACTGAGTGTTCCAAAAGCTACACTGAAGAAAAATAAATAGCAGAAATCTAAGGCCATTTGCTAGACTACTTTGTAACTACCTAAGACTTAAAATACGTAAACTAACCACCTGTCTAGTCTAGCTCTAACTTGCTGATGGTTCCAAACAAGATAATAGCAACAGCGTCGTTCAAAATACCCTCCCCAAATAAAACTGCATTTAGGACAGGAAATTTTTCGACTCTGATCAGAGAGTTAGCTGCTACAGTGTCAGTGGCACATAAAACGCTGGCTAATACTAAAGTTTAAGTGAGAGTGAGGATTTGAAAGAAAGAGTTGAGGAAAATGAGATAGAGGGAAAGCAGGAAGAACCCGATTATGGTGCCGAATATTCCCAGAAAACTGATCATGCCAAAATTTTAGAAAAAGAGAGACTTTCTTAGACTATAGCCAGCCGAGAAAATGATAGGAGGGAGGATTATAGCGAAAAAGAGTTCATTAGAGAAGTCGATTTGCTTGTCGAGAAACTGATAAGGGCCTTCGTACATATTTGGAGATGATTGCTGTGAGGATACCCATCATGATGGCAATACTCGACTCGTGCAAGTAGGGGATCTTTCTATTTTCGATGATGTGGGAGGTGAGCACGTAGATCACCAAAATGATGACGAAGATCAGCGCCTCGACGTGCAAGGTCTCTGCTGACATTTTAAAAATATTATACATCAAAAAAAGATGAAATCTGAGCTGAATGATGCAAATTATGAGATTAATCAGCAGAATAGGATAGTCGTCTGTAGTTTATCTTCTCTTTTATAGTATAGAGATAGTTAAATTGTATATTATTTGATTAGATACGCCATGTACGGAGGTAAGGATTATCTTATTCAGGAAATCAGGGTGGACAAGGATTCCAAGGACAAGGACAGGGACAACAAGGATGGGGAAACCCCGGACAGCAGCCTGGATGGGGACAGCCTGGACAACCAGGTCAGCAAGGACAGTGGGGTCAACCAGGGCAACAGGGACAACAAGGAGGATGGGGTCAACCAGGGCAACAAGGACAACAAGGAGGATGGGGTCAACAAGGACAGCAAGGTTTCGGAGGCCAACAGCAAGGAGGCTTCAATACATGGGGACAGCAAGGAAACAGTTACCAGCAAATGCAAGGCTACCAGCAAGTGGACTACTCAGGAGGATGGAACAATCAACATGATCAAAAACTTCAACAGAATGTCCAACAAATTTTCCAGAGATACGACAAAAACAACTCTGGTAGTCTTGAGGGTCAGTAATTCTTCATGGCCTACAGAGACCTTGCCCTCTCCATGGGCATGGCTCCTCCCAACGATCAACAACAAGTTTACCAGGCCATGCAGCAGTGTGATTCCAATCGGGACGGTAGAGTTGACAAAATGGAAATGTTCAACCTGTTCAAGAGAATGCAGGGTGTTCAGGGAGGTCAGATGATGCAAGGCGGCTTCGGTCAGTACGGAGGACCCATGCAACAACATGGAGGACACCATCATCATCATCAGCAGCAAGGAGGATGGTGATATGATAGTTCACATAGCCTATAATCACATTATTCTATTCAAGAAGGATTTCATTAGACTCCAAAGTCATAATTTACTACTGATGAATATAAAAAAATCCTTCTTTATTGAAGAAAAAGATGGGTTATTAAAGATAGACAACCTTGATGATGGGAACCAGTAAGAAGTATTTTTGAGTTGATGTGTAACATATCTAATTGTTAGTTTGTAATTGATTTCAGAAGATATGTGGGGAGGTAACATTTTATCTATTCAGGTCACGGACACCATCACGGTCATCATGGACACGGCTTCAACAGATGGGGAAACAGTAACCAGAACTACAACCAAATGCAAGGATTCCAGCAAGTCGACTACTCCGGAGGATGGCAACAGAACCACGACCAGAGACTTCAACAAAATGTTCAGATGGTCTTCCAGAGATATGACAGAAACCATTCGGGACAACTTGAAGGCCAATAATTCTTCATGGCCTACAGAGATTTGTGCCTTTCCATGGGCATGGCTCCTCCCAACAACCAACAGGAGGTTTTCCAGGCTGCTCAGCAGTGTGACCAGAACAGAGATGGTCGCGTGAGTCAATGGGAAATGTTCAATTTGTTCAAAATGATCCAAGGCATTCAGCAAGGGCAGATGATGCAGGGTGGTTTCGGACAATACAGACCCATGGGCCAAGGCCAGGGAGGATGGTGATTCGCAGACTTATAATCTAGAAATATTGTATCATATATTGCATTCAAACAATCCTTTATTTAAGGATCATGTTTGGATGATTTTATTCAACTGATGAAAACCTGAATAAGTTATCTTCTCCTTATATTTTTTTATTGATGTCAGGAACAAGTAACATTCTTTCTATCTAGTCATCATCACCGGTGGAAGACATGGAAAACAGGCCATCATCTTGCCAGGGCAGCAACAACAGCAGTACCAACCGCAGTACCAACAGCCTCAAATGATGCAGATGCATCACGGTCACCATGGAGGAAGAATGATGGGATACGGGCAGCAAGTCATAGGCCACCATCACCATAACAACATGAGTGTCATGAGTGCTCCCCAAATGAACAGCGGATTCTCAGTGCCCAACTGCGGTGTGGGTATGCAATACAATAGATGGGCTCGTCCTAACTTTAATTACGCTACCATGCCAGGTTACTGCAATGTTGACTACACGGGAGGCTGGAACCCTAACGTGCACGATATGATGCTCAAAAACAAGATCAACCAGGTCTTTATGCAGTATGACATGAATCGCAATGGACAACTCGAAGGTCCTGAGTTCTACGGAGCATACAGAGATCTATGTTTGATGATGGGCATGGCACCTCCTCAAAGTCAGCAAGAGGTCTGGCAGGTAGCCATGCAAACCGATTTGAACGGAGACGGTATGATTTCTCCCATGGAAATGTTCATTCTGTTCAAGAAATTACAGGGCATTAATTCTGGTATGATGATGCAGCCGGGAATGATGAGCATGGCTTGGTGATGTTGTATGACAATCTGCTTTTGACAAATAAAGTATAAGAATTGGTAGTTTTTTTCTAAACTGGATTTTATTGATTAAAAGGGCATTTTCATAATACTTAATCAAATCAACAACATTTCAAAGATGTTTGGAGGATTCGGTCACGGAAACCATCATCACGGGCACCACGGACACCACGGACACCATCACGGTCATGGGCATGGGAACGGCTTCGGCTTCAATAGATGGCACAGAGAAGGTTATCAAGGATACATGCAACAACCTGGCTACGTCAGAGTTGACTACTCAGGAGGATGGAACCCGAACGTCCATGATCAAATGCTCCTCAACAACATCAGACAGGTCTACATGCGTTATGACATGAACAGAAGCGGCCAACTTGAAGGACAATAATTCTTCTTCGCATACAGGGATCTATGCCTGATGATGGGCATAGCCCCTCCCCAGAGCCAACAAGAGGTGTTCCAAGCTGCCATGGCCTGCGATCAGAACAGAGATGGAAGGATCAGTCGACAAGAGATGTTCATGCTTTTCAAGAGAATCCAAGGCATCAACGCTGGACCTATGATGGTTCCTCCCAACTATTGTTGGTGATAGTCAAAAGACTATATATTCTTATATAATCTTGAAAGCATTTTTATTTTTCATCTTATAAATTCTGGCGTCCTCTGTGCTCCTTCATTATGGTACGCTTTAAGATCGATGGAGGGCAATAATAACATAAGAGAGAGAGACTATATTTTTTGCTTTGGTCGGGTTTTATTGGTTAGTATTGAATTTAAGAGAGTTTATGTGGTGGATATGTTGTAGGATTGATAATTGTTAAAATCGAACATATCATGTACGGAGGTGGAATGGGCTTCAACCGTTGGGGCAACAACGGAATGAACTATCAAGGCATGAACGGCTTCCAGATGGTCGACTACTCAGGAGGATGGAACCCTAACGTTCACGACCAGATGCTCCAGCAAAAGATTGAAATGGTCTTCCAGAGATACGACATGAACATGTCAGGACAACTTGAGGGCCAGGAATTCTTCTATGCCTATAGAGACCTCTGCCTCTCTATGGGTGTTGCCCCTCCCAACAACTACCAAGATGTCTGGAATGCCGTCACGCAATGCGACTACAATGGAAACGGAAGAGTCAGCAGACAAGAGATGTTCATGCTCTTTAAGAGGATCCAAGGAATTAATATGGGCATGACCTTCAACGGCGGATGGGGTGGAGGCATGGGCGGAGGTATGGGATATGGAGGAGGAATGGGCATGGGAGGAGGAATGGGAGGCATGGGTGGATGGTGAAAAGAAGTGATCTCGAATGCCCATTGATATTGAATAGATACTAATGAAAACTATTGATCTGTGATTATACTCAACATATCATGTACGGAGGTGGATTCGGTGGAGGAGGATTTGGAGGCTTCAACCGCTGGGGAGGTGGCGGAATGAACTATCAAGGCATGAACGGCTACAACATGGTCGATTACTCAGGAGGATGGAACCCCAACATCCATGACCAGATGCTCCAGAATAACATCAATCGTGTTTATATGCAGTATGACATGAACATGTCAGGGCAGCTTGAGGGCCAAGAATTCTTTTTCGCCTACAGAGATCTCTGCCTTTCTATGGGCGTTGCTCCCCCTACAAACTACCAGGATGTCTGGAATGCAGTGATGCAATGCGATTACAACGGAAACGGAAGAGTTAGCAAGATGGAAATGTTCATGCTTTTCAAGAGGATCCAAGGAATCAACATGGGAATGACCTTCAACGTCGGGTGGGGAGGCATGGGAGGTATGGGAATGGGAGGAGGAATGATGGGCCCCGGAATGGGAGGAGGAATGGGAATGGGAATGGGTGGATGGTGATCGCATAGACCTATGAATCTCATCAATATCATTTAGAGTCAGTATATATCTTACTCTCAACCGTTACCTCCTTTACTAAATTGACAATTGACAACATATCATGCTCATTATATCAAATAAACTATTGATGTACGGAGGAGGTAAGTATTGACCTATGTAGGTTACGGAGCAGGTTTCGTCCAGCCAATGGGTGGCATGGGTTATGGAATGGGCATGGGAATGCCTGGAGGCTTCGGTATGTTCAATAGATGGGCTGTTCCTGGGATGAATTACCAGGCTATGAATGGTTTTTCAATGGTCGACTACTCTGGAGGGTGGAATCCAATGATTCACGATCAGATGCTCATGGCTAAAATCGATATTGTCTTTCAGCGCTACGATTTCAATTTTTCAGGACAGCTAGAGGGCCAGGAATTCTTCTTTGCCTACAGAGACCTCTGCCTAATGATGGGAGTATGCCCTCCCACCAGTTACCAAGACATATGGAGTGCAGTAATGGCCTGCGATATGAACAGAGACGGCAGGATCAGCAGAATGGAGCTCTTCATGTTATTCAAACGCATTCAGGGAATCAACGCAGGCATGATGATGCCGATGGGAGGCATGGGCATGGGAGGAATGGGAATGGGAGGAATGGGAGGAATGGGAATGATGGGTCCAGGCATGGGAGGAATGGGCTGGAATTGGTGATTGATATATCTCTTATATCGTCTTTATCATCCTACGACAATTTCCTACAATTGAAAATGAAATGTAGCTGACCAAAAAATAAATCAATCATTTTGAGTTCTCAACCTTCAGTGGAATCTGATACTACTTCGGATTATCCTCATCAGCCACTAGATCCATCATGTTCAGAACCCTCAAAGCATTTTTCTTCCAGTGCTTGGGTACATTTATGTGCCTTATTTTTTTAGTTCTGGAGCTCTTCAGCTGACTGCCTACTGAGGACTATATTCCTGAAGCGGGAGCACTTTAATTTTATTCTTGGAGATTAGAAACCTGATAATTGGAGAGGCTTTTGTTACTTATTTATGATTTTTAAAGAGCTTCTCTCCACCATTACTTTCTGATATAGACTACTTCATTACTAATTTTCTTCTACTCCTAAGAAGTCTTTTTCTGAAGCTCCTCTTCTCCATAAATGAACTTCAGGATCTCTTGGTCACTCTAAACATCACTGTTGAGGACCTCACTTCGACTGTCTCGTTGGATGACTGAAATCTCGAGCCCATCTTTGTCTGTAAACAGGGGTTCTGCTTCACGAATGAGATTTCCTGATGGTATGATTTAATTTGTGTTTTTTTCTTATAAGTTGTAGCCGTTTGACCATTAATCATCCTCGTTCTTCATCATTTTTTTAAATTGCTAATGATCCTAAGCATGTAAAGAGGCTCGTCTGATACTTTTTTTGATTCTACTTGAGGTTGATTTTACCGAGCTGTCGTGTTTTTTCGAGAAACTGCCATAAGTTGGTCTCTTTTTTTTAGTTTTCTGTGCCTTTTTGTTTCTTTCCGCTTAATTTTTTATGGGTTTGTTCCTCCCAACAGCCTCGGAAGATTCTTTTTTTGCGAAAATATTCGTGATTGTACTGGTGAGGGATCTGACGACATCAAAAAATTTCATTTTATGGTAAACACAAACTGAATTGTATAATTATAAAGGTCAAAAGAAATATATTTAAAGTGTCTTCCTGACTAGATTTAGTCAAATCTTTATGCATCTCTTCAATTTTCAGATTATTCAACATTCTCGATACAGATAATTCAAAGTAGGCAAAAAACACTTGTGAACTGAATCATTTTGAGCCTGATTTAGTTTTCGGACCATTGGCGCCTTTCTCATATTTCTAGATATCTCGCAGCATCTCTCGAATATCATCGTTTGAGCTGCTGTCCTCCTCAATCAGTTTGCTTCGGCTCCGTAACATGTAGCTTTTCTGCTGTTAACCGCTAACTTTTGCTCCCGGATTTATTGTGAGGATTTTGTTGCGCTCACTCATTTTCTTTTTGGTGCATCTGTTGGCAAGCTCTTCTAATTCGTCCTCAATCACTTCTGGTTTATTCCTTTTGAAATTCTTTTTAGCAAAAGGATTTTCAGGAGAGGGCCACTCCTCCATACCGCTGATGGTGCCGAACTCGTCATGTTGGTGGGATACGAACATCTAAGGATCTTTTGGATTGGGCTGAATAGCTGAGATAGCTGAGATTGAGAAGCCATCGCTGTATACTGAGGCTGAGTCCGAAAGATGCATTTTTGAATCTTCTGCGATGAAGCCGGTATTGAGAACATTGTTAGAAAACTCATCTTCGTCAAGGGAGTGCAGGAGAGGACTTCCCTTTTGGCTGCCCATGAGGGTGCTAACCCGATCGACACTCTTGCCATAGTAGGTGTTTTGCATCTAATTCTTAATTATTTTATAGCTTACCTGTGGGTTCTAAGGACTGTTATATGTCTTTCGATCGGCTGTTCGTCTGCTGAAGGCTTTCTTTTCCATTCTTTCAACAATCAGATTTTAACTCTATTATTTGAATATGACTCTTTGATAACTAGTATATAAAACGGGGTAACTTTAAGACTCCAGCTACACATATCACACTCTCCGTAGCAACGAAAATCCGTCCCAGCCGATAAAATGTTCCTCCAGCATGTTGATATTCCTCGTCACCGATATTATCTCGTAGCCTTTCCGCAGCAAAAAACTATACTTCTAATTTATGTGGGCTCCCCTTGTTGCATACTTTTGTTGAATTATGATGTACTTGGGTTCTTTTCCTCTAGAAAGCTGGCTGTAGAGCTGCTAAGGGTTGTGATGCAGCTAGTATTATTCATCAAAGTTTTTCATTTTTTGGAAGGGAGATGTATCGATCAGTCTAAAGTCAATGTTTCGCTGGATGATGGTCATAAGAGGCAAAGAGTGAGGCTAGCACAGATACATTACAGTAATATCCGGGTGCTACTATGGAGGGAAACGATCTATTTAATTCCTTAAATCCCGCAGTATTTTAGTTCCTCCCGTTTTCGTTGATATGTTCAAGGCCACAAAGAGAAAAACATTGATAGCAAGGATAGAAAATAGTATCAGTTTGTTCTATAATACTTTTTGAAATCCTTTGATGGAGAGGATAAGCAATAATGGCGTCATAATCAGAAGAAAACGAGGTTCTTTGTGTGTTGAAACAGATAATAGCAACAAAATTAGAACAGTTAGCAAAAACAGCTACCAGTATTTTTTGCTCTCCCATTCTTCTCTGACCTGAATACAGTGTTTACTTTCTTCCTATTATCTTTTTTATTTCCTTCCTCTTGTAAATTTTATCAAATAGGGCCAGTGTTCTCGAATAGAAAGGAAAAAAGGTATGAGGTAGCTAGTCATGATTAGTGGGATAACAATATAAAAATACTAGAAGAAAGAATTGACTCCGTACAGTTCTGATATTTTCAGGAAGACGTTGTACTGAATAGATAGCTTTTTACTTTGAAGAAGTTGAAATCGACCCAGACTAGTTTTCCGTACCACAAAGTGCCAACACAAACACTAAAAGCAGCAATCAAAATCAGCTGAACTGCATTTTTGAAGATGAACCTTATTTTTCCTTCCTTTTTGGTCAAAAGTTCATAAGGCCACATTACCATCCAGGGAAACAGGCTTGTAGGTCTTATTGAAAAATTAAGAATAACAAGCGCTCTACTGATGTAATCATTGCTTGCGTTTTACTATCTGGTCAGCCAATAGTAGAAAGCGATAACAAAGAGACAGGTCTATGCGCTGTTAATATATATTCTATTGAGCATCGAAAAGTAGTACCAGTTTGTCAGGAGGCACAGAAAGACCAGAAATGTGATCTTTTTGACATAGAAAGTAGCAATCTTGAGCATGAACCAGTCACAAGTCAAACTGAGGAACAATTGCATAATTTTACAGCAAATCTCCTTCAGATAGGACCCACAGCCGACAATATCACAAATGATGTAGCCAATTTTGAGATAGAGCTGGTAAAGTGGACTGCGTATTGGTTCGTCCATGACCCATTCCCAGCTGAGGTATCCGTACCCATATTGTAGCCGATATGCAACTTCTGAGCCTTGCCAAAACTCGTCGGATCGGTCGAAATTGTAGTCTACAAACAGTTGCGATATTCTGAGGACAACTATGAGCAAGAATATATTTTTCAATTCTTCGGGCATGAATGATATAGATAAATAA
>Ga0100378_1005745_pt1 | contig 11327 bp, 16 predicted proteins | sample CryGeymeta201502_FD_81535 | JGI IMG/M metagenome (GOLD analysis project Ga0100378, IMG submission 81535) | Groundwater microbial communities from Crystal Geyser aquifers in Utah, USA - Crystal Geyser metaG 2015-02 | ecosystem: Environmental > Aquatic > Deep subsurface > Groundwater | place: USA...
GTTTCATGAAAAGATTGCTTATGATTTTGTAACTAGAGTAAATGATAAAACTGGAACAAAACAATTAGCAGCAGATTACTTTATTGCTGGTTATAGATATTCTAAAGTCAAAAAAAAGTATTATAAAGCTAAAGAAGAAAATAAATCTTCATTGGAAATAGAGACATTTTATAAAGAACTTAAGTCATCACTTATCCACAAACACAGATCTAAGAAAAACTATAAGGACGCATTACAGTAATAAATCTTATATACAATAAATTTCATATCATATTACTACTTATTATATTTTTTTATATTAATTTACTAGCATTTTTCGAAACGAATACGAAGGTCCGAATAATTATGATCCAATTCATCATAAAATTAAGGAATTAAAAAATCATATAGTGAAAATTACCGAATTACATAATAATTTATTTGATAAGATGAAGAAAATAATTGATAAATTAGAAAATGAAGCTAAACTTGAGCACGATAATGATAGTAGGAATAGCCCACATTTGAGATATAATAAGACTTGTATAAAATAATAAATATACGTTTAGAGTAAGCATTTGAATGTAAATTCACAGTTACTTAGATATATTTAGTACTTATTGTAAATTTTAATTATAATTTTCCATTTCATATATAATAAACTTCTATTTGTTATACTTAATGCTATTAATATCTTTATATTATATATATGATATTATATAATTTAATGATTTATAACGAATAAATTCTTATAAATTTATATTAATTTTATAACTCTGAATTTATTAATTTAATAAAAATTAATTTATAATTAGAAATAATGTATAAAGAAATATTAAGCAAATATATAAAAGAAATACGACGAAGCAAAAATAACATTATTACAGACAGTAGTCCAAAAAGTGATACAAAGTTAAGTGGTATTGAACAAAATATACAATATAATACTAATGACAGTAATAATAAAGATGTTAAGAATGAAAATTTTAATAGAAAACGAATTCAACACTTATCAACTAAGCAAAAGATTAATCGACTTCTTCGTGATGATAGTGAGACAATAAAACAACTTTCAGCTAGTATGAAAAATCCAAACTCAAAAAATGATAATTCATTTTTAGGAAGAAAAGTTTCAAAAGGTTTAGAACTAAAGGTAAAACAATAATATTGTTTATAATAGTAAATTTTATAATGTTAAAATTTATTTCGATTATATTCTTGATTTATACAGATGAATTATGAAGTCATAAATGAAAAGTATAGTTCAGATATTAGAAATAGAGAAATTTTAAACGAAGCTGAGTTATTAGAACATGAAGTATATGAAAAGTCACATACTCTTGAAAATGAATATGAAACTGAAGAGTTATTTAGAAAGCTCCAGTTTGAAGAATTTATGTTAGCGTTTTGGACATTATTAAGTAAGAAATTAAATTAATCATTTTAAATAGGTATTGGAACAAGTTTAGTATATTACTCTATAAGAGAAAATTTTAGTATTAGCCTTAGAAAATTTGAAACTGACTCAGAAGCTGCGGCATTAGACTCTAAATTAACTGCTCCTGATAGTAATGAAATGCAAAAAAATATATTACAATATGAGAGGGCAATCATAATTCTACTTTCTCTTTCTACAATTGCAACACTTTTTTTCGGTTAGTTTCTATATTTTATTTCTAACTAGTTGTTAATTGTGTACTAAGGTATTTAATATATTATGAAGTTCAAAAAAGCTGTAAGAATATCTTTTATACAGGTAATTATAATTATATATTATAAAATCTATGCATTTTAATATTTGTTAGAAACATTCTATTCTTCAGGATTATTAAAATATCTAATTGCTGAAATCATCGCGGCTTTTTTCCATCCTAATGCATTATGTCACAGTAATTTATTATCTAATAATAAAGATTATCATTATGTGTTGAATAGGGAATGGAATTTGCAAGATACATTCTTTAACGAAAATGATTTTTTTATTGTTGCAAGTCTATTTAGGATATATATAATTTTAAGATGGATACTATGTCTTTCTGAGTATTATTCACCAAGATCTAATAGAATTACGTATTTAATAATTTATATATTTATTATATTATTATATTTTTATAGTAAGATGACTGGATCACGTTTAGATTTGATTTTTGCCTTAAAATGTTTTATGCTAAATAAACCTATTATATGCGTTGTGGTTATCGGAGGTTGTTCATCTTTTGCTTTTAGTTTTATGCTAAATATTATTGAAGGACCTGTATATTATATTAATCAGTCTTCTCAAGAAAATTTACTTGATTATAGAAATTTTTCAAACTGTTTTTGGAATGTTGTTGTTACAATGACAACAGGTATATTTTTCATTATTTTTTTATTAATGTCTATAATATTCATAGTTGGATATGGAGATATGTATCCTAAAAGTACTTACGGAAGAACAGTTACTGTTATGTCATCTATTACTGGAATTATATTGTCTACTTTTCTAATGGTGGGTCTTCAAGGTACATTTAGGCTTGAAGCCCACGAACAAACAGTTTATGATTTTGTAACTAGAATAAATGCTAAAACTGAAACAAAACATTTAGCAGCTGATTACTTCATTGCTGGTTACAAATATTCAAAAGCAAAACAAAATTTTAGGAAAGTAAAAGAAGAAAAGAAATCTTCTTTAGAAAGGGAAGTATGTTATGAAATCCTTAAAGAAACTCTTGTTCAGAAAAATAGAGTAAAGAAGGATTATAAAAACTCACTACAGTAATTAATTATACTACTTAATTTTACTACTTGATAATAATACTCAATATTTATATTATTAATAAATTTAGTAATTTTCGTAATACATATGATGGACCTTGTGATTACGATCCAGTTGATGATAAAATTGATGAATTAGAAAAGCAAATAGGAGAAATAACTGAATTTCATGCTAATTTATTAAATAAAATGAATATATTAAGTGAAAAATTAGAGGAAGAAGAAGATGTATAAAATAGAAACTTGACATAGGTATCTTTTTGAGTGTAGACTATTTGCAATAACATTTGTTTTAGAGTTATATTACTTATATTATTTATAAATAGCCTAAATAAATTAAGAATATATTAATAGAGTTAATATTCCTTAATATTCTTACTTAATTTACTTTACTATTAGATAAATTTGTGATAAGAAGAATAATTATAAATATATATGTATTGATATATTCGTTAATCATTATTTATGGGTTTTATTATATTAAATTTTATTATTTTTATAACTCTGAAATTAATTATTTTTTAATAAAAATTACAAAATATTAAATATAATAAAATGTATAAAGATTCATTTAGTAAATTCATAAACGAGATAAGAAGAAGTAAAAACAATATAATCACTGACAGTAGCCCAAATAGCGAAACTAAAAGTGTGATGCAAAGTAATAACAATATTATCTTCAATGGAAGTTCTAATAGTGAATTTCATCCTACAATTACTCGACGGAAAAAAACTAAAAAGCTATCAACAAAGAAAAAAATTGAACTTCTTCTTCAAGATGATAATACAGCATTAAAGCAGCTTACATTAAGTCCTAATTCAAGGTTTAAAATTGATAGGCCAGCTTTTGGAAGATATAATTCTAAAGGTACTGAGCAAAAGGTAAAATTTAATAATAAATAATTTAATAAATACTTTATTTCATATTGCCACAAATAAACTATATTTCTTAATATACTTATAATACTTAAAATAGATGAATTATGAAGTCATAAATGAGAAGTATAGTGAAGCAATTCGCAACAGAGAAATTTCAAACGAGGCTGATTTATTAGAGCATGAAGTATTTGTTAAATCACAAAGTCATGAAAATGAATATGAAACAGAAGAGTTATTTTTAAAACTCCAATTTGAAGAGTTTATGTCAGCATTTTGGGCAATATTAAGTAATATTGATAACTAATTTACTTATTTTAACTATTATTATCTATTTAAAAATAGGTATTGGAATAAGTTTAACTTATTATATCGTAAGAGAAGAATTGGATATATGTCTTAGAGAATTTGAAACGGATACCCAAGCTGCCGCGTTAAATTCTACATTAACAGCTCCTAATAGTGAACTTATGCAAAAGCAGATAACTAATTCAGAGACAGTAATAATTATTCTACTTTCAATTTCTACAATTTCAATGCTTTTTTTCGGTTAGTTTCTTTATTTATATTTCTATCTAGTTGTTAATTGTGTGCTAAGGTATTTAATTTATTTTGAAGTACAAAAAAGTTGCAAAAATATTTTTTATTCAGGTAACTATAATTATTTAAGATATTAGAAACAATGTATTCTTCAGGATTAGTTAAATATATAGTAGCTGAAGTTACTTGTGCTTTTTTTCATCCAAATGCTTTTTGTCATAGTAATAATTATTAAAATTATTAAAATTAATTAAATAGATTACCATTACGTATTGAGTAGTGATTGGAATTTACAAGGTACTTTTTCAAATTTGAATGACTTTCTTATTGTAGTATGTCTGTTTAGGGTATATTCAGTTTTAAGATGGATATTATGTCTTTCTGATTATTACACACCAAGAACTAATAGAATAACGTATTTTTATTATATTTTACTAATTTATATAGTAAGATGACTGGATCGCGTTTAGATATGCTTTTTGCAATGAAATGCTTTTTACTTAATAAACCTATTCTTTGTGTTTGTGTTTTAGGTGGTTTGGCATCATTTTCTTTTAGTTGTATGTTAAAAGTTATTGAAGGACCTGTATATTTGATTAACCAGTCTTCTCAAGATAATTTACTTGATTATAGAAACATTGCAAACTGCTTTTGGAATGTTATTGTTACAATGACAACTGGTAATAAAATATTAACTAACTTTATAATCATTCATAGTTGGATATGGAGATATATATCCTAAAAGTACGTATGGAAGAACGATTACTGTTTTGTCATCTATTACTGGAATTATATTGTCTACTTTTCTAATGGTAGGTCTTCAAGGTACATTTAGGCTTGAGGCCCACGAACAAACAGTTTATGATTTTGTAACTAGATTAGATGCTAAAACTGAAACAAAACAATTAGCAGCTGATTACTTTATAGCTGGTTGTAAATATTCAAATGCAAAAAAAAAGTTAAGGAAAGCTAAAGAAGATAAGAAATGTTCTTTAGAAATAGAAACATGTTATAAAAACTTCAAAGAGACACTTATTCAGAAAAATAGAGTAAAGAAGGATTATAAAAACTCACTACAGTAATATAATATAAACTCATTAAATTAATACTTTTCTTCATTATTACTTAATAATTCATTCATACTTATTCTTATTTTATTTAGTAATTTTCGTAATGCATATGATGGACCTGGTGATTACGATCCAGTTAATGATAAAATTGATGACTTAGAAAAGCAAATAGGAGAAATAAATGAATTTCATGCTAATTTATTAAATAAAATGAATATATTAAGTGATAAATTAGCAGAAGAAGAAGATGATGAAAATGAGGAATATGGTAATAAGACAGAATTTCACATATGATAAGTAAATTAAGTAAAGCTAATATATAATATTGTATTTAATAATAATTATATTAAATTAAATAAACATAATTAACATATATTAACTTTATATAACTTTATATAACATAAATAACTTTATATAACTTTATATAACTTAAATAACTTTATATAACTTTATATAACTAAATTAACTAAGGAATTAAGTAATAAATTAATACGGTATAATTATTTTCTATTATTTAAATTCTAACTATTTAAAATAAATGCTAAGATAGTAGTAAAAAATCAAGTATATTATGCTTTTAAATTACCAGATATATAAACTTATAGAAATCAAAGATGATAGATATTGAAAACAAATGTAATTACACTCAAAACCTAATTGAAAAGCTCCAAAATGCTATCAAAGCAAGCTCAAAACACAAGGATAACATAAAAAGAATTAATAGAGTAAACAACATAAGCCTTAAGCCTATGATCAAAAAGCATTATAACGAAAAATTGGGAAATTCTGAAACAACCATTATAACCAGTAAATCTACTCAAAAGCCCGAAAGAAAGTCGAAAGTCCAAACAAAAAAGAAACAAACGATTCTAAAATACTTCGAAAGCAGTCTACCTATCACAACTGGAAAAATAAATAACATGCTCAATGTATTGGAGCATTCAGAAATAGGGGAGCTATTAGACATATATGATTTAGATAATTCAGATGAATATGACTCAGATGAAGAAAAAGGTGCTGGGGGCCTCCTCGGTAGATGCAAAGATGCAAAAAAGGAGGTAGCGAGAAATATATTTAGTAATGAAATTTTTATTCTGAACTATTACAGAGATTTACTTCAATACAAATTTGACTTAGAGCAAATATTAAGCGCCAAAATATACAATACAGATACTGAATATTTTCAAGATATTTCAAAACTAAAAACTTTACAGAATGACTTTGCTTACAAATTAAATAGTTATAAAGACAAAAGTGAATTAAGAGACGCCTTCAACCAACTTACAAGTAACGGAGATGTTTTATTTACAGATGAACGAGCCATTTACAGGGACCTTTCAGTTTTTTCTTATTCTACAGATACAACATTGGTTAGCAGTCCTTCCGACTCCGTCGATATGCTTAAAGTATGCCTTAAGAAAAAAAGGCTTCGACTTCGTAAACACATCTAAGCATGCTTTAGCTGAAATTAATTTATTATTTCTAATTTCTAATTTATATTAATATAAAAGTAAACTGTTATTAAGTAATTTTTTTAATAAAGTATTTATATAATTTAAATAATTTATATAATGTTTATTATTGCATTTAATATTATAATATTATTTACATTATGTTATATTATTTCATTCATTATTAAATAATTATAATATTTACATAATTTATGTAATAGCAGTATAAGTTTTAATTAATAGGAATATAGATATAAGCTATCATATATAATTTGAACGATTTGGGATTTTTACAGCTTTATTGTTATATAAATATAGTAAATATATTTATTAATTATAATATAAGAGAAAATTAGTAATTTCATACTTTTATGTTATTATAATTATTTAATTTATATTTAATTTATCTAATCTTTAATTACTTTAATTATCAAGTTGAAAATTTATGCTAAGATAGGTTTACTTCTTTTTTGCATACTAAAAATTTAATAAGGTAAAACTATAAAACATAATATAAATGGAATACTTTGAGAGTCTTTGCAGACATACTAAGAATATGATTGAAAAGTTACAAAAAGCAATTAATGAGAGTGTTAACCATAAAAATAATATCAAAAGAATCAATAGGATTAACAATATCAATCTTACTGCAATTACTGCAATTACAACAATTAACAATGAAAATACCAGCAATATATTAATTAGAGACAATAATTATTATAATAACGTTAAAATTGAAAAACTTAATCGAGTTCTTCAAGTTATTAATGCTAATGACGTTAGCAATCTGTTAAAAATCTATGAAAATGCTAAACTAAATGATTCAAGTGATTTTTGTGATTCTGATAGTGGTGAGAATGAAAGCTATAAACTATATGAGGACCAGATTAAGTGCAAAGATCAAGAAGTGAATAGAGAACTTAAAGAAACAGAAGACCGTAAAGATATGAAAGATAAGGAAGCTAATTTTCAGTCTTTTTTTAGTACTTCAAGCGAAAGAAATGGTAAACCAAAAGAAAAAAAGTTAGGCAAATTAGAAAGGATAAATAAGGAAAACTTGATAGAAATGGAAAAGGAAGTAGGAAGAAATCTATTCAGCTATGAGATATTTATTATGAATAGTTACAAGTATTTACTTCAGAATAAGTATGATCAAGAACAAATCAAAAAATTAGAAACAGAGACCTTAAATTTGGATAAGTCGAATTATGACAAGGAGCATAAAGAATTGGAGGAAAGAAAGGATAACAAAGAGAAAGAGGAGGATGTTATTAAGAAAATTAAGCAAGATACAGTAGATATTCTAGGTAAGAATAATATCCAAAAAAACGAGAATAAGGTTGAAAACAGAAGAAATAATATTACTAATAATGAGATTAATAAGATAGAAAACTTAAATACCAATACTCCTAAAAGTTTTCAAAGCAATAAGTAATTTAATATTATTATTAAAGCTTAATTAATATTAATTTATTAGAACATTCTCAACGAATTTCAAATCTATAACTAACTTTTCTATTTCTCGCTTTAAAAACCTTGACGACGACGATGATGATGACGGTGGTGATGAAAAACATAATCAACCTGTCATTAGAAAACCACAGAATAAGATTAGTAAAACTTTAAAATGGCTTCCAGATAATCATGAATTAAATATAATGAATTCAAGAGAAAGTATTGGAAAATCAAAAGAAGGTCTCGGAGATTCTAAGAAATTAAACTTATCAAACAGTTCTAATAGTTCTAATAGGTCTATCAAGTCTAACAAGTCTATCAAGTCTAACAAATCTAGTTCTTTCTTAAAGAAAAAAAGAATTCGTTTATCGAAGAAATAATTTGATTTTGTAAGTATAATAATATATTATAGTTGTAATTAAAGAGTTTAATAATGGTAAAGATTTTCATTTTCGTCTTCTAATAAATATTATAATAATATAATTACTATAATTTAGTTAATATTATTAATTTCATTTATTACTTTTTATTACCATATACATTTTTATTAATTTATTACATTAATTCAATTTATTTATACAAAATTATATATAAATGGAAAATATACTAAAGCCAAAAGACATTAACCATGATTCGGATGAAGAGGAAATATACGCAATTATCAAAAATTCAGCATTATTAAAAGGTTTAGACAATAGTAAATCCGATAAAAAAATAAGATCAATAGCACAGTAAGTTTATTTAAATTTAATTAGACTAGTTGGTCTTATCCTAAGAAATTTTTGACTTTAAAAGAAGAACAAGTAAATGAAATAAGACGTCAGTACAAAATACATGTACAAGGAGAAGATGTTCTTCCACCAATATCAAATTTTGCTGATATGAAGTTCCCTGAACCTATTTTAAAAGCATTAAAGAAGCAAAATATTCATTTTCCTACTGCTATTCAATTACAAGGAATGCCAATAGTGTAAATATTATTACTATAATTACTATTAAAAATTACAAAATTATTTATACATATCAATACTTAAATATTTACATAAGTTTATCAGGCCGAGACTTAATCGGAATCGCAAATACCGGTAGTGGTAAAACCTTACTATACATTCTTCCTGCTTTGATGATGGCCATCTACGAAGAAAAAAAACAAAAAGTAGAAAGATTTGAAGGGCCCTTCACTGTAATACTAGTACCAAGTCGTGAGTTAGCTATACAAATTTATGAAGTTCTTAATTATTATATCTCTATTATACTCAAATCAAACTTTCCTTTAATAAATTGTGTTATTTGTATTGGAGGTGTTGATATAAGAAATCAAATTGAAGATATACAAAAGTATATAATTATAACAAAAACCTATTAACTATTTATCATTTTAGAGGAGTTCATATTATTATTGCTACTCCAGGAAGGCTGTCAGATTTATTAGAAAAGAAGAAAATTGATGTTAAAATGTGTAAGTTATTAGTCTTGGATGAGGCAGATAGGCTTTTTGATATGGGTTTTGATGATGAAATCACAAAGGTCTTAGAAAAGTTTCAGGTAAGGATTATATTTTAATTTAGTTAATTACTAACCTATTATCATATTAGCATATTATCATATTATCATATTATCATATTAACTTATTAACTTAAATTTATAGAATCCCAAACAAACATTACTACTATCATCAACTATGCCAAAAAAAATACAAGAATTTGCTAAGAGTTGTTTACTAAAGTCTGTAGTTATAAATGTAGGTCGTGCAGGAGCAGCAAACTTAAACGTTGTCCAAGTAAGAAATAAAACTTACATATAAATATCTAATTTAATCTAATTAAATTTTAGGAAATCGAATACATCAAAGAAGAATCAAAACTACTTCAAATACTTGACACAATACAAAAAACTCCTCCTCCAGTACTTATCTTTTGTGAAAATAAAAACGACGTCGACGAAATTAATGAATACTTACTACTGAAAGGTGTCGACGCCTCTGGGATTCACGGGGAGAAAGACCAAGACGAAAGAAATAACGCAATTAAAGAATTTCGTGAAGGAGTTAAAGATGTACTTATCGCAACTGATATTGTAAGTAAAGGTTTAGATTTCAAAGGAGTAGAGCATGTAATTAATTATGACATGCCAAAAGAGGTAATATTTAACAATAATTTAAATTTTTAGATTGAAAACTACGTATTAAGAATAGGAAGAACAGGAAGATATGGCAAAACAGGTCTTGCAACAACTTATGTAAATAGAAATCAAGACGAAGCTATATTACTTGATCTGAAACACTTATTACTAGAGGCTGGACAAAAAATCCCTCAATTTTTGTATGCTATTCCTGAAGAAGATCCATCACTTGCTAAGCAAGAGTGCAGTTTTTGCGGAGGGCTTGGGCATAAACCAAACCAATGCCATAAATTGGAAAATCAAAGGTTAAAGGCAATGACTATGAGATTAAGTGGGAAGCCAACTTATAATTCGAAATAATAAATGAAATTATAGTAATTAAGTAAATACAATAATATTAAATATAATTGATATATAACTTATAAAGTAACTATATTAAATTATATTCATCGTTAATGTAAAGTGTTAATTTTAAACGTTAATTTTTTAAGTTTATTAATGTATTTAGTTTATTAAGGTACATCATATAACTATTTGATTTGAAAGTTTGAAAGATTATTTATATACTATTTGCACATTATTAATTCATTAAAATTAATAAAACTTTATATAATTTATTAAACACTTAAACTTTAAATTAAAATAAAATACTTTAATAGTATTATCTACAATAAATTTCAATAAATTACATAATTACATAATTACATAAATTATAACAATTCCACAACTACAACAATGGGAACAAAAATAATATTTTGCAATTGTGAGCTAGAAGAATCAGATAGTAAATTTGAATTAGTCAGTACATTAACAAAAGATAAGAAAGAAAAGAAATCAATTAATAAGAAAAGAATAATTGATAACTTCCTTACTCCTCGTGAGTCTAAACTTGAAAGTCAGCTACTTAAATACACAGCTAATGCAAGGACTGATAACTCATATGACGGAGAACAAAATAAGAAAATAATGTAAATAACAATTTATAATGATTTAACTTATTTTATTAGTATAGATAAATCAGATGCCTTATATTCAAACATGTTTTACGAAAGTAAATTAATTAAAGAAGATATCGATAGTA
>Ga0100378_1005750_pt1 | contig 11320 bp, 15 predicted proteins | sample CryGeymeta201502_FD_81535 | JGI IMG/M metagenome (GOLD analysis project Ga0100378, IMG submission 81535) | Groundwater microbial communities from Crystal Geyser aquifers in Utah, USA - Crystal Geyser metaG 2015-02 | ecosystem: Environmental > Aquatic > Deep subsurface > Groundwater | place: USA...
GATAAATTCTAATGCTTGTGCTAATTCTATTAAATGTATTAAGTATATGAGTTCGTATTCTGGTAAATGAATAGATTCAAGAGTCAGATTTTGAATTTTTTCACTTAGTGAAAACCCTTTGATTAATTCCATTATTATTGAGATTTTGTGATTTTTTGTATTGCTTTCATTTTTATTTTGGTATAAATTATTATAATTTTCATAACAACCTAATACAGCTGGACTATTTTTATTTCTATAAAAATGAGTCGTCGATATTTCCTTTATTAATTTAGTATCATCAGCCTTACACATTTCTTTTTTCGCAACATCCAAAGATAAATAACATGTTTTCTTAACAACTCCAAACCCACCAGAACCAATAATCGTTTCTGAATTTCCAAACTTGTTACTTTGCAGGAAAGGAAATGTTACGCATTTTTTTAATTTTAAGTAAGTTTGGCCTTAACAATTAATAAACAATTTTACTTTTTTTTATTTGTATTAATAATAATTTATTCTCTTTCTTATTAAAACTATAATTCTTGCTCATTTTAGGTAGTGTTATTCCATTGCTTACATTTTTTGTTAATATTAAAGCATCATTTTCATCCATCATAGCTATTTTATTATTAATTAACATTTCTTCTAGACTTATATTATTTTCATCATCATGATTTATTTGATGTCCATTAAGAAAACTAAAAAAATTAATTTTAATGATCGATTTAATTATGTCATCACGAATGATTGATAACTTTGTATGTTTATCATATTTCTTCTTAAATATGAATGTTTGATTGACTTCAATATCATTATAAGTATTATCATTTAACTTATATTTATATTTTTCTTTGTTAACAATCATTTTATAAAGCTATAAATTTTTTTAACATTTAATAATAAAATACTTTATTAATATAAATAATTTAATATCACAATAAAGTAATTAAACTTATTTAAATTTCATACATTAAATTTACAATTTATTTAACTAGTATTATTATATTCTATATTGCTTCATAATTCAATCTATCAACTTCATACCTTAGCTTAGTCAAGGGATCATCAAAATCATTCTTGACTTTGTGACTATTTATATTTGCATCACTAAAACAACCTACAAAACATCTATAAAGTGGGTTGTCATCGTCAGTAATCTTAACTTTATTACATTCATTTATACAACTTGTAAATGTTTGATCAACAGAATCCCATCTGTTGGCTAATTTACTAAACATAAGAAATATCGGAAGTTCAAGAAGAAATTTGCATCTATTAAACTCTACTACATTTTTATAATTGTGCATGCTAATATTAAAACCCAATTTAAAAATATTATTAACCATTGGTACTAAAGCGTTTGAAGTGTTTAATATATCTATTTCATTTTTACATTTTTTCCAAATGAGTTCGTGAGTTTTACCCATTATATCAGTGAATACATATTCTGTCTTTTGCTTTATAATCTTGTTTTCATCAATTATTGATTTATATTTTTCAAATGCTTCCAAATAAGTAGCATTCCATAATTTAAAATATGTTGTCATATTTTTTTAATTATAATTAATTTTAATTTTTAGCTTAAGTATTATTATAATCGAAATTTATTAGTAAGTTAAATTAAAACAATTTAAATGAATAAACTATGAAAGAGAGTTTAAAGTATATTTTATGATTTTTCTATACTTATTAAGATATATAAACTAGATAATTTACAATTTTATATAAGATATTTTAAATAAATTAACTAAACTAATTAAATTGAATCATAATATAATTTATCAACTTTATCTTGAATTTGAGGTAGATAATTTCCTATATCCGTCTGAATTTTATAACTACGCCATTTTGCCTCTACAAAACAATTTTTAAAGCATTTATATTGTTTTTCATTTTTATCATTAATATCAAAACTAATAATCTTACTGCAATTACTTAAACAATTTTCAAATTTACTATCTACATCACTCCACCTTTTTTGTAATTTATTTCCAAGTTCTAATACAGGAATTTTAAACTTAGACTTACATAATTCGAATTCTGATATCGACTTATCTTTTAAACTACTATCAAGTAATGGCCTTTCTTCCTCGTTCATAGGTAATAACGTTTTAGTTATCTCTAATAATTCCAATTCTTTTTTACATTGAAACAAAACAAAATCATGTGTTCTATCTAGAATTTTATTATATATGAATCCGTGATAAGATTTTAGAAAAGAGTTTACATCAATAATTGATTGATATTTTTTAAAAACTTCTATATAAGTTTTATTCCAAAACTTTAAATATGTAGTCATATTAAATATAAATAAATGTTAAAAATATTTAAACACAAGTGAACATAATTTATCATCTAATTTAATATCTAATTTATAATTTACTTTAATTCAATAATGTTTAATTGAATTTATTATAAAAACTTTCTATAATTATTATTAGTTATATTTATTTAATATTATAATTGAAAAAATGAACTTAGAGGGAGAACGGTTAAATAAATTTGAATTCAATAAAAACTCCATATTTTTACGTAATAGGTATTTATAAATATAACAAAAAGAGAAATAGAATTACACAGAAGAGCTTTAAAAGAAATAACAGATAGAAAAAATAAATGGCTTCCTAAAGAAGATTATTTCAAACTTAAAAATTTACACGGAAGTGACGAAGCTTATCGAAGCTTTAATATGCGTATTAATATTGATTTAATATAAATAAAGATACTAAGTTCTTTATTAATTTGGGAAATAAAAATCTTGCAAATAAATTAAAAGGAGTTAGCACAAAAGTTATCGTATGAATATATAATAACTATAGGTTCCCGAGTTAAATGATGAACATAAGGAGATAGAAGAAAATTGTATTAAAAATAATCAAACAATAAGGAAAATGAAAATGAGCGAAATTGGTGAAAATAATATTGGCTTCTTTAAAAGAATATGTGAACTGTAAAATATTTAAAATTACATAAAATATATAGACATCCAGTTATAGAAACAAAACAATTTGATTCTCATTATAAAGATCATATTAAGTTTCATAATATATGCAAAAAGTCTAAGAGAAAAAATAATAATGATATAAGTTTAGATAATAAATCAAATTTAAACCTTGAATCTTCAAGAGTAATTTTAAATTTATAATTTAAGGATATTCATTCGTCTGGTCAACCAACAAATGATCAAAAGAAGAAAAAGAAAAAATTAAATAAAAGAAGTAGCTCACAAGCCGACTTTAATATAAAATCAAAAAAACTGCCAAATATTATTTCAAACAGGAGTGACATTAATTATAGTTCATTATCAAGTTTTGACAAAAATAGTAATTTATCAATGTCGCATTTACAAACATTTTTACTAAATACAAATAAAGCAACACAAAAGTCAATCTAGAACTAGAATTTATTTATAGATCATGATTATGATTATATTAATAGTACAACTTAATATTAGAATAAATTAATTTGTATAGTATATTTTGATTGTAATAATTTATAGTTATAGTTTTAATTAATATTATTTATATATTTTTGGTATAATACATATTACATAAACATATTCATCTATTACACATCTAACATTATGACTCGCTATTAAGTAAAAATCTATTTAGTTCCTTCTCATCAAGTTTTGTTTTTCTATCAATAGTCTTAAGAGTTACATTATCGAATTTTGATATTAAGTTCTCTTTTATTAAGTCCTCAAAATTTCTATCTAATAGAGTTAAATAAGAATAATTACTATAAAAGTTTGTCGATTTATAGACAAATTGATTAATATCTGCTGTTTTTTCAATTTCATTTTTGCTGTTATGGAATATACCAATATCATTTAAGAATTTATTTGATTTAACTAAGTTCATATTAAGTATTTTGTTATAACTCTTTTTAGGCCAGAAAGAATTTTCCTGGACCATGAACTTTCCATCTTCAAACCTATTCATCTTTAAACCTTTTGCTGTCATATTTTGACATGATTGCCTATCATACATAGCCTAAATAATTTATATATTAATTTTACCTGCATATAGGATGGAAGTGTTGATTTTGAACTACTTGGTCTGGAAGTCATTAGTCTAAATGCAGGTGCGGCAACAACAAAGTTGTTATTAATTTTATTCATTAATTTGTGTGGATCATATCCAGGAGGTGCTTCTGAGGTTGTCTTACTAGTAGATGGTCTTTTTCTACCATTCATCTTGTCATAATGAACCAACATTATATTATCTAAATAAATTATATATAATAAGTACTTGGCTTAGTATATTTCACATTAGGTCGAGAGAATCCAAAGATAGGAATATTTTTATTAAATAAATTGTTTTGATAATCTCTTGATAGATTTTTTCCGAAATCACATGTAACATTCTTTCTATGAATTTTAGTTTCGACAAAAGACTCTAATTTTTCGTGTTTTATTTTAATTTCTTGATGTGATAAATTTAATTGTTCATCTAATTCATCTACCCTACGCCTTTGTGCAGATTTAGCCCTCGGTATAGCAGATTTCACATTTCTAATTCTGACATCACAAGTATTAAGTGTAAAATCATCCCTTCTTGCTGTTCTTGCTAAATCTACAAAGTTTTTCCCTTCAGGTTTCATTGGTTGATGTGATATATAAAAAGGTGGTTGAGTATCTTCCTTTTTAAGAATGCTATAGTTTTTTCTAACCGTTTTATCCCAATCTAAAACAACTGGAGCTCTTGGGAGGAGATATTCAACTTTAGGATCGTATTTTGTACTTGCTGGAACTAAAATCTATTATCGCTATTATAAAAATTGATATTACCTTTCTCATTGCCTTTTTAATATTTTGTTGTCTTTTCTTTTTTCTTTCAATCGCATTTTTCTCTTCTAAAGTTAACACTTTTGCATGTTTATTTGTTGTTGGCTGAGCATTACTCAAACTTCTTTTAACCGGTTTTTTAGCATCAATTCCCATTATTTCAGAAAAGATATCACTAACTACAATATCATTTAGTTTAACTTCTTCCTTAATTTAATTTCAAAGTTTACTCTTTTTATATCAGCCATATTTTTAGTAGCGTTTGATTTTGTTCTCATTACTTTTTTCTTTGTACCATCATTTAATAATTCTTCTTTCTTTTGTAATATAATATTCATTGTGGAGGACATTTTACCTGCTCTTGAAAACATTCCCATGCTACCTTTTGTTTCATTAAACATAGTTTTAATTACATTTTTAATTACATTTTTATTAAGTAGTTATTAAATAATTAAAATGAAAAAAATTGTTATAAAATTTGAAATAATAATAGTAATAATAATTATATTAAAAATGAGGTTAATATTACTATTGTTTTAATTTAGTATTATAATAATATATCTATAAATAATATCTAAAACGAATCTCATTTATTTATTATAGCAACAAGTAAAATGTATCAACTCAAACACGATTTCATAATTTTAACCAATTGAATCATTTCATATTCAATTTATTCATATATTGTTTGAATCTTATATTTCCTTTATTTAAATTATTATTTTTATAAAAATACAATACAATGCTTAATAATAAACGTAGCAGAGCTTTAGCAGATAAGTCAATTGAATTCGTTAGAAAACCAAATAGTGAGGAATTGCAAGAACTACATAAGGTAGTTTTTTCGACTGAAAAAACTCTCTGTGAATTTTGCCAGAAAGATATTACTTTTTCAGTTAAAGTTGCATGTGCAGTATGTCCTAAAACTATTTACTGTCTTGAATGTTTAATTAGTCATCGAGGAAAAGAAGAAAAAAGTATTCATAAACATGACTTTCATATGATTGACAAATTAACAATGCCTTTATTCATGTCAGATTGGAGTTCAAAAGAAGAAATATGTCTTCTAGTAGGTAATTTTCATAATTTTTTGTCATACAAAACTATAAATTATACTTAAATATTTTAATTAACACTATAATATAACTTTAGGATTAGAAAAATATGGACTTGATAATTGGGAAGATATAAGTACTTTTATTGGTTCAAAATCAAAACTTCAATGTGAAGCGCACTACTATTCTTTTTACTTGAATGGACACAAAATAATACCTTCTGAAAGCGATTTTGTTTTGAAAGATAATGAATCAAAAGATAAAAATCAAAATTCAATAAATACTGAAATTTATAATAATATATTATATGACATAAGACATAAACAAGGCATAATTCAAGAAAAAATACAATTAGATGGTACAGAACATAATTCAAGATCTATAATAAAGAATAGAAAGCGAAAGGAAAAAGACAAGAAGGTAAATTTAACTCCTAGTGAGATTAATGGTTATATGCCCAAGAGAGAAGATTTCGATCATGAATATATTAATGATGCAGAGTTATTAATTTCAGAAATTGAGTTTTCAGAAGATGATACTCAGTCAGATATAGACTTAAAACTAAATATGTTAAAAGTATACAATGCTGAATTACTAGAAAGAGATAAAAGAAAATCGTAAATTTATTATATGATTACTTTTATAGTTTTGTAATAGAAAATGGACTTTTGGATATTAAAAGAGTCATTAACCTTGAAAGAAAACTACAAAAAGACGATAAAGAGATTTACGAAAACATTAAACCATTCGCCCATTTATTATCTAAAGATCAGTACCAAGATTTTTTTGAAGGTTTAGTCTTAGAGAAAAACTTAAAATTAAGACTTAGTCAACTAAAAGCTTATAGGTATTTATTTTACTTAAATTTATTAGAAAACTCGGTTTAAAAACTTACGAAGATATTGAAAAACATTATAATTTAGAGAATAACAGGAAAGAAAATAAAAAATCATCAAATGGCAATCTAGGTAATCAAGTTATTGCTGTAAAAATGGACAAATGCTTAAGAAAAAACAACAATATAGAGTATGATGATATTTATGGCGTTTCTATTAAGACTAATGGTATAAAACCAACCGAAATTAAATCAGGAAAATGTCATTCTTACCGAAAAATGTATATAAACTCTTAATTTTTAGATAATTGATAAGAATATTATTACATTATACATTTTCCTTAACGAGAAATATTAATTAGCTAATATAAAAATAATAAATATTATTATTTGATTAACTCTATATCTTTTAAGTATAATAGAATAAATTTTAAAGATAGAATATGTCTATAAACTAATTAATATATTTAAAAAATGTATGGTAGTTACTTATATGGATCTATTAGATAATAAATAATTCGTCCGGGTGGCGCAATGGATAGCGCATCAGACTTCTAATCTGGGGGTTGTGGGTTCAAGTCCCACCTCGGATGCTTTTTTGCAATATTTTTAAATTTATTAATTAACTTTTAAGTTTATTTTTCAATTAAATATAACATTTATAAATAAAGTTATATATAAATAAAGCTATTATCACATAATTATAGTTATAATATATTACTAAACATTTTAGTTAATTATAGAATTTAAATTAAAATACTTCTTGTAATTGAAATATTTAAAAATGACATCATAAGAAATAAAAACCAATATCTATATTTTGTTTGTGTTGTCAAATTAAACCACATTGAATTTTGTTTAAATTTGTAATATAAGAGTGGAATTGAAATTTGAATATAAACGTATAAAATAAATGATCTATTTGATTTTACGGCCATAATTTTGTTAAACTTTTCTTTTGCATTCATTTTATTCTTACTTTTATAATAATAAATTAATAAAATTTATACATATTACAATAATATTAATATAATATTAATATTCAAAAAAGTATAATTTACAAATATGAATTTATAGTATTTTATAGAATATCGTATTATTAACATATAATACTTTTATTATCACTAATACTATCATTGTTATCTACTCTCAAGTTTGATTTATTGATTAATGCTTGATCTTCAGTAATGGTAATAGTAGGTATTTCAGAATTACCGTATGATGGACCACTAGGAACATTTAAAAATTGTTCTTTATTATTAGCGTAAAATACCCTTGATTTCCTTTTATGCTTTTTTCTTATGGGTTTCTTTACAATTGGCTTTTTTACTACTTTTTCCTCTGGCTTTGGTGCTGGCTTTGTGGCTGGTTCAGGTTTAGGTTCTAACTTCTTCATAAAATCATTTAAAATTTTCAATGCTTTTGATTTAGAATTTATATTCTTTATAATACTTCCTAAGTTTTTTAAATTTTTAATATATGAATCTTTAACAGTTTTTTCATAATCTTGACCTTGTCCAGTAGAAATACCTTTCATTAACAAATGGTCAATTCTCTTTAACATTTTTTCTAAAAATGTTTTCTTTTCTTTTAAATCTATATTTGATTTATTCTTTATCTTCTTTATTGTTTCTAATATTCTGTTAGATTCTCTTATCCAAACATTTATTTGGTCGTTAATTCCGCTTGATATTTTATGATTTGTCATAGTATTATTCATAAATCTAACTTTATCCTTCTCAGCTATATCATATACATTAATCTTTTTGACTTTTTTATTCTTATTCTTGCAAAATAGAAAATTCTTAATATCTCTAACCCATGATTTACTTAAACTATTTTCTCTATACTCTAATTCACAAAATGTATAAACTTTTTTGTTTGAATCAACTATGTTAAAACACCCATTATCATAAGGCATATCTATTTCTTTAATTTCACTCATAAGTAACTCAATCATTTTATTTTTTTCTGAAGTAAAGACTTGAATTCTAATTAAATCCATTACAACTCTGACAGGAACAAGAGGATTAAGTTTACCCTTTATTTCTATATCTGGTCTTTTATAATACAAGTCTCCTTCCTTTAACTTACAAGGAATAAATTGTTGAGGTATTGTAAATACTGGTTTTAGCACAACTTGAATTTTTAACTGTTTTGTTATAGTTTTATATCGATTGTTTTTACAAGGAAATAAATTGCACTCTCTTGTAAGAGTTAACAATGCTTCAGGACAAAATTTTGTATTGGGTTTACATTTTCTCTGTCTAGTTTGGATTCCTCCACCACAAAATTTCGAACACTTACTCCATGGTTGATCGTAAATGAAATCTGATTCATTTATTGTTTTATTGTTGTAACGAACAGGGTTTTCGTTTATTTTAGTTCTCATTTGAACTTTAGAAGTTTTTGAGTGACATGCTTTATCATACACTACATCATGAGTTACATCCAAATTTGAATGTTTAATTATGTCTTCAGTCAAAACAGGGATAAATGGACTTAGTTGAAAATCTGTTTTATTTACTATTGGGATTCTTAATCGTTGAGCGATTGTATAATTTTTTTTACTTGCACTTGAGTTAGTAAATTTTATATCATTTTCAATCTCGATGAAAGATAATAATTCTCTTAGATCCTCGTCAGTATTATCAACATAAATTAAATCATTATATGGATTGACATTTATTAATTTTGAACTATTTTTATCTAAAACCATTGGAAATATCTTATACTTATCTATTGGTTTTGTTTTATTTGTCTTTCTAGTAATATTTTTCTTAATAACTTTTTTTGGAATGATGTCATGCTTTTCAATATATTGATTATAATAATGGAGACCAGGCTTATAAAACTTTTTCTCTTCTTTTATTGAATTTATAAAATATTTCTTCCATTTTTCCTTTTCTAAGTTATTCTCTAAGCACATATATAAAAAGTTTGTTTTATAACTGCCTAGATATTTTATTAAAAGGCAATGTCCTTCATCTAATTTTCCTAAATCTTTAATGTCCTCATCCATAACTTTTAGATTAATATTATCAACTTTATGATGAATTAATTGCTTTTTTAATTTAGCTGTTTTACGTGAATTATAAATATCAAGTGATAACTCATTTAATTCGAAATAATAAGAGTGATTGTTAGGAATTTCTTGATTGCCAAATTTATCCTTTTTTACTTTGTATTTATGAATAGGTCGGTAATTTGAATTAATTTTAAAATGACCAGGGATTATCTTATCGTCAGTACTAAGTTGAAAGTATCTTGCCCATCCTTCATGTATTATTGTTAAATTCTTCTGTTGGTTGTTGATTTTTAAATAAGGAAATAGTTGATAAAATAATGTACTATTATTCGTTTGAATACTTGATTTTTTAGTTAAATGATTTTTTGCACTTTTAAAAGACTTAATCTCGTGAATATTAAAGAATGCTACAAATATTAAGTACTTTAAAATAAATAAAGTAGCAATATTCAACTTCATTTATAATTTTTATTTATTTCGAATTATTTGTTTATAAGTTTAAAAAGTAATAAATTTATATAAAAGCATTATAAGAATTATAATTTCATAAACATAATATTATTTGTAAGGTACTTTTATATTATCATATATAATCAAATTATCAATTATGATCTCTACTACGTTTTCCTTTTTTTAATAGATCGTTATAGCTAATAAAAGTAAATAAATAAAATTTAATAAATTACTCTGAATTGAATTTAGAAGGGGCTTCACTTCTATAATGATATCCTTGTTTTGGTCCTCCTGCTTCAAAATCTATATGCATAACTCTTCCTTTTATTTCTTTTCCATTTAAAGTTAAAGCCTTTAGAACTGAAGCTCTGTCAACGTATTCAACAAAACAAAATCCTTTGAAGTTTTTATGGTGTGAGTTGTATACTAAACGAATACTTTTTATTTCTCCAAATGGTCTGAATTTATCACCAATTTCAGATTCAGTTATATCGTATGGGAGATTTTTTATAAATATTGTTTTACATGTTTTTGGAACTTCACTAATATTTACAGTTTTGACCTCTTTATTAAAATTAATATTGATTATCATATAAAAATATTACTTTTGTCTTCACTTTGTCCTTTTGTCTCTTCAACTTTAACATATCTTGATCCTAAAAATACTTTTTCAGATTTCTCTAATGCTTTTTTAATTGATTTATTCTTTTGAAAATAAATATGACCATATCCTAAATTTCTACCAGTATCTTGATATTTCGGGAGATTAATTTTCTTTATTCTTCCACAATCTTTAAATAATTCCTTTATTTCATTTTCAGTTGCTGTATAGGGGAGTCCTGATATAAAAACAGATTTATCTGATTGTTCTGCTTGTAATTCTTTAGTTTCAACTTCATTATTTTCGTCTACATAATCTTCATCATTATATTCTTGATTTTCATCTTCAACATAGTTTTCCATATAATAAAGTATATTATTAGTTAAATAATAAAGAATTATAGTATAAAATATTTATATTATAATAAAAACTAATAAATTTATACTATATACTATAAACTTTAAACAATTAAATATTTATTTGTAATTAAATTTGTTATATTGGGGATTGGGGATTGGGGATTGGGGATTGGGCCCAATCCCCAATCCCCAATCCCCAATCCCCAATCCCCTCATAA
>Ga0100378_1005755_pt1 | contig 11316 bp, 18 predicted proteins | sample CryGeymeta201502_FD_81535 | JGI IMG/M metagenome (GOLD analysis project Ga0100378, IMG submission 81535) | Groundwater microbial communities from Crystal Geyser aquifers in Utah, USA - Crystal Geyser metaG 2015-02 | ecosystem: Environmental > Aquatic > Deep subsurface > Groundwater | place: USA...
GAATCTGTCTTGCTCTCAATCTTAGATTTCAGCCAAGGCACGGCCGACGCGTCACCAAGGCCAAGCAAGCCAAGTCCATACTCTGTCTTTAGGAGCTCGCCCTCCCGAGGCGTGTTTTCGAACCGGCGCTTGACGAGTGGACCTGCCGTAGCGACTTGATTGGCGACAAGAGCATGAAGAATTGGTCCAATCGATTCGATATCGGAACGCGCCGCCAAGGTTTTTTCCAGGAGGGGACCGGCGCTTGGACTCTGAATGTTTGATAGAGCGCCAAGTAAATATCTGTTGCCTGGCTCTGCGTGTATTCGCTTTTCAAAAACCGGCAGAGTGGCTTCGCGCAGGGTCTGAGCTATCGTACCCATGACGCAGTACCCAGATGTTGCGGCAAGAATCTCAAGTAGCTCCTTCGAATGGCCACTCCTTGCAAGGACCGCAGCCGCCTGATTGCTCGCATCACTCGACACATCATCGCATCTAGTCTCGCGTACAATTTGCAGCAGTATCTGAGAGTCCTGCGGACTTTGTGCAGCGAACAGCGGGGAAACCAAGAAGCTCGCCGAAAGAAGGAGTATCTGTCGTCGTCTCACGATACCTGTCATGTTGTCCGGCTTGCCCGTAGATGCTGTGCCGCTTTTAGACCCGGAAAGTTGACATGAGCTTCGTTAATCAATTCGTTTCCACACCTGACCATCGTGCTTGTACTTTCGATTCTCTTTAATCCCCTGCAAATCAATGAACTTCGACTTGTCGCGAACTTTCACCCCTGCTGTTTTCTCGTCCACGTTGAGCCACAATATTTCAACGGAGTATTTTCCACCCTCCGAAAGCTGACTTTTCAGCTGTCGCTTTAGAGATAGCGACGCGCAGCCGAAAGAAAGCGCGGCAAATAACACGAGAAAAATTGAATTCCTAAAGGCCATGCGTCTCATTTTACCGAACAATAACGTCGCTCTGGGTCATGGTCCACGACGAAATCAACTGGGAGTAAGACTGTATCGGCGACCGCTGATAAAACGAGATCCGGGACAAAAGATGCCCTTAATACTATCGAGTCCTTGCCCCAAAACGACATCCCCCGATGGGCACAGCGCGCTCCACTGTACGGCTTGCCCCATCCTCCCTGGCTCTTTGTTGCAGCAGTATGACACCCGGCTTGCAACAAGCTTAGCAATGAAATTATTGCGGCACTTCGCATGTTTAATACACCCACCTAACGCAGGGCTGGCCCGCGTGCGCTATTAGTTGTCATGAAAATGCGCGTGGCAGGTCCAGCCATTGTTATGCACTGCAGCCGCATGATCCTTCGACTTCAATGACTGAACGAACTCCACTCTCGGTAACCCGCATCGAACCCTTGGTGATGTAGCCGCCTGGATTTCGCGACGTTATGAAAAGTTGCGTTGAAACGACATAGCCGCTTTTGAAGAAAGCGCACTGCTCAAGGACCCCCGAGTCTCCGGGACTCATGAATGTGCAGCTTTTCTTCTGTGGCAACTCAACTACTGATCCATCCAAATTCATCCAGGCGATACGGAGGCCCGGCGCGGGAGCAAACGAGCTAATAAGCAATGTGCCCTCAGGACCGCCGCCGTCCCACCTGCTGAGCTTACAACTGCACCACGCCGCCGCCCTCGGAATGATATCCAGTCTGCCAATGATGACAGCTGGTTTTGCGTCCGCCGGGGGGCGGCAACTTGCCGTAAGGATGAATAGCAGTCCGAGCTTAAAAAGAATTCGCATGTGCATAACGCTCCGCTGTACCCCGCGCGCTACAGGAACTCCTCAAAGAAAGCGCGCGTCAACACAAGCGCATGGTTATGTGCCGACGTTGGTGCTCCGAGAAGTTATTCACCGGAGCTGGATCACAAGATTGCGGTGAAGCGCGGCGGCAATTTTCGACAAAGTTGCGAGCGTCAGATTCTGATCGGCTCGCTCGATGCGCGAAATCACCGACTGCGTCGTGCCAATCGCTTTCGCGAGCTGATTTTGCGTCATGTTCGCACGATCCCGCGCCTTAGCGATATCGATGGCCATTCGCACCTCAATATCAGCCTTTGCATAGGCGGCCTTCCACGCGGCGCTCTTCTCCGCCTTAGCAAACACCTCATCCAGAGACACACTACCGCTGACGCGCTTCTTCATAAATCCTCCCAACACTCTCGACTTATCCAATCGGCCATCGACTTGCGAGATTTTTCAATTTCCGTCACCGGAACCGCCCGAGACTTTTTCAAAAAGGCATTGGTTATGACGATGATATCCTCCCAAAACGAATACAGAAAGCGGTGCTGGTGATGTTGGATTATGATCCGAAGCTCCCAAACCCCGTCTCGAAGATGCTTCCCATAATCCTGGGGGATATTCGGCCCCAATTCCGCCAACGCTACAAACCATCGCTTGGCCTTGGCTTGGTGGCCTTCTTCCATTTCGCGCGCATAGTCGCAGGCCTGACAACGCCCCCGGCTTGTGCGGTAGAAGGCTATTTTGTAATTCAACCTGCTATGAGTATAGCAGATACGCTATACTCGTCAAGCCCAGAAGCGGATTGTCGTGTCGTTCCTGAAGGCGCATAACGCATGGGTCAGCCGCCGCGGCTATAAGGCCTTTCCTTTAGGCCGCAGTCGGCTGTACCCAATGTTAGCGGGAACTTGATGTCCAATTCCACCGGGAAGTCCCGAACGTCATTTGAACATGCTTCACGTCAGGATCTTCGCCATACATCGTGGTGTATTTTTCACCCATCTTCCAATCATGAATCGCCCGACTCCTGCTCGACTTATATTTCTTATCGTAGTTTTCCAGACTCGTGAGGTATAGGTCGGCCGAATTCAGCGTTTCCACATAAACTGCTATCCAGGGCTCTTGGCAACCGAAGGCCTCGCACGCATCCAGGAGTTTTTGACGGTCATCCTTCCCTTTTCGGAATGAGAAAACATTCACACCGCTTTTGTCTCTGGCGGATGTCCGGGTCCTGGATTTGACGGTAAAACCGAGACGCCTTTTGCTCGTCTTATGATAAGCGATAACGTCGAGCCCGGTATGATCGACAAGGCAGGCCTCAAACCCTGACCGAGAAAGCCAGTTAAGGAGAAACCCTTCGCCGAAATTGCCGATGATTTTTGAATACCGCGTGCCCTTTTCTATGTCCATTATGTTCTATGTCCCGCGTCGTGCAGTGGGTGCTAAAGTAGCCACGGTCGACAACCGGAGGGCGTCAGCCCTCACTTAGCAGCATTTGCGTCAAAAGCGACAAAGTAACGGTCTGACACACTCTCGAAGAGAAATTTGCACTACCAATCAGTTGCAGTCTCCTCCTCGGGATTCATTGGCCTTTAAATTCGGAAAAAATCGCACCTATGGAGTAAAGAGCCTATAACCGACATAGATCCAACTGAGAGCGCCCTGAAGGACCGTCCAGAGGACCGAATGACTCCTGTCCCATGCCAGTATCGCGGCGATAACATAACCAGCGAACCAAATCTGGGTTTTAACCTGACCCGCCGCCCCTTTCCAAGCAATCGTGCGGACAATTTCCAGCATGTAAGAAAATCGCGAGGCAGGGGTAGAGAGATGCGCCTCAACGATAAACTTTCTCATTTTAGTGTCATACGGCTCTTCAATAGCTGCGCTAATCTCAGAGACAACCTCATCCCAATCCTTTGGCGAGTCCATTTCTGCAGGTTGATTTTCCTTCCGCATCTAATCCTCCGAAGAAAATCTGGCGTGCCTAACGCCGGGCTGAGCCGCGGCGGCTATAAAGTTCTTCCTCTAACACGCCGCCGCCAGCTCTAGCCGATGTTAGGCATGTCATCATTTAGAAGCCTTCATTTTCTCCACAATCGCGCGCAGGATTTCCTCCCCGTCTATTCGCTGATAGGGAGCCAGCTCTTGCAAGCTCTGGCTAATGGCAGGCTCCAAGCTGTCGAATAACGCCTTTATCTGGTCCAGTCGGTCCAATCGTTCTGCTTGGGCATTCTTTTCGTAGACCTTTCGAAGAACTGCGATTCGAGCTGCAACCTGATGGATTAGAACGACTCCTTCTTCGGCAAGCTTGAAGCCGCAGTATCCAGGTACGCGAGATTCGTTTACCCAAGCAGTCGCGGAGTTGATGAGATCCTTTCTTGTGGAGCCACTAATTGAGGACGGACGCTGAGTAAAAAAGTGCCCGATGATCCCCGCCTCTTCAGCAATCTCCTGCAACCTTCGCACGCACCGGTCGAGAGAAGTTTCGTAATAGTGCCAGTCGAACTGCCTGTCGTCGCCATTTTGATTTTTCATGGATAATTTCCGTGCCGCTATGCCTAACTAATAATTCGGCCGATCCGTATAGCTTGATAAAATCCGGCTCGACATATGAGGAAAGTATATATGCCAACTATATTATTCGCTAGTGCGCCCCGAACAAAAAGTCGAGCTTCGGACACCTAAAACTCCAGCCCCATCTCCTCCGCCGGGCTCTTCACCCCCCTCCCTCCCCTATTAAGCACATGCGTATGCACCATCGTCGTATTGACGCGCTTATGGCCGAATTCTTGGATCGTCCGAATGTCGTATCCATCTTCAAGCAAATGCGGCGCAAACGAATGCCGCAGCGCATGGCACCCCGCCGGCTTCACAATCCCCGCCTTCAGCCGAGCGCTTCGAAACGCCTTTTGCAGAACCGTCTCGTGCAGATGGTGCCGCCGCTCGATACCCGTTTCACCCTCCCGGTAAAGCGTCCTCGCCGGAAACACCCACTGCCAACCCCATTCTTTCGACGCGTTCGGATATTTGCGGCCCAAGATTCGCCGGGCTTCGTCGCGCGAGAAGACGGTCGGCAGGCGTTTGGGACGCTTGGCGCGCAGGACCCCGGAAACTAGGCCGATTTTCTTACCGCGCACATGCTCGAAGAAAAACAGCCGTGCATGCAGCGCTTGCTTCTGCGTCGACGCGCTGACGCCGTTAGCCAGTTCGCTGAGGAATCGCGCGTTTCGGCGACGAGTTGCCCGGGCAGACCGGGCTCGATTTGGAATGGCATACACGCACGGCATAACCCGCGCGTCGAGGGCTAAATCGAATCGACGAACAACGCCGCGGTCAGTCCCGCGCCGACCAGCCACAGCGCGAGCGCGCCGTCCACGAGATACGGATACCCCATCAGCGCCGCGCCCAGCAGCATCGCCTTCGGCTTCTGCTGCTTCTTCCCATAACCGAACGCCGCCATCCCGACCAACCCGAACAGCAGCCACGCAAAAAGCTTCGAACCCACTCAATCCCCCCCGTACGCGATCCGATACACCGCACCTGCCTTGTCGTCGGAGACCAGCAAGGACCCATCCCGTATGACAAGGACATCGACCGGTCGCCCCAAAACCCGCCGCCCCGCAAGCCACCCCGAAGCGAACACCTCATGATGCACCGCGCGAGCGCCGCGCATCTTCACGCGCACAATCCGGTAGCCCGTCTTGACCGAGCGGTTCCAGGATCCGTGCTGGGCGACGAAGGCGTCGCCCCGGTAGCCTTCGGGGAATATCGTCCCCGTATAAAACCGAATGCCCAAGGACGCGGTATGGGCCCCGAAATTCCGCTCGGGAGGACGAAATTGCGAACAAGAACGCCGCTTTCCGAATTCCGGATCGGGGATCGTCCCCCCGTGGCAGAACGGAAAACCGAAATGCAGACCGGCCGCGTCGGCCATGTTCAACTCATCCGGGGGCGAGTCGTCGCCCATCCAATCGCGCCCGTTGTCGGTAAACCACAACTCCCGCGTGCCGGGACGCCAATCGAAGCCGACGGTGTTGCGCACGCCGGAGGCGAACACCTCGCTTTTCCCGGTCTCCGGGTCCAAACGCAGAATCGACGCGTAGCGCGGATCGTCGTCGGAGAGGCAAACATTGCAGGGCGCGCCCACGGGGACGTAGAGCATTCCGTCGGGTCCGAAGGCGATGAACTTCCAGCCGTGATGGGGGTCGCGAGGAAGCGCGTCGGTGAGCACGGAGTAGCCGGACAGGTCTTTCTTAAAGCGCAGCACGCGGGAGATCTCCGCAACGAACAGGACGCCGCCGCGAACGGCGACGCCGTTGGGCGAATCGAGCCCCTCGGTCAGGAGGGCGATCTCCTCGGCGCGTCCGTCCCCGTCGCGGTCGCGCAGCGCGTAGACCTTTCCCTCGCGCCGAGTCCCGACGAACACCGTGCCGTCTTCGGAAAGGGCCAGCGACCGCGCGCCGGGAACGCGCTCGGCGAACACTGAAATCGCAAAGCCCTCGGGGAGGCGAATCCCCTCAAGCGGACGGGCGTGCGCCGTCGGCAAGCACGCCCAAAGCAGCGGGAGAAGCGCGAGCGGCGTCACCGCGGCGCGGCGCGGCGGTGCGCGACCCGCGCCTTCACCTCGTCCAAAAATTCCTTCCGAAACTTCTCGTCTTCCAATTGATGCCAGCGAAAGGTCGCCTTGGCGGCGGAGGGCTGGATGTACTTGTCGTGCATCGGCCGGACGAAGGACTCGTAAAGGCGAAGGGTTTCGTCCAGCGCGACCTTGCGTTCGCTCACGTCGCGGCGAACGCGGCGCAGCAGGCGTTCGTCGGCGGGGACTTCGATGAAGACGGACGCGTCAAGCCGCGAGCGGACGCTCTTGTTCTGGAGCACGAATAGGCCGTCGACGATCACGACGGGCTTGGGTTCGATGCGCTGGGCGCCGATACGGGCGTGGGTCTTATACTCATAAACCGGAGCTTCGATCGCTTTCCCGCGGCACAGGGCGTCCAACTGCCGGACCAAGAGCGGGAACTCGATGGCGGAGGGATGGTCGAAATTAAGCTTCTCCGCGCGCTTGGCGCTCAACTTCCCGTTGTCCTTGTAGTACCAATCCTGGCAGAAAACCACCGCGTCGCCTCCCAAACCCTCGACGAGGTAGCGGGAAAGAACGGACTTCCCGGACGCGGAGCCTCCGCAGACGCCGACGGTGACGACGGGATTCTTCATCGGCTCTCATGGTATCAAATGCGCTAGACTCTCCCCGTGATCGAGTACGTCATCGCCCACAACCCCGACGATCGGATTCTCGCGAAAGCCTGCGCGGTGCTCTCCGGCGGGGGGTTGGTCTGCCTGCCGACCGATTCGAACTGGGTCGTCGTCGCCGACCCCGCGTCAAAGGCGGGCGTCGAGAAGCTCTACCGCCTCAAGCGCGCCGAGCCCGAAAAGCATTTCAGCGTACTTTGCGACAGCATCACGAAAGCCGCGGAGATCGCCTGGATCGATACCTCGGCCTACCGGATCTTGCGCCAAAAGATTCCGGGACATTTCACCTTCATTTTCAAGGCGAAGAAGACCATTACGCGGTATCTGCGCGCCTCCAAACGCGATCGCGAGATCGGCATTCGCTTCCCGCCGAGCCCGTTGGCCCAGAAACTGATCGCCGCCTTCGCAAGCGTGCTTCTCTCGACGAACATCACGCACGAGCTGCTCGGTCTTGAAGACGATTCACTTGAGATCTACGGATTTTTGATCGAGGACAACGCCTCGCATCTGATCGAATTGGTGCTCGACCCCGGCGAGACCGAGTTCGCGGGTCCCAGCACGATCGTCAGCCTGATCGAAGGCGGCGAACCCGAACTGCTCCGGCTCGGCACCGGGGACTGGTAGCCTTGCCCGTCCCGCCCGGCGCGGAGATTCTGCTCGTCGGAACGGGATCTCTCGGCCGGGTGCTCGCGGCGCGACTGGAAGCGGCGGGGTACAAACCCGTTTTTTACCGGCCGCCGGACCGGAAACCCGTGGGCGGCCACGGCTCGGTCGAAGACCGGCGGACCGGGACCGTGCTGTCTTTTCCCATCCGCGCCGTCGCGCTGCTGCCGTTTGATCTTTCCCGCTTTAAGGCCGCCGCCGTCTTGGTGCGCTACGAGGCGTTGGCCTCCGTGCTTGAAGAACTCGGGCGCCGCGACGGCGTGCCCCCGTTGGCGGTGTTCACCCCGGTTCTCTTCCCCGCCGAATTGGACGCCGTCGCGATGCGCGCGTCGGTGGCCGCGTGCTTTCCCGAAATAGCGGCGCTGCCTCCGGAGAACAACCGGGTCGTCTATTCCATTACGGCCGCCCAAGAACTCCTGTGCGCCGGCGAGAACCCTTTAGCCTCGGTGCTGTGGGCCGATCTTCTAAATTCCGCGGGAATTCGGGCGTTCCCGTCGGCGCGTCCGCTCGGAGAACTCTGCGCCAAATACGCGTTCGGGATTCCCCTGCTGATTGCGCTCGAACGCTCCGCTTACGACACGCGCCGGCTCGCGGGAGACCGCGCCCTTTTGCGCACGGCCTGGATCGCGGCCCGGGAAGGCTTGGCGGTCGGGCGCGCCAAAGGGGCGTTGCCCCGGTTCTGGATCAGGGCCCTCATCCGACTTCCCGCCGCCCCGCCGGCCTGGATCGCCTCTATTTTATTGAGGGTTTTACCGTCTTTTTCACGCCGTATGCTCGAGGAGCATTTCAAGAAGGTAAGCGAGCAGACCCTGCTCGCCTGTCGCCGACTCGCGGCAAGCGCCCCCCCGAACTCGGCCTTGTCCCGCTTGCTGGAACCTTAGGCTCCGGTCCGGTGTCGCATCGGCCATGAACGCCATTCCCGTTGTGAGCCTGTTGTCCGCTTTCGCCGCCGGGCTCGTGTGCGTCCGCGCGAGCCGAGAACTCGTGGATCGATTCCTCAATCTCTATTCCTGGGACCGCGCGGCGGCCTACGGGATCTGCGGGGGAATCGGGGTGTGGGCGGCGTTCGGCGCTTACTGCGCGCCGCTGCTGCTCGGGCTCGCTTGACGCAAAGCCTTCAGCGCGTTGCTCGTGTTCTTCGCCCAGGCGAGAATCTTCCCGCGCTCGGAAGCAGTCAGCCCCGATTGCCAGTGCATGAGCTTGTACTCGATCGGGGGCATCTCCCCCTCCTCGACGACTTCCTCAAGTTCGTGCAGGTCTTCCAGGAAGTCCTTCTTCCCCATAAAGGGGAACCCCGCGCTCATGTTGAATTCCTTTTTCGCCCGCCGGACATCCTTCGCGACCAACCCCTTCACCGGCGGGACCTTCGCGTACAGCGGCATCCTGGAGACGACGCCGTGGCAGTCGTAGCATTTCGCCTGAAGCGTCCGACGGATGCTGCGGTCGTAGGACTCGGACGCGGCGAGAACGGCTGAGCACGGAACCCCCTGGAAGGAGGCTTTCAGGTTCTGCACGCAGGGGTGCTCGCGGACCGCGCCCTCCACGCTCTCCGCCGGGACGGTGACCAAGCGCAGGACGGCGACCAAGGCGACCAAAATGCAGAAACCGTTGACCAGGGCGCTTTTCGAACGCGGGTTCATGAGGGCATCTCCACGCCCTGCTCGGCAAACAGGCGGAGGCGTTCGAGAGATTTCTCCACCGACTTATAGGACGCCGCACTCTCGTCGCTGGAGGCGACCGCCTCGCGCGCGACCCGGGAGAAGCTCTGAAACTGACGCACCGCGTCCTTATAAGTGCGCGCCTCCAACGCCGCGCGGGCGCGACGCAGCAGGTTCAACTCACTCTGCCCCGGTTTAGAGTCCTTGAGCTTCAGCATCCGGTAGTAGAACCCGTTGAGTTCGTCGTCGGCGGCGTCGTGCAAAACGCGCAGGCGGTCGCTTCGTCCGCTGGACATGAGCAGAGCATAGCGCGCCTAACGACGTTTTACAAGTTCAAGAATCAGCGGGAAATGATCGGACACGCCGCTTCCGTCCTGCGGGTCGAATCGCATCGGCGCCCCACGGGCGTCCTTCTGTCCGGGCGCCTCGGAGAGGACCCGAACAGACCCGGGGTCGGCCCGCCAGGCGCCCCCGCCTCCCGCCGCCATCGTCCGCGGAAGCAAAATCGCGTCGAGAAAGGACCAACTCCTTTTCGCCGCGTAGTAGTTCGTCCCGGCGCACTCCGCGCAGCCGAGTTCATGCGAAACGGCCCAACCGGCGGCTTGCGCCCGGGCGAACATCCCGAAGCGGGCGTCCTCTTCGGCGGAAACATTGAAATCGCCGCCGACGAGAAGCAGCGCCTCCGGGGATCGGCCGCGCCGCCAACTCTCCAGAAACGCGAACCCCTGTTCGCGCAGGACTCGCGGCCGCGCGGGGGACGGGAAATGCACCGAAGCCGTATCGAGCACCGCTCCGTCGGGCAGCGTCAACGGCTGCACGAGCACTCCCCTCGACAAGGCTCCCTCCGGGTCGCGGAGCAGGCGCGGCGGGCCCGCCGCGGGCAACCGGGAAAGGATCGCCTGATCGACGCCCCGGGAATCGTCGCCCTCCAACAGCGCGGCCGTCTCGTAGCCGGCCGGGCCCAAATAATCCCTGCCCAAACGCTCCAGGATTTCCTTATTCTCGACCTCCTGAAGAAGCAGAACATCGGGGCCGCGCCCGCCGCCGACCTGCAAAATCGCGGCGGCAATGCGGGAAAGCTTCGTCTCGAGCACGATTTGGGACCAATCCCAACGGAGGCACTGCTCGCGATAGAGCGCGTTCGCCGCCCGCGCACAGGCCGCCGCGTGCCGCGGACCGGCTTTTTCGGTGAGAGGCAGAAACGCCCAATCCTCTTTGCCGGGGTCGTGCTTCGCGTCGAACAAATTTTCGACGTTGAACGTCATCACGCTGACGCGCGGGGATTCGACCGCGGGGGAACAGCCGGCGAGAAAGAGCGCGGTCCAAAGCCGCTTCACTTGAGCGATTGAAGCGGAACGCGGCTTGTCTTCGTTTCGACCGGCAGCCCGCAAAGACGGCGGGCGCAATCCCGCCCATCGAGAATCGTCTCCTCCATGAACGAGTACTTCCAACCGCCCCAGCGCCCGATCGAAGAAGCGCCCCGCGTCTTCAAATGGCGCATGATCGTCGCGACCGCGGGGGTCCTCGCCCGGTCATAGATCACGTACGCGCACGCGATCGGAATCCACAACCGACTCACCACGCGGTCAAAGCGATGGAGCACCCCAGCGGCACGCAGGCCGTCGAGTGAAGCCCGCTCCAACGCGCCGCGGTCTATTCGCGTTCCGGGATCCCGTGATATTTCGATGTACATCGACGATGTCCCGCGCGGCGCGACGTTTCCCGAAAAGTTGGTCGGGAATCCGACGCGGTAGAACGGAAACCTCTTTTCGGGGAAGTAGATCCAATGCGCGCGGCTGACGCGCGGACGGGCGACGCCGATGTTGAGATTGTGCACGCTGACCCAGCGCAGGCGGCGCCGCGCCGCGCGGGCTTCGGCAGGCAGCCCGGAAGCGAGGTCGAGAAACTCCGGAAGCGGCATCGTGTTGACGAGGCGCTCGTAGCGCACTTCGCCGATCCCCTCGATCACGGCGACGCGCTCGCGCAAATCGACCGACACGAC
>Ga0100378_1005756_pt1 | contig 11315 bp, 8 predicted proteins | sample CryGeymeta201502_FD_81535 | JGI IMG/M metagenome (GOLD analysis project Ga0100378, IMG submission 81535) | Groundwater microbial communities from Crystal Geyser aquifers in Utah, USA - Crystal Geyser metaG 2015-02 | ecosystem: Environmental > Aquatic > Deep subsurface > Groundwater | place: USA...
AAAGCCCATTCTTTTTGGCCCTGTTTATCTTCATGGTTTGAGTGATGTTTTGAAAAGTAAGAGAGTTCTCCTTGCTCGCCAACATTCTTATTCAGATCGTTAATTTATAATCGCCCGCATTCAAATAAACACTACTGGTGTACTTAAGTTATTAACATTTCTTTAGAGATTCACTCTTGCCAATCAAACCTGATAGTTTATAATAAACAAATGGGAGCCTCTCCGAATAAATAAATGGCAAATCCAATGCCTAAACAAGGAAGCAGAGTCATGCAGATTTTAAACCCTGAGCTTGAGAACAAATTGCAGCCTTTTACTGACTACATCATTGACCCTTCACCACAAATGCTCAAAAATTCAATTGGATAGATCAACGCAACTGTTTTCTCGACTCTAGATTATTCCATGCGGAAATAAACTTTGCCCATCAATCAGAATCACTTCGGAGCAAAAATAAAAGTTACTTGTGTTAACGATTGCTCTCTAAAGGTCACCAAAGTATTTCCTAATTCTCCTTGCGAAAGATTGGGAATCTCGACTTAAGAGTACATAGTGGGCCTAATGGAGTCATAATTCACCAATTTGAGTACCTTTGCACAAGCCCTCCATAACATAGTCTCTGCAAAAAAGGAAGTCTTCACTCTTGCCATTTGTAACCAGCAAGGAATGACCAGACTCATTCCGGTCTCAGTATCTATTCTCAGTTAGTGGAGATCAGGAAGCCAGGGGATTCTAGGCTGCGAATTAGCTGAAGGGTGGATGCACAGATTCAGAGGAAGACCAAAAAGAGGATCAACTGAGAAGGAGCCAGCAGCTGAGATAAGTCCTAAGAAGGAGGCTATTGAGGTTAAAGCTAAGCAAGAGGAAAAAGAGATAAGTAAGATCCAAGAGCTTTAGGCAGACGAAGGATCAGAGTAATGGGAATAAATATAGAGAAAAGTAGGAGGGCAGGCTGTGGGGTAATCTTTGGAAGTAACATTCAAAGGTCTCCTGAAAAATGAATATCTTGAAGACGCTTCTACAATATGTAAATGTAAAATTTACGACAAACACTGTGAGAGGTGTTGGATTGAACGAGACAATGGATACCATTTTTTCAACAAAAAGACAAACAGAATAGTGACTATTCCTTCTAACTTACTGCTCAAGATAATGGACTGATTGAATTACTGCTGATTATACTTATATTTTTACTTTTTATCAGCATGAACGCCAGCAAGATTGACCTTCAGAACTACACGCAGATCACAGACCGGTATTCCTATAATAGATGGGAATCTCTGGGAGGAGGAACCTACGGCAAAGTTTTCTTAGGGTGGGACAACGAGGAAAAAAAACCTATTGCTGTCAAAAATGTTATCCCGAGAATTTTGATGAGTTTAGGAGGACAATAACAAAGGGAAATTGAAATCATGGAAAGACTAGACCATCCCAATACTCTTAAGCTATATCTGTCCAAGAGAAGTGATATTGAAGGACTACTCCTATGCATGGAGTTGTGCTAGCAGGGTGCTTTATCGATTTTACTGGAGAAACAACGGCTGACAGAGGTAGAGGTGCTCACCATCTTGAAACAGCTCATCTCAGGAATGGCATACATCAACAAACTGGGTAAGTCTATCTTGACAAAGGATACTTCCATCGCGACCTCAAGCCAGACAACTTATTAATTACCAAAAACAACATTCTCAAGATAGCTGACTTCGGAACTGCCAAGAAATATGGAGGAGGACTGAAAGCTACCTTTAGAAAATGTACTCCTCTTTACTCTGCTCCTGAAGTGTTTCTACATGATGAATACCTTAAAAATGGCGAGGTTTACAACACAAAGTGCGATGTCTTCAGCACAGGTTATATACTCTATGAAATGTTGACTGGCTAGTTGCTCAACAAGGATATTTTTACGAGGGATTAACTTGCTACTTTTTTGAAATAAAATAAAAAAAATGGAGGATTCCAGTTTGACCATCAAGCTATCACCCCTTTCTGGAAGCAACTACTCAGAAAAATGATGGATTTCAATGTTGACAGCAGAATCACTTTTTAAGATATCCAGAAATAGCTTGAACAACTTAAACCATCAAGCCAAGTCAGACCCAATCGACCCCTTACCGAAGGTTAAGTAGCATAATCTGCTAGAATACTAGAACAGTGCAAATAATAGGTGGAAAATACTGACAGGAAAAACAAATATTTGAAAGGTCTCCTGAAGCTATTTCATATGAATCAGTTTTCAAAGTCTGAATTGATTCCTAAAGTATACAAGTTACTGACGCTGTACCATTCTCTAGGCAGATACTGCTATTTATCTGAACTTCAACTCAGCTAGCTTCATCAACCAGGTAATCTCGTTATTGGTGGTAACCCGTTGGAAACCTTAATCACTAAAATGAATGCTGCTGATAAGAAGGAGCTGCAGTAATTAACATAATTGAAGGCAAACAAGGTGAATAAATCACTGGAGTAAACCAGGCTAATCCTGATACGATTTGTGATTCCTGAGCTCAAAAAACTGTATGCTGCTGAGAGTTCCTCTCCAGAAAAAGTAGTGCTTGAATAGTTGTTTGATGTGAAGGAGTTTGAAAAATTTTGCAAATAAGAATACGCTAAAAATGCTGAGTATGTGAGCCACTTCAAAAAATGTGTTAAAAACTTATATAGATCTCATTCTGAGACCTTTGTGCTAAGCAATTCAGACCTACAAATCTACCTGACTTTGCTCATTTTGTCAAAAAGCAGCATCGCTGATCCGAAGGCGAAGAAATGGCCTCCAACAGTGTCAGAGATTCTGAAGATGGAGAGAGATCAGCTGCTGAGACTTGTATTTGAAATGAAAGAATAGTTGGATTTGTGATCAATAAATCTTCATTATTTAAATTTGAATATGTAGGTGCCAATCTCTCAGCCTCCTTAGATCAAAATAGACCGTTTCAACTGCTTCTTCTCAGAAATCAGGTAGGTCTCACATTGTCAACTGCACCATCAGTCGGCCCCCAAGATGGACATCAATAATTGCTTTGCCGCCATTGAAAATGGACAACTCCTCATAATCAGTCGAGGAGGAACTCGCTTTCATCTCCCCATGGACCAGCAACTCACCGCCTTATATCCACTTCCAGAGGGACTGCTCATCGAATTTTCAGTCAGGCCAGAGGTCAGGTTAGCATAAATCCTGCATTATCAAAGGAACAAGCATTCGATGGATATTGAAGAACCAAGTATTGAGAGTGAAGCAGGAAAATACTGTTATGCTACTCTTACTAGACATCCCTACAATCCCTTGAAATTACTTGGCGAGTTTACCAATGAGGAAATTTTTGGGTGGCTTCGAGTAAAAGAAAAAATTGTTTGGGCACACCCAGCTGTTCCACTGATAGTATCTTACAACGAAGAACTTAGAAGATCAGCCTTCCACATTTTACTGGCCAATACGCTTGAAGTTGCAAAATAATACCAGTCTGCATTCATCCCAACCCATTCATATTCTTTGAAGGGACTAGTTGAAAGTCCACACCATGAAGTTCTCACCCAAGTAGTATTTGAGGAAAAAGGAGAATCCGAACCCATAATATCTGTTGTCCTCAATCGTTCTGTAAAGAGAGGTCAGGCAATCATTTACGCCTAAACTGCTGATCATGAGGTGAGGGTCTATGAACTCGATTTTTATGGAGGTCACAATGCTACAAGACTCATGACAAAGGTGTCAAATGTGGGAGGAATATCCCCAGCTTTTCTCTACAATGTTGATGCCTTTGCTCTTGAATAAGTCAAGTCTCAAGATGGAGCCTTACTGAGCTAACTACTGAAAGAGCAATTATGTCAACTTCCTGACTGCACTGCTATCCTCCATGATACTTTCATAGGATACTACCATAATGGTTTTCTAATTGCGACGAAATCTCTTTCGCAGTACAAGCTGCCTGTTGTGACAAAATAGCAACAGTTTGAAGATGGCAACAAAAAATAAATAGTTTTGACTCCCTTGATCGAGGCCCACTTCGATGCTATCACACTGAGAACTTTATAGTTGTTTCTTGATGATGAAAGAGCAATTGTCAAGGCTCTTTCAAGCTATTGTTCTGGCTTAAACATAAAAGATACTTTACTTAAGATTTGTGAAGGAAGAAGTCTTCTCATCCCAACTTTACATCTCCTTTATCAGTAATTGAAACTGCATCAGCTTATGAAGACGTAAAGACTTAGACTAGCATAAATTATCCAATTGCTGGCTGCAAAGCAGTCAAAAAAATAATACATTGATTACTACCTTCGTGAGGGATGTGTTCCGGAAGAAGTTGTCGATGGAAAGCATGAAGCTCTGACTGTTGATGATGTATATGACATTTTCAACACATTGGCTCAGATTCTTCTCAATCCTCAGGGAATCAAAAAGATCCAAGGGATGCAAGCTCTTCATGGAAGATCAAGGTTTATTCTGGGTTTTTTCCAGTTACTTGCATGGGGGTAGATCAAATTTCCTATTTCAGGAATGCTAAGAAATTAATCTTTGGCAAGATTTAGCCATTCAAGATAGTCTTTTTACAACGCCAAATTTCCACTTCTTTCTCAAAGAGTCTTCCATCTCGATTACTACAACTAAGTTCTTCTGGAGGCTCAAAATGCAGCTAGTAAAGCTTCCACCAATCAACAGAAAGCATTCATGTATCTCATTCGCAGTCACCAAAGCTAAAGTTAAATGCTCAGCTATCCCTTGGCGATTAGGTCTGCCTTCGCTTGGCTTCTGAGGTTCATGAGAAGAGAGCTTCCTAACTCTCTCTACGAAAGCATACCTAAACTTGGTTTTCAGCTCATTCAAAGAGAAGATCTTTTCAGAAACATTGAGCTCTACAGAAGGAAGACCATCACTGTGCCATACCATCTTCAAAGACCTTCGCTGAACGATCATATCAAGACACTGGTTCACACCTCAACATCACAGGAGTATTTTTTGACGAGTAATGCAGCTGAAATGAACAAACTCAACAATAACCTTGTTTTCGAGGAAGTTTAAAGACTTCTTTCTTCGTCTTTAGAGATAAAAATCAGAGTGAAAGATATTTAATCAATTCCCTAAGAAAAATGGGAAATTGAAAGTCAGAACATTTTGGTTAAGTTTGCCAACAGAAGACTGGCTGTGGTGGCAGGTCAAGGAGCCTTTATGTTGGGAACAAGCAGATCTTTTATTACAGATATTGTCAAAATTCCTAAGATCAACCTATCGGCTCTTATGCCGAACGACATCAAGATCACCCTTGACATAAAAGATGACAAGGAAGCTATTATTCACTGGCCTGAGTTTCATGCAGGCTTGGCAGCAGGCCTACGTCTTTCTCAGCACGTCATTCCTCTTTCAGAAGATCACCTCAAGACTTGGATTTTCTATCAAAAGCCAGATACTCCTCGAAGAGATCACTCTGGATTTTTGCTATCCCTTGGCCTCCTCGGATATCTTCGTTGCTTTTCACCGACTGATATTTATCAGTATCTGAAGCCTAACAATGAATTTACTTCAGTTGCTGTCCTTCTTGGAGTCAGCGTTTCTAATATTGGAAAATCAGATGAGGCTCTATCAAAGGCTCTTATTCTCCACATCCCAGTGCTTTTGCCTACTAGTATTGATGTTGATATACCTATCAACGTGCAGACAAGTGCACTTATTGGAGTAGGACTTCTACACAGAGGTACATGCAATCGAACCATGACTGAGATGACATTATCACAAATTGGAAAGCGACCAAGTAGTGACAAATGCTTAGAAAGAGAAGGATACTCATTGGCAGCAGGATGGGCCTTGGGAATGATCTGTCTGGGAATGAAGGGTAAAAAATAAAGCTTTAGAGATTTACAGCTTGAGGAAAGATTGATCAGATTTATTGAAGGCGGTCGAGCCATTGATCCACCTCAATCAATGATCAGCACTAACTACATCAACTAATCGAAATGCTCAAGCATCAAGGAGGGACCAAACGTGAACCTCCACATTACAACCCCAGCTGCTCTCTTAGCTATTTCTTTGATGTATCTCAAGAGTAATGATAAAGAACTCGCATCAAGAATCACAATTCCTAATAGTTTCAACACAATTTAGTAATGCAACCCAACCAATATTTTGCTTAAGACTGTTGCCAAAAATTTGATCATGTGGAATTCTATTGAGCCATCACAATAGTTTGTATTTTCTCAGGTCCCTGAACTCATTCGTTTTGTCTATGAAAATCCTTTGGGTAGAGTATATGAACGATACTATTTGGTCTACAATGTCTCAGAAATTGATTATCAGACTATCACAAGCATTTACTTGTCAGTCATCACAGGAGCGCTGATGGCGATGGCTCTAAGATATGCTGGAACTGGACATCAAGGAGTCGTCCGAATCATCAAAGACCATATCGAACATCTCAGAAGTGTGAAAATAACTAAATGCGAGTTCGCCAACGATCCTCTCAACAAAAACACTATTGATCAATATGAGCTTTTCACTCTGCTCAGTACTTCTCTTTTGTCACTATCAGTTGTGATGGCCGGTACATGTGATACTGATGCCCTCAGAATTGCTAGAGTTGTTCGTAAAAAATTCCAAGATTCAAAAGTCTTCCATTATGGTTTTTTTATGGCTGTCAACATGGCAATTGGCTTTATCTTCCTTGGCTACGGAAACTATACCTTCAATCGCGAAGATATGAGTGTGGCAGCATTGCTGTTAGCCCTTTATCCTGTCTTCCCCAATACGCCAGGAGACAACCGTTGGCACTTGCAAGCTTTGCGACATTTTTATGTGCTAGCAATGTAAGAAAAGATTTTCCATACTGTTGATGTGGACACGAACAAAGTAGTAAATGTGGCTGCAAGAATGACATTCAAGACTGATGGAGAGTATCAGAGTTAAGATATGCAAACTCCAGTGCTTCTTCAGGAAAGCAAAAAGCTAACGCATATAAGAATCATCGATGAAGATTACTTCGATGTAGACTTTAACTTTGAAGGAATATCGATAGATCCTAAAGCCATTTATATCAAGAGAAAGCATTTCAAAGATATCAATCCAAAAGCCCTGAATCCAGAAAATGCCTTAAATACAGGCATTAGTCAAGAACAAACCAGAAAGTCCCTTCAACAAGAGCCCAGGTATCGAGCTTTTGTTGACAAAAAACCAAAAGTTAAAACGAACTCTCTAAGTTATTTGCTGCCTGGCTTATCAGAGGCAAAGTTGAAAGCAGCTTCAGAACTCCTTATACCAGCAGTCCAAGAAAAGGATCTATACTTCAAGCTGTTGAAAGAAGATAGGTTAGATATGCTTGAAATTTACTTGGCCTTGACAAGATAGGCTAAGACGTTGGAGAGCAGCACCGATGGAACAGGGACAAGCAGCATCAGTTTTCAAATAGCTTTTGAGAAATGGATCGGACAAACCGATTTCATCAACATGGTTCACGATACCATGTCAGGATTCAAGCAATTATTAACTTATAACACGCCAGAGCACGACGAAATAGCAAAGTATATAATCGACCCTTATGCAACTAAACTATCAAAGAGCGTGATTTACAAGTGGCTGAAGGTTTTGAAGATGCCATCGAGTCAAGAGCTTATAACTTTGAGAAAGGCCATAAAATTATTAAAGAGTAAAGGAACTTCGGAAGAAGTTATGGAAATGAATATGCTTCTTTGTCATCCCGAATGCTCACAGTGGCTCCTCAATTTCATTTTGCAGACCTGCCTAAAGTCTTGATCTTAATGTGTATTGTGTGTTACCAGTTAAAATATTTATGAATATTAAATGGAACGATATGAATAACATCAGGATTACTTGGTTTCTTCTCCAACTTTTCCAATGATCGAGTGAAGGGTTTAATAAATTTAGTTGTAGTGTTCAGGATAGCGTGTATCGATAGTGCTCATCAACTAGTTGAGGTACTTGTTATCATCAAGAGAAAAATGTCTACATTCGTAGCGTAGATTCATCAGCAAACCAATCATGCTCTTCAACAACTTCTACATTTGTTATTTATGTTCATCATCCAACTCACTATTTTTGAGGCTGGCGCCATACTTCGAATACAACTATTTTGTAATCTTCTCAGCTCGTGACTGTATAGAACAAAAGGTACATCCTTGTGGCTGTTGATCAAAGATTATATCTGTTCTCGAGCATATTTATCAGAGTTTTCACTGCTTTTGTTGAGTATTCTTTCAATAGGCCTTAAAGGATTGATGAGGATTGAAGCGAAATTTTTCCCTACCTTCTATTGATCTACATCCTGAAAAAATTACTTGCGCCGTTAAGCCCTCTGATTCTAAATTTGGCTATGACATGCTTTAATCCCAAACTGACAATGTTGATGGTAGAGCCGATCCAGCCATACTATTGGAAAAATGTGTTGTTGAAGATTCCTTCAGATCGAGATATTTCCTGAGCCTTGTTGTTGAATTATTTCATCAATTCAAGTAAATCTGACTTATACTCCAGCAATTTAACTGCAAGAGCCATAACCTCATAGTCTATGTTTTCTATCACCACTCGCTGTTGAGTACTGACTTATCTGGGAGTCATATTGACGTCGACTACTTTTTGAGTACCCAATTCTAATCTTTGAAACTTTACCATGTACTGGTTTTCCTTGTAGATGGCCAGAATATTTCCATTGTGCAGGTGGCCACAGACAGGATGCAGAGCTATAACTTATTTTCCAACTGCCAGCTCATTGTCTTTTCCCTTCTACATTATTCATAAAGATACCTGTCTAGGAATAGATCTCACTTGAGCTCTGCACTCGGCCAGTTTGTCAAGTTAACTGAGCACAAACTCAGAGTTGAATGTTTTCGGAGCAGGCAGGGCTTGCCTTATCATTCGGTGCTATTGGAATGTTTTTTGTTAAGGGCTCATACCACAATCATTGAGTAGTTTACGAAGCGGTTCATCTCGGAAATAATTTCTATCGACAGACGAATAAAATATATCGTGGAAAGCCCACAAACAGCTCGGGTCAATACTTGCTGATGATTGACCTGTGAAGCCCTTTCTCCCTTTTTTTTAAAGAAGAATGTGGCATTATGTACTTCCGGCATCCATCGACTGGGCAGTCTCCTACAAACCATGCCTCTAGAGAATTTCAGTTGGTTTTACTTTTCGTTTGCTCTTGCATATGTACTATTTATGAGGCACTTCTTCTATCTTGACCTCGGCAAATTGTTTGAACATAGAAGATTTATTGTCAGCAGCTGGAGGCAGAAAGACACCCCCTTCTTCTTTTGGGTTTTCTTATATTTTTTACTGGATGCCCTGAAAGGGTTCAGAGCTATTTTTCTCATGATGCTGAAGGCTTTGTTGCTCTGCCTTTTTGTTGATTGACAGGTCAGCAAAGTTGTCCTTTTCGACGTCTGGATAGATAAGAGATTACTTTTTTAGACGGCATGTCCATTTTAGCTGTCTTTCTGAGGACTATGGTTTTAGGGAATCATTAAGGTGTTAAAAATTTAAATGGTCCTTTATTGGATATAATAAAGCATATGAGCCATCATATCAACAAATACTCAAATATAACCGCCGGAAGTAAGTTGTTGGTATGATTAGATATATCAAACTAAAATTATCATATTTTACCAGAGGCCACATGAACCCATTCCCACAAATATCTTTCTCTCACATAATTTTTCATTAAGTCTGTTTCAACCTTCCTTTCATCGGTTAGGGCCTTCCTCAGAGAACCTTCCTTCTTGTCGGTTCCCTACCAAGCTGCCAGCTGTCTCTTTAGGTTCATGTTATTTACGAGAGTAGCCCACTATTCAACTACTGTGTTTAAATACTCCTTGTTGAGATTATATTTGGCAACCAATGTTCGAACATCGATAGTTTAATCTGTTGACTTGAACACATCTGAATAAATCCTCGTCAAAATACCCAAAAAAGATTCGTCCTATGGCAGTATAATATCAGGAAGTTATGATTGTTCATTTCCTGATCCTGAACTCATCGATATTTTTTTCTTCAGCTAATTTTGATGGTGCCTTTTAGTCGTGACCACCGTTTCTTTGCTCTCGTTCTTCTTTTTAAGTTCCTCCATCTTTTTTATTAGCTTGTTTTTCTCCCTGTCTGTAAATCTTCTCTTATCATTAATGCTGTATTCGAAAGTTGATATTTCTGATTGAAGATCTTATTTTTTGTTGAGTAGGGTTCTTTTTTCTTATTATAACTCTCTTGGCTTTGGAGGACTCCTTGCTTGAGTCACCACTGTCTTTTTGCCTGGATTTGAGTTGTGAGACTGCTTTACATTTTTAGGGTGAATCACAGAGTGCAAGTATATCTTATCGAATCCTCTTCTGATAAAAGATTTGTAGAAATTGTTTGATATTCTCTTTAGCTATAAAAGAGCATGATAGTTGCAATTTTTAGCATTTTCTTGAGAGGTTCTTAAAGGTGTCATTTTTGTTGATTGGTGAACGCTTGATAGTTGCTCAATTTCCCAACTTCTTTTTTTTAGCACTTTTAAAGCATCTTGTTTTTTGTTAGAAACAAAACTATTCAATAGTTTTGCCACCTTTTATTTTGTTTCAGCTGGAGTAATGAGCACCTCTTTAGTTGCTTTGAGACCAGCTATTGTATATTTTTTGAGCTGGTAAAATACTTATTTATAAATGTTAAGCTCAAGAGAACGTGATAGGCTATGAATTGAGTGGCCTAAAATAACAGCTTCTTGAGAGTGCATGTAGGAATATTGTCTTGATTGTTTTAGCTTCTAAAATGCTCTATTTTTGGTATTTTTTATCAATCTGCTCAACAAAAATGCAAACATAGATGATCTCTTCAGAGAGGCCTCTTCTTAAATTGATTGGTTTGTCTTTACCAGAGATGTACTATTTCGAGTATTTTTCGTTGGTGGGCTTTTTGCATCAATTCGTGATTAACTCTTTATCTGAGTTGAATTCTGAAGAGAATTATCAGAGTGTGGGATTGATCGAGTAGAAGCTGGCTGAGTAACTGGAGGAGAAACAGCTTTTTGTTGATGGGTTTTGACTGTTTTTTCTCCTCGTGGAGGAGAAATAACTGTTTGGGGCTGATAGACATTATTTCGGGGACTGATGTTAGAAGTGTTAGTGCTTCTATTGGTATTCAAAGGAGTGACTGTTTCCTTTTTAGCAACAGGCTAAATTTATCTATTGTGAGGGTGTTTATTTTGGGGAGATCGAGGGACAATAATTTATTGAGCTGCCTTTTTGACATTATGATCAAGAAAATTTTGTTTCCTAGCAAATTTGTTTGATGATTCATTGATTTTTGATTAATCTAACTATTTTTGACTAGCTTACGTATATGAATG
>Ga0100378_1005757_pt1 | contig 11315 bp, 12 predicted proteins | sample CryGeymeta201502_FD_81535 | JGI IMG/M metagenome (GOLD analysis project Ga0100378, IMG submission 81535) | Groundwater microbial communities from Crystal Geyser aquifers in Utah, USA - Crystal Geyser metaG 2015-02 | ecosystem: Environmental > Aquatic > Deep subsurface > Groundwater | place: USA...
AATAATAAAGATACTTTGAATGACTTTTTTTTCTTTGTGCATTTTGTCCATCTACTATACATCACTAATACATATGAGTCTGCAATTTAGCTTCCAATCGTCCAGACTCCTGCGGTCACCTGCGATTGCAGGACCTCTTGATCATAAAAACGCATAGTGCCATTTTGTGTTTCTTGAATTGTATTTATTACCAAATTAAATGCACAGTTCTGACCGATCAGAGATTCGCTCGAATCGTCTAATCCAAGAGAGAAAACAAGATCTTGCGTATCGCCCTCCGCCATGTCGGCCACATAACTTAAAGCAAGTAAATTATTGTCATATTTTGTCGTCCAGTTAGAAAAAACTCTCATTTTTAGAGCAGAGCAAAATGCATCGTCGCCAGCTGTCTTCACGGCTGAAATTGAATACTGAAAAGCCAATTCCCCTTCATTTCTAATCCTAACTGACTCGACTTGGAAACCGGTTGGAACTAATCCTTGAATTGAGAATAAAAGCGATTTGCCAGTTTCATTAGCTGTGTCAAGATTGGCAAAGTCTAAAGTTGAGGCGCGGACTATATTTGGACCAATTTGCTCACGATCAAGCAAATCCGCATCTGTCGCCTGGGCGAATAATAATACGACTGAGACTATTAGCGTCAATCGTGCAACGGTTTTAATTTTCTGATACCACACAAGACATTACTCACCGCTGGCCTCTTCTCGTGCCGCTTGCTTTTTACGCAGATAATTCCACACCTGTTCACTAACAATCCAGCCTGCAAAAAGACTGACGATGACGGTAATGCCAAGAAAAGATCGAGAATAAACTAAAATGTATCCGAGTTTAGGAATGGTAAACCACCAGGTGCCAAGCACCTTGCTTGGAGGCGTAACATAGCCATCAGGATCTTCATTGTTGTCTCCCTTGGTAATAAACCCAAGCGAGCCATTTTCGCTCTTATCTATCTTAATAATTCTATGAGTAATAATGTGGCCCTGTGGGTCCTTGAAAGTAATTATGGTATCGACGCCAAACGCCCTGTCAGTTCTATCAACAATCATGTCTCCGGTCATAATAGTTGGTTCCATTGATCCCGACTGAATCACATATGAAAGAAAAGGAAGCGGAGAATTTGGTCTTTGAGAAATCCAGTTCACTGCGACCAAGCCAACAAATACAAAAATAACCATCCAAAGTAGGAAGTCAAAAATATCTTTGATGACAGAGAATGTTTTCATATATGTCATTTAACCAACCAAGGGGAGTGGTCTGTCCACTCCCCCTTGATTGTTCAATTTCGTGTTGTTAACCAACTACGTTACTAGTTTGTTGGTACTACCTGTGTCAGGTCGTACTGAAGTTGGAACGATACCCCATCACTTTGGATTTCATTTCCGTAGCTAGTTGGGTCTGTTGACCAGTTCATTGTCACAGTAGCAGTTCCACCGGCTGGAATCGTAACTGTACCTGCGTTGGCATCCCATTGAGTTTTGTAAGCTGGCTCCGAAGCCAAGTTAGAACTTACCACTGGCGTTGTATTGCCGTTGACTAGTACTGTTGTACTTATCGCTGCGCCAAGCTCACCATCTCCTGGTCCAGGGTTACCACATGATGTGTCAACAAGTGCCTCCGGCTCATTACAACCATTGTCATTGTTAACAAGGTCGTTCATCTGGAAGGTTAAATTACCTGGAACTGAACCACTGTTAGTGATTGTCCATGTTTTTCCACCAGAATAGCCACCTGTGCCACCGATGTTTTCAATATTGAAACTCTCGAAAGCGGTTCCATTAGCCCCACCAACGCTCATATCGAGCGTACCAGCGGCGAATGTGTTAGAACCACTTGTTTCTACATCTGAGAACAATGCGAACGAAGCAGCTGTTCCAGCACCAACAACTATCAGGGCACCAAGACCCATCAATACTTTTTTATTCATGAGGGAAACCCTCCTTTCGTATATATTTTTGTTATTAGGCTACACGATTCGTGTATATATCAGCACATTCCTACAACAAAAATATATTTAATATGTATTACGTTATTATCTGCTGTGTATCGGCTATTTATTCAATGCGTACGCTAGTACTACAAAGATTGATATCGATATACTGCGGCTTGTTAATAACGAGCTACGCAATGTGCTTGCTAATAAGAATAGTCATAAGCACATCTGGTTGTCAACTAATTCAAACTATAACAATAAATATGAGATACTTTATATAGGACTTTGTATCAGGCTTTTTTTATTACTATGAGAATGTGGTTCGACTATACTAAACCATGATTTTAGTCATATCTGTAAGAGAAATTACATAACAAGTATGTTTTATTGATTTTTTCGACGAAATTTGTGCCAAAGGCGAAAGAGGAAGAATACCAAAAATAAGATAAGCCCCGCTACCGTGATTCCCCATCCCGGCTTCTTTTCTATTCTAAATTCTGACACCTGGTCATCTTCAACAATTTTTTCCTGAGCCCCCAAAATCTTCGACCTATTTTGTTCTTGTTCCAATGTCTCAGGGGCCACTGATCCCTCAATAGAGCGCACGATTACTTCATTGGACTCAGGGCCTTTAGCACAGTCATTGAATGGTGTGACTCGAAAATAGTATTCTCCGGGAAAGACTAATCCGGAAACTGCGTAGGGTGATTTCTGAATTCCTCGATGCTTAAATACGCTAGATCCAGACTCTGTACCAAACTCTAAGACATATTCGTCTGCATTAGCAATATTTTTCCAAGTAAAGGTCACAGTTCCTCTTTGTTCCGAGAAATTATCAAGTTTTAATTCTGGAGTTTTTGTCGGCGCCTTGGCGACACAACCCTGATCCAAAACAAACTCTTCCTGAGGGGTATAAATTGGCAAGTCAACGTGTTCTTCAAAAGCAACTGGCAGCTCATCATCGGTGACACAACTAACGGTTGCGGAGATGTCAAAGACCGAGGACTTTCCCTGATATTCATTGCCAGCCTTAGGATCAAATAAGATAGTAATGTCGTAGTCTTTTTCTGTAAGCGGGTTTAAACTTCCAACATATCTTGGCATCGCCTCCGTCTCTAAAGTAGCTAAAGGAATATTTGATATAAATGTTGAACCATTAGTGACTGCCGTAACTAATAAAGCTGGATCCAAGCCTAGATCAGAAACACTTGATGAGTTTTGCAGACGTAAATAAAGCTGGCATGTATGAAGTTTTTGCTTATTATCGATGGTCAGAGTCCTTGTGAAAGCCTGTCCGGGAACGATATTTGGTTCAGAAAAAATAGCGCTTACTTGCCCAATATTTTTACAACGATTATCTGAAGTACATTGAATCCTCCAATCAGACTCTAGAGCCCTGGCCTTTGGAGGAATAATTAAAATGAGAATGATCAAAAGCAACCACATGTATTGCTCGCATTCTACACAACTGAAAACAAAAGAGGCAGCCGGTAAGACTGCCCCTTAAGTTCTGTCCTACTTAGATTTTTTTATCTATTTCGACCCATGCCACTGCCATCTCGTGGACCACCACCTCTTGGACCGTGCTCTGGCAAACCAAGCTCGTCACGAATTGCTTCGGCTGCTTCTTCGTTACCATCCATGCGGTATTGATGAGCTTGCTGAAGCTTTTGAAACTTCTCTTCGGTGTCAATGTTTGCAGCTACTGGTCGATCGGCAGCCAGCTCTTTCCAAGCTGCGAAATCACCATTCTCCATAACTGTTTTCATCTCTTCACGCTTCTCATAGCCACCGCGGCCGCCGGAACATGGAGCTAAATCTGAAGTCACATCTTGGGCTTGAATTCCCTTAGACGTGAAGACAAATGCTCCTCCAATCACAGCTGCTGCTGCTAGACCTAATGCAAAAGATGTTTTGTGCATATTTACTTTCTTTTACCACGCTTTTTATACTAATTTTCTGTTGTGCGTGGCTGTCCATAATACGGACGAGGAGGAAGTTTTCTTTCAACCGAATCTTCTCCTTCGAGAGAGAAACGTCTTCGCTGCTCAAACATTCTCTCTTCCATCCTTGGATGCATTGGCGTGCGATTAAGAATCTTTCTTGGCAGCCCTGTTGCATTTACTAGCAAGGTCACAACAAGCGTACTTATAACTAAAGCCGACGCTAATATTTTCCAATCAAATTTATAAGTTGCGTCGTATTTCTTTAGCAACTTGAATCCAGCAGCAGTGCTTATGATTGTTAAAAGAAGGTAATCCCACGGAAATGTCCTGAGTAAAACCTGCCACCAATTTGGTCTATTGGGATTAAAATGTTCGACCTCTCCAAAAATAGAGAAGTAATGGATGGTGAGAAGTAGTAAAGCGACGCTGATAAATATCGCACTCACAAAACCAATTCCCAACATAAATGAACCCGCCATGAAATACCAGCGTGGCCTCATTTTTACATGTCTTTTTTCTATTTGCTCCATGACAGAATCAGCCACACTTTTTTTGGTTGTAGTCTTTTTATTTGGCATTAATAATCTCCCCTTCCCGCCGCAGTGTTGCAGCTAAAAGTTTTTTTCCTCTATTTAATTGGGTGGCCACCGTTCCCATTGGCATCTGTAAAACATAACTAATTTCTTCGTATGACTTTTCCTCTAAAAAGTACAAAGCTATCACTCCCCTAAACTTCAGGGGCAGCTCTGAAATATGCTCTCTAACTTTTCCTGCTAGCTCTTTTCTTTCTAGAATACTCAAATTGCTTTCACTCTCATCTGCGACTAAAGCGAGAACATCTTCATCCATATTTGTAGTCTTTTTATTTTTCCTAATGTGATCAATTGCTTCATTATGGGCAATGCGATAGAGCCAACTAGATAGTTTTTTCTTCTGGTCAAAACCCCTGAGGTTAATAAAGGCCTTGATAAATGTCTCTTGCACGGCGTCTGCTGCGTCTGCTGGATCACCTAACATGCTGCATACATATCTAGTCAAAGCCTTTTCGTAGCGATGAACAAGAATCGCATAAGCAGATTGGTCCTCATCAACCACAACTGCTACCAACTCTTCATCTGTTAATGATTTGAGTGAATTCATAAGCTAGCTCTTGTCTTTAGTACGCAGAACACAGAATAATTATTTCAAGTAGAATAAACTCATGCTTTTAAAACTTCATAATTTAACAAAGCGTCAAATTCTGATTTTCATCCTACCATTTGTGCTTGCTGTTAGCATCGGGACTACTATTGCGTTCGGCAGGAATACAAACTCTGGAGAGACACCAAGTAACGATGTCTCTGAATTTACCGGAAGCGTTCCTGAGGCCCAAGCATTTGTTGAAAATGATGGAAGCGTTAAAACACTAGGAATTGTTTTACTTGGCTATGGTGGCGCTGGACATAGTGGTGGTTTTTTGACTGACGCTATCCAGGTTGTGAATATTGATTTTGAAAAAAAACAGATTGCATTAATCTCTATTCCTAGAGACTTGTGGGTGACTTTGCCAAGCGGACATGCGGCGAAAATAAATCAGGCTTATTCTCAAGATAACGGTGTCAAAACCATCACGGACATGACTGGTCTAGTAACCGGCGTTCCCATTGATTACTACATCGGCGTGGATTTTGTTGGCTTCCAGAGAGCTATTGGTGAAGAACTCGATGGCATTGAAGTCCAAGTTTCTGAAACACTCGATGACCCTTGGTATCCTGTACGAGGACTTGAGCAGGAGTTCTGTGACCACACTCCCGAAGAAGTAACTGAGCTGAGCAACACTCTTTCTGGCTTTGAGCTGGAAAAGCAATTTCCTTGTCGCTACAAGCATGTTTATTTTGAGCCTGGCCTTGTTCATATGGAAGGCGGCGACGCGCTGGAATTCGTTCGCTCTCGTCATGGTTCCGCAGGCGGTGATTTTTCTAGAAGTAAAAGGCAGCATGAATTGCTGCTAGCCATAAGAGATAAGTTGTTCGATCTTAAGGCCTTGGACAATTCTGTTAAATTTTTCGAATCAATGCTAAGAACCATCACTACAAATCTCGACGCGAATGCCGTAGCTAAACTAACTCCACTGCTGATTAGCGCTAAAGATTTTGAAGTCAAAATGATAACTCTTAATACTGACAATGTGTTTAATAATGCTAAAAGCGCCAATGGTCAATTCATTCTTCAGCCAAAAACTGGCGCCAATGACTGGCTACCGGTCCATAACTTTATCAACTCTGAATTAGAATGATAATTGATCTAGAAATAACTGAAATCCAGTGGAGGCTGGCTCTTCGTAAACCTCGCTGGTGGAATCATTAAGAATTACTTCTGACTCTACCTGACGGTCAAACAATCCTAAAAACTTCTTTGTTTTCTTTACTTTTTGTCTATACTCAATCACTTCCGAGTCGTCATTGACTGTAATTGAGACAAGATCACTATCTGAATCAACATCTGAAAACAGCCCTGCTTCCTGCATGCGAGCTATCGCCTGATCTGGAAGATGATTTAGAACGTGTGTTTGCCCTGAGGGCGTTATCAAAGTCACTTCATTGGTTTGCGAATTAAGTTCAAACTCGGCCCCTTGTTTTATCCTTGCTTTAACTTCTCGAGATTCTAGCTCGAGTTCTTGCTCCGAGTTCTCTTTTCTTGCCCTAAGCATGGCGCGGTCAGAATCCGAAGTGGTCTCCATTTCACCAACTCGCTCTCGAGTTTCGAATTCCAAAGATACTCTTTTGGACTCCATTTGCTCTATTCGCTCGAGCTTTTCTTTAACTTCTGGAATTGGGTTAGTGCTTTTTCTGCTTGGAGTTGGCCTGAGTTCAACTTCTGTCTTCTCTCCAGACGACTTAACCCTTATTAGCTGTCTCTGACGAGATGTCATTTTTTCTCGTTCATCCTTCACTTCGTCAACCTCATCAGCGGAGTCTTCTTCATCTCTTGAGTCGTCATCATCTCCAAGAACATTGTCTTGATAAAAGGTAACCATACCGTTATCAACAACAATTTCAAGAGCGTCTACTTTTATAGGTAAATAAAACAATCCAAAGGAAAGTATGAATGTCAGCACTACATTCTTTTTCAGCACACATTAAGTGTAGCACGTGATAGTACAATATGCTGCTATGAACATAGGCTTAATTGATTCTGGCATCGGAGGATTATCAATCCTGCGAGCGCTTGAAAACAAACTCCCCCAAAACCAGTATGTATATCTGGCAGACTCTGCGAATTTCCCATACTCAGAAAAATCTTCACAGGATCTTCAAAAAGCGGCAACTCAACATGTGGAGGAATTAATCGATAAGCATAATTGCGAAATCATTGTCTTGGCCTGCAATACCCTAAGTGTTGTGGCTCTAGCCTACTTAAGGAGCCAATTCCCAGCCGTTCCCTTCGTCGGCACTGTTCCGCCAGTCAAGGCTGCAAGCGAGGAGTTAGAACCTGGCAACACAATCCTTGTTCTTGCCACAAAAAGAACTGCTGAAAGCTCATATTTGGCTGAATTAATAACTCCGTATAAAGAGAAACAAAATTTTCTTGTTGTTGGAACAACAGATCTGGTGATTGCGATAGAAGCTGAAGATAATGTTCAAATAAACAATGTTCTCAACTCAATAAATAATAATTTGAAAAATCACAAAGTGGACGGAATAGTTCTCGGATGTACGCACTTTCCATTGGTTGAAAGGCAAATTCAAGAAGCCTTTGGAGAAAAGATAAAAGTATTTTCACCAACCACCGGTGTCGTTAAGCAGGTCGCAAGACTTACTCAAGAAAGCAATGAAGATTACTCTTCCCGCTTATTAGATAAAACTAATCGTACAAAGTTTATAAAAACTACAATTGGCAACCAGATCACCAAGTACATTGCGGTGAATACCATCACGTATCCGATGTAATAAGCGACGGTCGCGAGTGAATTCCAAGCAGTCTGGATCATGTCCCAAAGGGTTGGTCGAACTGATGGATCATAGTAGCGAGCGCTATTAGAAACCGAGACATCGATTCTGGCATAAGTGACGCGCTCTTCAGTGGCGTCCTGTTGATTGTTAAGCTGAGCGATCTGCTGTTCAACGCGAACAAGCTGAAGTTCTAAGCGACGTTTTTCAATCGCATCTTTGGCTTCGACTAGCTGCATTTCCAAGGTAATTTTTTGATCTTCCAGAGCAATAATTTGATCTGCTACTGAAACGTACACCCCAGTTTCATCTTGGATATTTGTCTCTTCGCGAACAACTGAGACTACACCCTCACGAACTTTCGCAAGTACTTTATCAACGTTGGCGCTAGGTACTCTGGCAGAAATATTGCCGTATGAATAGCGAGAACTTGCTGACACATTAGATGAGAGAACTCGACCATCATTGGCGAGAATGAAATCTCTAAGACTTCCGACATAGCCACTGACATCCTTAACAACCAGCTGACTGAATGAAGTAGTTGAGTACAAACGATTATCAACTTCCAAAGCATTGTCTTCATTGTAAATTGGCATCATTCCAATAGACGGAGACAGCTTCGTGTCTAATGCCTCACTACTCTCTCCGCGCAACATCATTCCCATCTCGCCATAATCTGAATCCGCACTCTCCATCATTAACGAGGTGGAAATCGGCATGTTTCTGTAAATTCTGGTCGAAAAATGGGTGAAAACAAACTGAATCAGAGCTGTAGAAAGAGCCAAGACGAACGAAATAACAAAGACTTTTTTGGTGAAAACTTTACGTAACATTTGACCTCCTTAGGTATTAGAAGTATAGCATGAAGGAGTTACTCTTCCGCCGATTCGAGTGATCTAAGATAATCCATAATCATGGTGACGTTGACTTCACGAGGCTTGCTACCCTCTTGTGGGCCGACCATACCGGCCTCGTGGAGCTGATCAAGAATTCGGGCAGCTCTGTTATAGCCAACTGAGAATTTGCGCTGAATCATTGACGATGAGCCTTTGCCAGAGCTAGCCACAAACTGGGCAGACTCTGTGAACAACTCATCTCTTTCACTACCTTCGGCCACACTTCCCAAACCAGATGCGCCCATTCCCTTGCCAGAGACTTTGTATTTGGTGGTGATCTCATCTTCGTACTGTGGCTTTTGACCTTGAGACTTAATGAAGTCGATTAAAGATTTAGCTTCCTGGTCAGAAACAAAAGTACCTTGAATACGAGTTGGTTTTGACTGATCGGGAGGAATGAACAACATATCTCCGCGACCAAGTAGCTTTTCGGCTCCTGGTGTGTCAAGAACGACGCGAGAATCAACCATCGATGAAACGTTGAAGGCAATTCTTGCAGGCACGTTAGCTTTAATTAAGCCAGTGATAACGTCAACGGAAGGTCTCTGAGTAGCTAATACCAGGTGAATACCGACGGCACGAGCCATCTGGGCAATGCGAGTAATGCTCTCTTCCACCTCTGCTGGGGCAAAAAGCATAATGTCAGCGAGCTCATCAATAACGATAACGATACTCGGCATAGCCGCATGACCAGCCAGCTCGTTATAACCAGCAATGTTCTTAACACCAACTTCTGCTAACTGCTTGTATCTATTTTCCATTTCATGGACTGCCCACTTCAGAGCTGAAACCACCTTCTTGGGTTCCACGATGACTGGAACTAACAGATGGGGAATATCGTTATAGCCAGTAAGCTCGACTCGTTTCGGATCAACAAGAATAAACTTGACTTCTTCTGGACTGGCTCTAAAAAGCATTGAACACATAAAGGAATTAATGGCTACAGATTTACCCGATCCCGTAGAACCCGCGATCAAAACGTGAGGCATCTTGGCGATATCCATAATGATGGGCTCACCGGCAACATTAATACCAAGTGAGGTGGCTAATTTAGAGGGGTACTCTTTCATTTGTTTTGAGGCCAGCATCTTGCGAAGAGTCACGTACTGGGCCGAGTAGTTAGGCACTTCTACACCAACAAGCGATCGTCCAGCAATTGGTGCCTCGATACGAATTTGTCCTGTTGGCGCTGCTAGGGCTAAAGCGAGATCAGTTGAGAGCGAAGTTATCTTTGAAAGTTTGGTTCCACGAGAAATTTCCAAGGCATACTGGGTGACAGATGGACCATAATTAACCTCAGCAACTTTGGCCTTGATTCCAAATGAGTCTAAAGTTGATTCAATTGTGCTGGCGTTTTTGCGAACATCGCCGCGGTCAGCCTCACCGCCTTCCGAATCATTTAAGAGCGAAAGTGGTGGGTACTCCCAAACTAACTTCGAGGTTGAAGGCGCTAAAGAACCAGTCAATCTCGATTTTGGCTGATGCGATTCCGCTTCCTTCTTGGCAGCGACTGCGGTCGCTGACATATCATTTTCATCTGGAGCTAATGCTTTGCCTTCATTAATTCTGAATGGTTTATCTAATTTTCCAGGAATTGGTAATGAAAGCTTAGGAAGTGAAAATTTCGATTTCTTCTCAGGCTTGTTATCATCAACAGCAATTTCTGCTGCCTGTCGCTTGGCTCTAACTGCTTCTAAATGTTCTGCTACTTCATTAAAAGAAGTTTGAAACAAAACAAGAATGCCTGCGACAAGAACAGAACTAAAAACAAAATAACTTCCGACAGGGGTCAAAAGAGCGGCGATATTAATAAACGTAGTTTCGCCAAGACTCCCGGCTTGGACAGCTCCAAGAAAGCCAATAAAAACTAAGACGGCTCCTAAGAAAGTATGTGGTCTAGACCAAGCCCATTTGCCACGAAACATAACGAGGCCTGCAGAGAAAAATAGAAAAGGGACGAATAACAGACCAAGACCAAGATAGCTGGAACCAACTGAGTAAATGCTTGATAACAAACGACCCTGGCCAGAGAGAGAGACTATGACTAATAGGCCACACAAAATAAGTGTAATGGCTGCCAATGAATGCAGCGTGTCCTGCTTGAGTAGAGAACTATTCTTTTTTTTCTTTGATCGCTTGCGTTTCTTTGCCATATATTATTATAGGATATATCAGATTTTGGTCACTAGTGCAAGTAGATCTCCACTAAATATCAAGAATCACCGACACAATTAGAGGCTCTCTCTTGATTATTTTATACAATTTTCGACTTAGTCTGCGCTCTATCATGCGCTTAAGATCATCATCTTTCTTTCTGCCTTCTTTGGTAACGATCTCGCCCACTGATTGCTTAATGAACTCGACAACTTCGTGAGCGTCTTTCATGAAAATGAAGCCCTTAGAAACAACCGACGTTTTTCTCAAGTCAAAACCATTTTTTCTGTCCCTCACCAAGGTGACTACAACAATCCCTGCCTCACCCAAAGCAAGACGATCGGAGAGTACAACTGGCCCAACGTCGCCAACTCCAAGACCATCGATGACCGGAGGTCTTAGAAGAACTTGTTCCACAACTCTAGTCCCATGTTCTGAAATCTGGAGAACTTCGCCAGAC
>Ga0100378_1005760_pt1 | contig 11311 bp, 8 predicted proteins | sample CryGeymeta201502_FD_81535 | JGI IMG/M metagenome (GOLD analysis project Ga0100378, IMG submission 81535) | Groundwater microbial communities from Crystal Geyser aquifers in Utah, USA - Crystal Geyser metaG 2015-02 | ecosystem: Environmental > Aquatic > Deep subsurface > Groundwater | place: USA...
TCAATATTACTGTTGGTATTATATAAAAACAAAGAACTTATTAGTACAATTAAGGCATATATTTTTGAATCAGTTGTCTTAGTACTTCTATCTATAGATGATGAGCCTTCAGAATCTAATAATACGATAAAAATGTTAATATTAAAGATTGATTATTATGAAAGAATATAGTAAGTAATCTAATTAGTCTCATATTTAATTACCTATAAATAAAATTTTCTTGCTTCCATCTTGATTAGTTCTGTAATTTCCCCATATCCATATTCCTTTTGTACATGAGTAAACTTTAGAGTCAACGTTAAACTATTAAAGAATAATATGGATAAATAATATAATAGTTAGATGAGGTAATAGTTATTAATTTACGCCGTTGTTTTGTTTATTATCCATACTACTAATGTTATTTTTGTCGTCTTTTTCAGCTTTATTTAGAAGTAAGTTCATTAAATAACTTTTGCCTGTCCTAGCTTTTCCTATTATTGAAACTACAATTATTTCATCTTTTATTGAGTTTATAAAGTCTAATGCTTCCTCGTTTATTATAAAATTTGAGTCTTCGAATTTAATTAATTGAATCGGTTTTTCTAACAAAATATTTTGGTTAATGTTGTCAATCTGGTCATTTTTGTTTATGGTATTTGTTATATTAGTTATATTATTTGAGTTTAAATTGTCTTTCATTTACTTAATTATTTATGTGTTTATTTATTAAATTATAGCAGTAATCAAAATAATAATGATCAAATGAATTAACTATTATAAATTTAAGTTTAAATTAAATAATAAAAATAAACATATTTTAAAGTAAAATTCAATATTATAAATTATTTATAATGAATAACTATATTAATAATTTATTAAATTCTATTACTAACTTTTCCATATATCACATATGTTTTATTAGTAAACTTAATCTAACACAATACACTATCTTACTTGAAAATATCTCTATTTGTGCTATCTCTATTAGAAGTTTCTCTATCTCTACTTGAGCTTGAATTAATATTAATATTATTAGTATTAGTATTATTCACATTGTTGACATTGTTACTAACAATACTGGTATTATTTTTGTCTTTTGTTATGCTACTTACACTAACGTCAGCTTTTGTTTCAATAGTAATCGGTTGATTACCCTGTTGTGAATTTTTCGAAACATTAGAACGTATTGAGTCATTACCAACATTTTGATAAGCTAAATAGAGTAATGAAGTTTATTCTATTAATTTATTATATACTTGTTTGATAAGGATTATTTGGAAAACGTGTGTTCTTTTTATATACAATTTTTTCAGATAGCCACTCCATTCCTGCCATTAGTCCTTCTCCCGTTTTCGCTGAGCAAGCCTATATTAAAAAGAAAATACTTTACTTGAACATGCCATTCTTGATTTTTAATTTTGTCAATTTGATAAAGCTTCATTAATTCTGATACTGGAATAGCTTTATCTATGTCCATTTTATTTGCAAATATAAGAACAGTAGCATTTTTCAATTCCTCATTAGATAATAATTTAAATAGTTCTGCCTTCGATTCATCAATATTTACTGTGTCTGAACTATCTATTACAAATATAATTCCCTATAGTAAAGTTAATTAAATTATTAGATGAATTACTTACATCAGTGTTTGTGTAATACGCATCCCATACTGAGCGCATACTTTCTTGACCTCCTAAGTCCCAAGCTTGAAATTTTAAATTATTATGTGATATTTCTTCAACATTAGAACCTATTGTAGGCTGAGTGGAGACTAATTGTCCTAAACTCCTGTTAAAAGAATAGTCAAGGTTTTAATGTAAAATATTTACAATCTATATAAGATGGTCGTTTTACCAGCATTTTGTAAACCGAGAATAACTATTTTGAAATTGTTCTTGCTTTTCGAGAAGAAATTTATTATTTTTGAAAAAATGAATCCCATTTCTAAGTAATTATAATTAACTCAAAATTAATTATTAAATTATATTAAGTTTATATTATGTAAATTATATATAAAAGAATTTATTACTTAAAATTCCGACGTATTAAACTAACTGTTAAATGTTAATAATTAAAGTTCAACATATAATAATAAACATTTGAAACTTTAACTTATGTTATATGAAGACATTTAATATTATCCTATTTATTATTAATTAGGCTAGAATCTCTTTTCATTACATCTCCTACAAACACCATTGTTATCTAAATCACATGTACCACCCATAGTAGCTGAACACCAGTCTTTATTATAACCACCATCAGCTTCTTGCATGATTACTTCATCATTCTGTCTTGGTTCTCTACAATTATCACAAATTCCTTCATTATTATAATAACATTGGCCGCCCATAGAAGCACTGCAAGATTTTGTTGGTCCATTTAACATTCTTTGTTCAATTACTTCAGATTCACGTTCGCCTTTACATAGTTTGCAAATACCATTTTCATCATAGTGGCATTGTCCTCCCATAGTTCTTGGACAATATTTTGATGGCCCACTAATCATTTTTTGATCTACTACTTCACCTGTTCCTTCATATGGCTGTGATCCATTATCTTCATTTCCTTCTTTTTTTGGCTCACCACATTGCTTACAAATATTATTTGCCTCATAATGGCAAGTACCTCCCATTGTAGCCGAACAAAAGTTTCTATTACCACTAATTACTTTTTGTTCTATATGTGCCCCACTCTTTCCTTGAATATTTCCTTCTTTTATTTTATTAAATTCACCACCGTTATTTGAGTTCTGAGATGATATAGTTGCATTTTTAGCATCAGCATTTTGACTTCCACTACAACCCATATTAATTATAAGTTACTATTGATAATTTTTATTTTAATAATTATATACATTTATTTTTAAACTAAAGTAATTAACAGTTTAATATATTAACTTACATATATTTTTTTATAATAAACTTGCTTTAAGTAAAGTAAAATTATAATATATAACATATTTAATAGAATTTATATTTAAATTACATTAATCACATTCGACTTAACATTCAATTTAACAATATTACATAATGATACATAACATAGCCTTTCTTTGACCAATTATTTCATATTATTAATACATTTATTCACATTAAATATACTAATTTTAGTTTAATACTTCTATAATATAACATTACTAAAATTATTATAAAGAATATATATTATAACATAATAAAAATAATTAATACAGAAAATAATAATTTATTATTAAATGAAGTCTTTTGTAAATTTTAAAGTTCTTTGGACTAAACTATTGACTTTAATTTTAATCATTCTTTCTTCATCAGTAATTACAAATTTAAATAGTTTAGATATCTTTAATAAACACTCAATCAAAAGTACAATGGTGTTGGACTACTTCTATGGTTAATGAACCAAGTTTTACACTTAACCCAAGTAAAGGAGGAATGAACTGGGGATATTGTGTTCCGGAGAAAAAAGCACCCCCAGTAACATTTTTTGCTATTGTTGAGACATCTGGATTAGTACGATCAGAAACAAAGTATAATAAACAATTAATTCTATTTATAAAGCTCGGAAATTAAAATTCAGTTATTCGGAGATAAAGACCGTGGTGATAAAACATTATTAAATGCAGATGGATTTGATAAAGGAGCAACCAAGAAACTAAATTTCATATCTAAAGATGTAGGAGATTTGCAAAAAATAAAAGTATTATTGTCTATTTAACAAATCTAGCTTTTTTTAAAAGGACAACAATCATATAGATGTAAAACCATTACAATTATTAATGGAGTGAAAAGATTTACATTTCAATGCTTAAGAGCAATGAAGCCTTGTACCCCATCTGCACCTAAAATATGTGAATTAGAGATTCTTGTAGATGGCTTTCACGGATATGATGTTAGTATAACAACAGGAGATGATTTATTAGATGCAACAACTATCCCAATTCATTTTTCCCTTGTAGGAGATAAAGCAAAAGGACAAGAAATGATAATAACAGAAAAAGGATTTAAAGCTGGGCAATTAAAGACAATCACATACTACACAAAAGAAATAGGAACTGTTCAAGGATTTGAAGCTTTTTTAGAAGGAAAAGGCAAATGGCAACCAATCAAAGTCACTGTAGTCGATTTAAGTATAATAATAAATAAAATATAGTTACAAAATTGAAAACTGATTGGGATTTAGATAATGTAAAGGTAATTAACCCAGGAAAAAATCCTGTTACATATAATCCTGCTACAAGCGGCGGTGGCTCTTCAGGAGGAAGTAGCGAAGAAGTTAAACAAACAACCGAGGTATTTAACGAACACGACCCAAACGGTGGTCTAATGACCTTAAAAGACAAAAAAGCAATGATTGACCTTAAATGCGACCAAGTATTAAGAAACCCTGACGAAGAAACCATCCTCTTTGGACCTGACTATCCAACCGTTGACGTTAATTATTCAACTATTATAGTACGATGCCCTTCTGATTGCCACAAACAAAAAAATGTCTTTGTCTATGGACTAGGAATACACCCTTTGGAATCACCTATTTGTCACTCAGCTATTGTAGATAACGCAATGAGTTTATACGGAGGAATATTTTCAATCTCATTGTTTTCTGGATATGATAAGTATGAATTAAATAAAGATGTTCCAACTGAAGTTAAAGGAATAAAGATAAAAAAATTCCACGATTCAAAGAAAAGTTACGTATTAGCTAAAATTGATAATGTTGATTTAGTAAAAAAGGATATAAGAATCTTAAATAGTAAAGGAGAGTTAAGCCCTGATGGAAGACTTGAAATGAGATATGAGGGTGTATGGTATAACATATGTGCTTTGAATAACTCAAGACGATCAGCAAAAATTATATGCAGAGAAATAGGCTATAAAGACGGAGAATGGAAAACCCCAATGGGAATGGAAGGTAGAGGATTTTGCAAATATTATAAAGATGAGTTTCACTGCGGAGCTAACGCTTCAAAAGCATTATTTAACAACATTCAATGTACTGAGCATGACACAAATTTTAATCAATGTTCTAAAGATCTTTCAGACCCCAATTTATGTAACCGTGACTTTGATGCCATTATTAGCTGTTATAACGATAACTATACAACACCTGTCGAAATTCCAGATAAAACAGTAAGATTAGAAAGCGCAAAAAAAACCTTAGATAATTATACAGGAAGATTAGAGATGTATTTTATGGGAAAGTATGAACCAGTTTGTGATATAGGATTTAACGAACACTCAGCTAAGATAGCCTGCAAACAAATGGGATTCACTGGAGGAGTAATGGTTAGTGATAAAGGCAAAAAACAACTTTATCAACTTGAAAACAAAGAAGTTAAAAGAAAATTTAGTGCTGTAAACTTAATGTGTAAAGGAGAAGAAATGAATGTCGGTGACTGTAAGATGACTCTACATGACATTAACTGCAAACATGAACAAGATGTTATCCTTGACTGCTCTGGAAATAAAGGAGATATAACTGGAAGATCACAATATATTAAAAAAGGACCAGTTCCAGTTCCCTTACTCTCTAAATTAGGAGTAGCTACAAGAATGATCGATTGCGATGAGAAAGGATATGATATGAAGTATAGAGGAGATCCAGGTTCAATCTACTTAGTAACTTGCCCTGCAAACTGTGGAGATCAATCAGGAATGGTTTGGGGAACTGGAGTTTATACTAGTGATTCTTATATTTGCAAATCTGCTTTACATGGAGGTATTATTGGACCAACTGGAGGAACGTTTTTATACATTAAAGTATGGGCTCAGAAACGTTATATAGGAAGTGTTCAAAATGGTGGCTACTTATCTGCCGAGATTGATAATAATTGGCCTGCAAGTTTTTCTTTATCAGCTACAAATTCAGGATGGGCTAATATGGCTGAATTATTAAAGGGACCTCCAAGTTTCTTAGAATTATCTGGTTTCACAAGTTTATCTTTAGAGTCTAGAATACAAAGTACTAGAATGTTACCAAACGGGAACAACAACAATTATAGCAGAGAAAAAATGATTAAAATCTTTAAGAATAGACCTAATCCCATTCATAGTTCCTTCTTAGAATTAAAATCAATGACTATGCCTCTACCAGAACCAGTATTTAAATGGATCCCTCCTGAGTTTACTTTTAAGTTTTCAGAATCAACTGATATCAAATTTGATACTATACCTGAGCTTACTCTTTCTGAATATACAATGTTTCTAAGTTTCAAACTTACAGAATTTAAGAAAGAAGATACTTTCCTTTTCTCATATCCAGGATGCGGAGGATTTAATATTTATATCTCAGCTAATGGTCTTTTACAATTTGGTGATTTTTGTGACAGAGATAAGCTATACATACCAGGCTATGATGTACCAATTAATGATGAAGTCTCAATATATCTAACTTTCAAAGAATCAAGAATAAAAGTTGAAGTTACATCAGCTAAAGTAAAAGATGCTTCAAAATCTGACGATATAAAAGATTTAAAAATTACACCGTCTTTTGCTATGTCAATGGGAAAATTAGCTACAAATACCAAATCAGGCAATCATTTCTTAGGAATAATCAAATATTTTTATATTTTTAAAGGAGTTAAATCTAAAGACATTCTAGAAAGTCTAATTGGCAACATTAAGATTATAAACATTAACGCAAGTGAAAGTTTTTCAAAAACAGAAGATAACAGATTATGTGTTAGTAGATGTTCTGACAACCCAATCCCACCTAACCCAGGTTGTGGAGAAACTCCCAAGGAAGCCGATCTAAATGGAATATCAGAAGGAATAGGACCAAAATTTGATAACAGTTACTCAGAAAGTAGCAGCAGTGAAAGCAGTGAAAGTAGCAGTAGCAGCGAAAGCAGCAGTAGTAGCAGCAGCAGTAAAAGTAAATCATTTAGTTCAAATAACTCTAGTTCAAGCTCTTCTGAATCATCAGAGGAATCATCATCAGAATCTTCAGAGTCATCAAGCTCATCTATAGAAAAAGATGAATATGAAGAATATTTAGAACAAAATACAGCAGAAACAGGAGCCCAAGATGACGGAGGAAACAGTGACGAAGAAGAAATGGAAGAAGAAATGGAAAGTAGTGAAAGCAATGATAGTAGTGAGAGTGATAGTAGTGATGAGTCATCAGAGAAAAAGTCAAAGTTTAAATCAAGAGTTGGAGAATATGATGAAGATGGAAATATAATTAAAGCCTCAGCAGACGGACTTGACGAATCAGGTAATGAAGGCGGTTCAGAATCAAGTGAAGAATCAGAAGAATATTCGGCTTCACAGGAACAAAAAGTTTATATGGGTCAATCATCAGAAAGTCTGTCACAAATGTCTTCAGCTGCTGCAAGTTTAACTGGCTCAGCCAGCTCTAGTTCAAGCTCAAGTGCCTCAGCGAGTGCATCTTCACGATCATCTAGAAACTCAAGATCATCAAGATCAAGCTCAAGATCATCTAGATCCTCAAAATACTCTTCAAGATTTTCCTCTAGTATGTCTAGATTTATGTCAATTGGAACCTACGATAAAAAACAAGAAACTAATATCGAAACGATAATCCTAACATGTCAATCAAATTTATTAGAAAAAAGATTCTCAGGATCTCCAGGGAAAATATTTAGAGCTCGTTGCCCCAACTGCGCGGCCGAAAGCAAGGCTATGGTTTACGGATCATCTATTTATCATCCATCTAGTTCAATTTGCAAAGCTGCTCAACATAGTGGCGCTATAGTTAAAGGTAAAGGCGGTGATATTATGATTACTTTAGTCGGTAAAAAACCAATTTTCAACGGATCAGAAGGTAAAGATGGATCGAACTCTGGAACAATGACTGGAAGTTATAAATCATTTACTGTTAGAAATGCACTAAAACTATCAAAAATAAACTGTATTATTGCACCAAACGAAGGTAAATTTGCTACTGCTCCTACATTATCTCAATTCGTTCTTATGTGCCCTAAAAATTGCTCAGCTAAAAAAGTTACAATACATGGAACTAATATCTATACAGATAATTCAAGTATATGCGTAGCTGCTATTCATAGAGGTATTATTAACGATAGAGGAGGTGAAGTCAAACTCGTAATACAAATAGGAAAAGATAACTATAAAGGATCAAACGGATTCGGTATTGAAAGTAAAGAATTTGGTCCTCATGTTAGATCATTCCAATTTTTAGGTATTAAAGCTGCTGTTCATTTTAAATACAAAGAATCATTCCAAGGAGTATTTAAGAACAAATGGAATATCGAAAAGCACGTTCGTCCAATTAAAGGAAACAATGACTCTTGGGACTTCTTCATTAATCCTAAAAACCTAAACAAACATGGAGCACTTGAAAAAATTGAAGGAATTCGTCATACAGGAAAAATAACTGCTAGAAATGAAATGAACTACGGCTCTTGGATTAGTCTAAAAAATTCAGAATGGGCAAACGGAACTGTTAAATTCAATCTATTGTTTAGACATGGATCTCCAGTCGCTTTCTTATTCAGATATAAGGATAAAAATAACTATTATGCTATTCAATTTGAGCAAGGATCATCTGTTGCAAACGTAAAGCTTATAACCAGAGTAGAAGGTAATATTTATATTAAATCTTATAAATTTATATAATAAATTATATTAGGCTTTGATAAACTAATTGAATCAAAAGGAAAACGTTTTGAAATGAATACTTGGTATAGGGTCCAAGTTGACTATAACTTCCAAGATATTAAAATGACAATACAATCAGATGAAATCAGAGAACATAAAGTTATTTTCAAAAGGAGATTGTTTGGACTACACAGAGGAACAATTGGTTTTGCAACTAGAGGTAAATTAATATTAAAACATTATTAAACAATAATAACTCTAAATAGGAAATGACAACTTTATAATTTCTGGAATTGAAGTCTTAAAAACCGAAAAGAATATGAAAGAAATAAGCGTAAAAAATAAAATTACTTGGAACATGATATTAAAAAAGTTATCAACAAGAGAAAGAAAAACATACTGTTGGGATCTATTCGCAGGCGAAAAGGAAGAAGTAGAAAGATGTCTAAGACCACATATTTACTGTACATTTGTATGTAAGGAGCTTATTAATCCTATTGAAAACCTTATCAACTACAATTGTTATACAGACTGTGTTAGATTTATTACTATAGGAAAAGCAGTGGCTGTACCAAAACCCGCACCTCAAGTCAACTATCTAACATGGGAACCAAAAATAGGAGCTAAATGTGATTATAAACCTTCAGGTGAAGCAGTGTTCGTTAACTGTATAATAAAGAAATTATCTGACATTAAGAAAACTAAGTTCGCTGAGATTGATTACTTAGTACTAGACGGAAGTTATAGAAAAGTTCAAGTTAGATATCCAAGTCCTTATTTATTAGAATGTGGAAAAGGTTTAAAAATAAGAACAGACTGCGGCGGTTCAGCTACTAGTAGTTCAGAGGAAAACAAATCAGAATCAAGTTCAAGTAGTAGTTCAGAGTCTTCATCAGAATCTAGTTCAAGTAGTTCAAGTAGTTCAAGCAGTTCAAGCAGTTCCAGTAGTAGTGAAAGTAAGGCAGAAAGTAAGGAAGAAAGTAAAGAAGAAAGTAGTAGCTCTGGAGAAGGAGAAAGTAGTAGCAGTAGTTCAAGCGAAAGTTCAGGTGAAAGTAGCAGCTCAAGTGAAAGTAGCAGCAGTTCCAGCGAAAGTAGCAGCAGCTCAAGTGAAAGTAGCTCTAGTGAAAGTTCAAGCGAAAGTAGCAGTGAAAGTAATTAGTACAAAGTTAACGAAAATTTTAGTAGTGAAGATGATATATAATTTAATTATAAACTTTACTTATTATTATTCTGTTCGTTTTTTTTAATGTATAATAAATTTAATTTATAATATTTTATATTGTTTATTTTATAATATTTTTATTATATAATTTATATAACTTTATTATAATATTATATTATACATAATACGTAAAATTTAAATTTTATAATAAGTAAATAACAATGTCAGGAAAAGCAAAACAAAACACAAAAAAAGTTCAAAAAGATAAGCCACAAGGACTAAGTCAAGATGAAGTTGATGAAATAAGACAAGCTTTTGATCTATTCGATACAAATCAAACTGGAAAAATAGATCCTAAGGAACTTAAAGCCGCTATGCAATCATTAGGCTTCGACACCAAAAACCCAACAATTTTTCAAATGATAGCCGAATTAGACACAACCGATGCACAAAAAAGAGGAGGAATAGATTTTGACACTTTCGTAGAGGCAATAAACGATAAATTAGGTGATAAAGAAACAAAACAAGGAATCGAGAGAATATTTAATTTATTTATTGACGATCCAAGTTCTGATACTATTACATTAACATCATTAAGAAGAATTGCAAAGGAATTAGGAGAGCAAATGTCAAGTGACGAACTTAAGGATATGTTAGAAAGAGCCAGTAATAATGGAACTGATCTAACTTTTGAAGAATTTTATGATATAATGACTAAAAAGAGTTTCCCTTAGGAATAATTTTTTAATTTTTTAAAGGAATTTAATTATTTTTGGTAACTTAATAATTTACTTAATTATTTTTGAATATAATAATATATTATAGTATATATATAAATATTATTTAATTATATTAATTTATAAACATAATTTTAATATTCTAAGATTAAAATCTTAATAGTAAATAGTATTAAAAATAACCTTATTTAATACTCTTATTTCAAAATCATTCGTTAGATATATCTTTAGCTTTATCAATTATCAATTTCGTTGTTATATATTCCAAACACTTAACGATTGCGAACCTGCAGAAACTAACTGTCTCTTATTCAAAAGAATTACATTATCTAAAAAGCTTTTTTCATTTCTATAAATCCTTAAACACTTTCCTGTTATTATATCCCAAGCTTGAGAGCCATCTCGGCTTCCAATTATTACTTTTCTTTCACTTATTTTCATTAATGATATAAAATTAACTCCAGTATTTTTGAAATTTAACTTGATCTTAATAATACAGGTTCCTTTGAGAATATCCCATACATTAAGATTAAAATCAAGACTAGAGCTTATTATTTTCATTTTGTTAATTTTTATGAGGTTATAGACTTTAATTGTAGCAGGAAGTTTCATTGTGTTACCATTATATTTATTTCCCGAGTTAGTATCCCATATAATAATTTCATTTGCCGACCCTGAAACTATTTGATTTTTACTCAATTTCATCAAACAAGAAGCATAATGTTTCATATTATCTAAATAAATCGTAGTAATCATAGCTCCTCTAACAACATCCCATATATTGATTAAACCTCCACTTATTCCGACAACTATTCTCTTTTCATTTAGTTTTATCATACTAAAAATACTGGACTTCTCCCTAAATGTTTTAA
>Ga0100378_1005764_pt1 | contig 11302 bp, 15 predicted proteins | sample CryGeymeta201502_FD_81535 | JGI IMG/M metagenome (GOLD analysis project Ga0100378, IMG submission 81535) | Groundwater microbial communities from Crystal Geyser aquifers in Utah, USA - Crystal Geyser metaG 2015-02 | ecosystem: Environmental > Aquatic > Deep subsurface > Groundwater | place: USA...
AGCGTAGCAATGATTCCACGTTAGCAAGCCAATTCGGTATGTCTGACCACTCGGTATTGTGAGCAAAACTTTCAAGCGCCTTACTGAGAGATTTATTGAGCTGCTCGGTCATGCTCGAAAATTGTTTTGACTTTTCGGGATTCATAATTCAATATAAACTAAGTCAAAATATATACCATACTGTATGGAGTTTGAACTAGAATAACTTTATAAAGTATCAACAGTGGTAGCAATAATCCTTTGTATCGGTGTTCCAGGGCAAAATGTCGTTCGTTTTTGTTCTTTTGTTCTTGTTTTTTTATTTGTTCCTTTTTGGCTCTTGATTGGCTGATGTTTTCTTTTTAATAGCAACGATATTACTTTCAGATCGACATCTGATCCTTGCTGTTTGAACGTCGCAATGTTTTGCCCTATATGTTAAAAAAAATACAGAGATGCAGCTTTTGTAGAAAATTGAGCTTGAGATCCAGTTTTAAAGGCGATATGTTTATACTAGTGAACTTTCTTTTTTCCTCTTTCTGTCTTGACAAACAAAGGCATCTTGATTAGTGGTTTTCTGATTGGCTGCTTCAAAGAGCTGCTCTCTCCCTTCTTCTCATTGTTTATTTTCAGCCAAGCTGGCTAAAAATCTGAGCTTGCTCCCTTATTGCGTAGGTAGAGAGGGATTGATGAGCCTCTCATGACAGTCTGAGTCTGCCTTTGGTGATGTAGAATAGGCTGCAGATAGTCTGAAGGAGAGAAGAGTGCTTCGTCAGTGAGGGAGTGTTCCTGTTGTGCAGGAAGAGTAAAGAAGTCTTTATCGACCTGGTGTCTTTTCAGAAAGTTTTCCCTTAGGGCTTTAATTGTTTGGAAGTTCCGACTCATTTTTTGTAATGTTTAATCTCACAAGTAATCCTTATAAGCTAATCAATCATTTTGCATGTTTTTCTCTTTCCTCAGAATCAGGTTCTTCATCTTCCGATTCAGGCTTTTCGTCATGCTTAAGTAGCCAGTTTGTGAATAAATTATCTTTTAACTCATGCTGGAGAATAACTCCTTCCAGATATTTTCTATACTCCAGGATTCTCTTTTCGTCCTCTTAGTTCAATTCAACCTTCAAGTTCGACTCTTTCTTTTTGTTGTAGAGGTCAAAGGTCATCCTGTTTAAATATAGTCCCTCTCCAGGAGCAAGATAAACGTCATATTTTTCCTTACCAAAAGCCTGCTTAATTGTTTCTGGCCCGTCTAGTCCTTCATAACAAATTTTGATGAGCAGACCAACCATTTTTCTGATTTGATGGTAGATGAAACTTTGACCTACGAGGGTGAATCTAACAAAATTAACTCGATTGGCTTTTCTTTATTCTTCGGTTTCATACAGTGCATTCAACGATTTTTCAACAACTTCCTGCTCCAACAATTAGACCTTCATTCCAATGATGAATCGATCGCATCTAGGGTCAGTGGATTTGTATCCTTTTGTGAAATTATGGAAACTATGAGTTCCAAGATACAGCTGAGCCAAATCATTAATTTTCTTCAAAAGCTCATCTTGTTCTAACTCGTTGAGGGCCTGTTTGTTTGTGAACTGCTCTTTTGTGTAAAAAAGACTTATCGGAGCAATGTAGTTGTAAATGCGAGAGCAGGTGTCGTGACGCATATCAAAGCCTTTTCCTACTTTCTTGGCAGCCAAAATACGAACATCTGTCGGAAGATCAGCATTTATATCAGCAGCGACTTTATTTAGATCGAATTATCGAGTGGCTCTATCAATGATGTATCTATCGTCAAGTTCAAGATTCAAAGAGATACCATTGCAAAGTGCATGAACCTTTTTGTCTGTACGGCCGGCCCGAGACCATTTGATTCTGCGAAGGTTGTCCATGTTGCTTTTGAGGACAAATCCTTGATCACAAATAGCTTTGTGCAACACATTTTCAACGGTATTGGCAGTATCTCTCTGATATTGCAAGCCCAAAAAGCTACATCCATTATATCCTAGAAAGAGAGCTACCTTAGTCTTGACACTTTTTCCTTTCTCCATTCAACTTTAATATAGCTACTATATTAAATGTCACTTCCAGATTATAGAAGGTTTACTTTGAATAGGGAGCTATTTCCTCGTCAGGATAGCTACTCCTCCAATCGCCTTATCTGTGGACATCTCAACCGAATAAAGTTTGCCCCCAACATTCCTAGCTACATAAAGGCTCGCTCTCAAGGATACTCCATGAGGAAAGCCATAAGCCAGGCAAGTCGTTGCTTCTGTAGATCATAGAACAACAATGGAAAAAGGTAAAGCTAAGGGTAAATGAGTGGAGCAGAAAGTAAAAAGCTGATCTAGAAGCTAGAAGGGATGGAAATTGGACATCAGTGGAGACGAGTTTGAAATATGGCTACATGATTGTTCATCAAATATGATAAGTAAGTTTTCAGAGTCCTTAATCATTGGCGTTGGAGCATGAGTTTCTCAATCGTGTTTGATTTTATTTCCTCCAACCTTTTTGTTCTCTTTTCTTCCTATTCTTCTTTGATACTTCTAATTTTCTTGCTTACTGCCAGTTTCTCTTGGAAAAAGTCATTCTGCTCAGTTTTCTATTTTTTGAATGCTTAAGAATTTTGATACTTGTATTTACGCGTGGCCTATCGTATTTCCCCCAATGCTTCTTTTTCGTTGAAAACTTCAGTATTGAAGAGTAAAGGCTTGCTGTCCTCGTCGATCTTGTGCTGTATTTATCTTTTGGTATAAAATTGTTTCATTTGGCTGGCATAAGAAGCTACTTTCGATGGGAGAAGTCCTAAAATTTTGAACTTGTCTGCTGGAGTTATAGCTTGGTCATCTAACACCTCCAGCAATTTCAGCTGCTTAAGAATACTTCGCTTGTAATCCACATCCTAAATTACTATAGTGATACTAAGCAAACAGGATTTTATTTCATGGAGAGGACGGTAAGAGTGTCTGGTAGTTATTTTGGATCAAACTATTCAATTTAATTGTTGCTGAGTATCAGTCCTTAAAGCTTTTTCAAGTGGGTTAAGTGCTCAACTGAGAAAATTTGGTTGTTATTGAGTGCCAGATACTCCAGGTTAATCAGACTGTCTAAGCCTTCTATTTTTCTGATGCGGTTCTGCATATCGAAAAGCATACATGCTGCAAATATAGAATTGTGAGATCGGTAAATACTTATAGATTACGAATCTGAGAAATGCTTAGCCATTCGAGATGGATAGTTTTGAGTTTGATAAGTTATTCTATGCTGTGTTAGACTATCGTTTTACTGCTAGTCCTCGCCCTATTTTCGATTATGAAGAGATGTCTCAGCAATTAATTGCATCGTTATTTAATGGGGTTTATCGTTTCTTTAGTTAAGGAACTTTTTGTTCTCGGGAATCTGCTCTTCTTACATATATTTTAAATTTAATCCATTTTTGACATTTACAAATCAAAAGCGGCCAATTGGTTCAGCACAAGTGATAGGGAAACCTGTCTGCTCCTGTACTTCCTCTAAAGTCACTTTGTCGCTAAGTTCAGTCAGGACAAGCTTGCCTCCACGGTTCTAGAATACTGCCAACTCGGTAATCACCATTGAGGCTACTCCTTTTCCTGTCAATGGAATTGTGCATTCAGGCACCAACTTGAATTCGTAACCTCCTCCTTTCTTGTTTAACACAGCATGCTTCATAAGTACAATAACTCTTGAACCCGATGATACCAGATCCATGGCTCCTCCCATGCCCTTCATGACCTTTTCAGGAATCATCCAGTTAGCAATATCTCCTGATTAACTGACTTGGAAAGATCCAAGCATAGTTATGTCAAGGTGGCCACCTCTGATCATACCGAAAGAGTCTGAGGAAGAAAAGTATGATCCTCCAGGTTTAAGAGAGATAGTTTCCTGAGTGATATGATAATTACCTTTCCTGCGTTAATATTATCAGGGTGTACATCTTCGACTGTAGGGTGATGTCCGACTCCGATCACCCCATTTTCACTTTGAATGTTGATCCTAACATTTTTGGGAAGAACTTCAGGAAGAATGGTGGGAATTCCTATTCCAAGGTTAATGTTCATACCATCTTTAACTTCCTTTGCCGCTCTTGCTGCTATTTTGTATCTAATGTTCTATCCATCCAGTTTTGCAGGGTGGTCGTTGAATATATATTTTCCTTGCTGTAAGAGACTAAATTTCACACTTCTCTTGACCTCCACGTGATCAGCTAAGGTGAGTCTTTCAATGACGCTCTCGGAGTAGGGACTAGCAGGGTCCATTTTATAGATGCGGTCGACGAACATTCCGGGAACATGAATCGATTCGGGGTTTAGCTATCCAGGCTCGACAATATGTTCAACCTCTGCAATCACGCACTTGGCTGTTTTAGCCATATCAGCATTGAAATTTCTTGCAGTCTTATGAAACTATAAGTTTCCAAGTGTATCAGCTTTCCAAGCTTTGATAAGAGCAAATTCGCCAACTATAGACTATTCCTCCAAATACTTCTTATTTTTGAATATCTTTGTCGGTTTGGGTTTTGTGACTATCTCTGGCACAATTCCATCATCTGTTTTTTTGTACTTGATCACATACCCTCCATATTAAACAACAGTCCCCACTCCAGTAGGAGTGTAAAACGCGGGAACACCTGCTCCTCCGCATCGAAGCTTTTCTGCTAGTGTTCCTTGGGGACACACTTATAGTTCGAGTTATCCGTTGAAGTACTGTCTTTGGCTTTCAACATTTTCACCCAGGTGAGAAAATATCAAGCGTTTTATCTGCTTCGTCCTTAACAACATGCTCAGTCCCCAATCTTATTCTGGAGTTTTTCCGTCAACGCCACAGCTGTTTGAAGCAATGGTTAGATTAGTGGCTTCAGATAGGCGCACAGCATTGATGAGGTTCATAGGAACACCACAAAATCCAAAGCCTCCAACGAGAAGGAAAGAGCCATGGGTGATACCTTCGATGGCCTTTAGTGGATTGTTGTATAATCTAGTATATGCGAAGAACTGACGGATTCTTGAGGATAACATAATTTCTATTTTGGTGTGATAGCGTCAGGAATCATGCAATTTCCTTTGGTTAATATTCTATTCCATAATGGGAGCCTAAATTTGTTCTCAAAATAATCAATGGTCCTCTCACCGATAAGATGTTACCCCCAGCTCTTACCCTGAACAGCTTACGATGCCAGACTATTAAGCTCCCGAAGATGACGAGATGATGGAAGAATACGACAATCCTACAAGAGGAATTCTTGACCATAATTTCCTGAAAACGAACATAACTGCTTCATTCAGGTCAGACAGAGAAGAAAAAGCACCAGTGGCTCGGCAATTATCCAGCAAAAGCTTTGCTTTAGGGGAGAAAACGATTACTCAAATGCAATACCCCTCAGTTTATCGCCTGGAATCATCTTAGTTGAGTATGGGGACAGACCAGTGGTCTGAAGTATTTCAATTTAACACCCACTCGATGGAATAATTTAGCTAAGATGAGGACATAAACCGTCTTCGACAGGTGAGTGTATAATCAAGATTAAAAGTATAAGAATCAAATTTATCCTAGTCTAACATATTAAGGCAAGTTTCTGATTTTTTACTCACCGAAAAGAATGTTTTTGAGCCAATCGCAATTAGCAAGGAATAATTTGTGAAATTTCGAAAAGATCAAATTGAAAAACACTACTCCTTCGTTGAAAAGATAGGAGAAGGAACTTTTGGAAATGTTTTCAAGGTCTATCACAAAGCCACCAAAACATTTAGAGCCATAAAAATATTGAAAAAAACAGCTGTCTCTAAAATGGAGGCTCACAAAATTTTGAAGGAAGTTGACATATTGAAAAAACTAGATCACCCTCACATTGTCAAGATATACGAAGTGTTCTTCTACCAAAACAACTATTATATCGTCACAGAGCACTGCTAGGGAGGGTCACTTTCCCAGCTGATCAAAGGACATGCTAACTTAAGCATCGAAGTCATCAGAGACATCTTCAAACAACTGATAAGCGCTCTAAGCTACATTCATCAGTTGGGAATAATTCATCGAGACATTAAGCTGGATAATATTCTTTTGATGAAAAAATTAAATGATCGAAAATAAGTTGATATTCGGTTGATCGACTTTGGACTAGCTAAAGAGCTAAAGGTAAAGAGAATCAAGGATAAGGAAATGATAGGAACCCATACCTATATGGCTCCTGAGGTTATAGAAGGAGTATACTCAGCCAAATGCGATATGTGGAGTGCAGGAGTGGTGCTGCTAAATATGATCGGAAGAAGAAATCCATTCAAAGGAAAGTCTAAAGAGGAAACTATGTAGAAGATAAAAATGCAAAAGCTCAATTTTTCAGGTATTTTTCTAATAAAGTAGGGGAAAGATGGAGCGGTATCAGCCTGGATGTCAAATAGGTCATTCTTGGACTTGTCGACAAAGATTCGAGGGCACGTTTGAACTCTGAGCAAATTTTAGCAAGTAAATGGCTTTTGGAGGAAAGGTAGTAAGAGGATGCATCAAAATTGAGGACTTTTGTTGCCCGTAAATTCTATGACTACTATGTATTTTTTCGAATAGTTAGAGAAGCAATAATTTTGTGTCCATAATCGAGTCCTATATTGCTTACACAACAACCACTGAAAGTTAGTTCCAACTATTCTCTCGGTGCTTCCAGATTCTGGATGAGAACAATAACGGTTTCATTGAAACAAAGTAAATATTGAAGGCATTCGAGCTTTCAAGCGAAAAGTTTTCAAAAGAAGAAATTGAATACGTGGCGAGCAAGGTGGAAAAAGAGCATAGGGGGAAGATTAATTTTAGTCAGTTTGTAACAAAGTTGTCTGACCGAAGGAAGCTCTTTGCTCGATAGTCTTTGATTCAAGCTTTTGATTATTTGGATGATAACAACAACGGGTATCTTGAAAGGGTGTAATTGAAAAAAGCTCTAAAGAATCTTGATTGCACCTAGTTGAGCTACATCATTGGAGAGATAGATGAGAACTAAGATGAAAGAATCTCCCTGTAAGAGTTCATCGGTTATATGAGCAAGGAACATAGTTCTTCTTGATATGATTTAAGTGCACTAATATGAATAGTTATAACATTTATATCAGTAGTTGAATGTCCTCAAGGATTGCCACCCTCAGGTCTCTCAGGTTCACCTTAGGAGTCAGATCTGTTCATGATGTAATCTAATGTTGTGGTCTTCAGATAGAAGATCAAATAAAAATGGAAGCACAAGAGACTGTCCACTGCTAACATGGCGATCGCAGCGAGGATCAAAGTTACGATGGCCCCCCATTTGCTTACTATTGTGATTTGCGGGTTATTTGTATCCACCACGAATACCCAAATAGCTGATCCAATGATGGAGAGGCAGTAGACAGTGACGGTTATGAGCATGCGGAGGAAGGGTTGATAGTTTTTGCCACCAATACAGTTGTTGAGGTACTTACAGTGGTGGTCAAAGTGCTAGACGCATCGGTTGCATCTGTTGCAATGATGGCTCTTATTGTGGACTTGAGAATTGCACTCTCTGCAGAACATTAATTCACTATTCCTGTAGTGTTTCTTCACATTGATTACCAAATCATCAACTGGATCTTCGCAGGTCAACCGGCAGTAGTCATACCCAATAAGGATCAGCACCCCATACGTGAAGGCTATGATCACCCAGAGAATAGAGGACTGAATCTAGGGCGCGGCACTGGTTATGAATACAGCATGCAGGACTGTGATGACAGCAAAAATAGCTATTGTCAAAATTTGCTCAGAGGAAGGTTTTTGAGTGTATGCATTGGTCGGGCTGTATGCACGGACATTAGTAGGGAACTAGCCAATGTCTTGCCGGTTGAGATTAGTTTCGGAGTTGTGCCCATTCATCATTGTAATTGTTATTATTATCAGGCGATCCATTCAAGCCGTTGTCGCTAAAAAAAAGAGGTAAACATACAAAGTTAACCGGTCAACATTCATCCCATTTTTGTGACAAGCTGATAGCAAAATTGTTAGAATAATATTCAAAACAGGATCATTTTAGGTAAGTACTCAGCCATTTGAACCCCTCAGCGTATCCTTTTTTGCGAGCGACGCTGCACATAAATACTTCGATAGGGCGAGTTCCTTTGTTCCATTCGTTTCTAGGTTCTACGCCCAAAGCTTCTCTTAACTCATTTTCAGGAACTGCCCCTCCTTTATCGATTTTATTTCCCAGGATCACGATTGGTATCTTTTCTAGTTAGGGCATTTCAAGAATACCCTGCAATTCAATGCGACTCTCTTCGAAGCGTTTAGTGTTGGATGAGTCAACTAAGTAGATAATTCCATCCACATCTGAGACATAGTTTCTCCATGTCTTTCTTGCTGCTTCGTGACCTCCAAGATCCCAAGCCTTGAAAGTGATTTTTCCCATAGTTAGCTCTTATGAGTAGGGATGTTGGGTAGGATCCATTTGCTTCATGACATCTTCCTTCAGCCTGAGAAGAAGAGTAGTTTTGCCAGCATCGTCCAGCCCCAGGAAGACAATTTTAGCCTTCTTGTTGACAAGTCCGAGGGATTCGAGGGTCGATTTGAACCAGTTGACGATCCACATAGAAATTAAAACAATTATATAACAACACGTGATGAACTACACTTAAATTAAAACATATAACAGCAAACCATATAACGACTATCATTCCAACTTGACCTCCACACACAGCAGCTCTTTTCCCTTGAACATTCTCTCCTCCTAAAGAACGGCATACAAACGCTCAAAAGTCGGATAAGTACAGACCTATGTTTTTGGTTTATCAGAGGCTACCTCCTTTCCGTCTTTCTTTGTTGATTTCTTATCAGCAGCCTTCTTTTGGTCTTTTCCTCCTTTTTTCTGAGACAAGAGGAGATGCTATTCCTACTGAGCCTTCTTTAAAGTTTATTATTGAATTATTTTGAGCTTTTCCTCAAAATGATTTTTTTTCCTTTCGATAAAGGCCTATTAATCTTCAAAGGGGTCTACGAACAAAGGGCTGTCTGCTGCCTCAATTTCAAAAAGCCGATACTTGTATTTTATTACATTTTCTTTGATCGTGTGGAATATTCTGAAATCGATATGAGTTGCGCCAAGTACTTCCTCGACCATTTATATTTATCCTTCGTTTATTTGAGGTTTTAACTCCAAAGTTTCAGGATCTTTCGTCATTTTTGGCTCTCTTCTGATAACATAAATTTTCAAGCCCTAAATTACCCAAAAAATACCTTATTGAACTGGAACAAACTTGTTTTGTTGACTTTCAGTTATTTTTCGATGCTACATTGCAGACTGAGCCTTCTTTAATCATTTTCGACAGTAGCACTGTCAAAAGCTACTATTTGTTCCCTTAAGTCAACTGTTTCGTCAAGGAGAACATATTTAATCCAGTAGCAAGTTTGGACCTTCAGAGGATCTGTTTAAGCGGGAAACGAAGAAGAGTCAAACAAATTTCCATTGAAGAACTAAAGATTTGTTATTTTTATTTTGATGTTCACTTTTTCAAAATCTGCTTCAGTCAGTTCTTTCTTTACAGGCTGAGGAGGTTACTTGACCTATTGAGGTTGTTCAACTAGCTTTTCTTCAACTTTATTACCCTTTTTATTATCTTTTTTGGAATCCTTTTTGTCCTATTTGACTTATTTTTTCTCAACAATAGGCTTTTCTTCTTTCTTTGGTGGCTCTTCTTTGACATATTTTTTTCCGTCAAAGTAAGCAAGATGAATATGATCGGTCATATAGGAGTAGTAAATAGGAAGCATTGAGATAGGATTACTAAATGAAACCAGTATTTTAAGATATCTCAAGTTTGCAAGGGTAGTTACGAACTCTTTCAATTTAGATATTTGGTTATGACTAAGATTCAGGCACCTGAGCTCAGAAAATATTTGGGTCAACACTTTTGCCGACGTGTCATCAATGCGACTATGAGAAATCGATAGCAGTTCAAGAGGATGTCCCTTTGAAGCCTATATTTGTTAGACAGGGTTGAAATCAAGATAAAGCTATTTGCACTTGGGAGGCAAATATTTGAGAATCTTGATGTTATTTTGGCTCAGGTTAAGCTTGGTCAAACGGGAAAATCTTGTTGCTGCTGAATCGATTTATGTTAGGTCTTTATTGATGAAATTCAAAGAACGATAGAAAGAGTAGAGATACTACTTATTACAAATAAACTCAGCCATGCCATTTTGTAAAATTTATGAATAGAGCTACATGTTGTTATCACTCCACTCGATTACCTGAGTTTGCTTAAAAGTACCATTTCCTTCGATATGCTGTAGTCGTCCTCGGAAAGAGGATCGAGCTTGACTTTCATGGATGGCTGGCGCTCTACGACGTGAAGCAGTCGCATTTCCAGTTTCAACTTTTCTGTTTAGAAATAAGGGTACTCCAGAATAGATCCGTCAGCATGGGGAGCAGTTTTATTCTTATAATTTAAAGATAATGTTAGGTAGCAATCAATATCTTACATTTAACCCCAAGAGACAAATTCGAACTGAAAAACAGCCCAGGCAGGGACTTCAGCTTAGATTCAAAACTTCCCAATCTTCAGCATAAAATAAATACAGGCATCTGAGTATCAACCAGTCAAAAAGAGAGGATGCCGTTGAGAAGAAATTTGATCCTTATCTCCCTCCAAGATAAAGCTACCATGAGCTTTCATAGTCAAACTATTCACAGAGATACAAATAAGAGATGGGCAAGGTCTAATCGTAGAGAAAGAAGGACGATATTCTCAAGAGAGTAAAACAACTGCAAAACATGGTTTTACCCTTGGTGGAAAGAGATGACAGGGATGAGGATAGTTCAGAAGTGGGCTGGCAGTCAAAGATCGAAAGGAAAATGTTGAGAATATAAAGTGGACTTGATAGCGTTCGGAAGGAATGGCAAATACAAATGTAAAAAAAGATATTGAGATTTGATTAAAAACTGGAAGAAAGGTATATGGAGCTGAAAGCCAAGAAAAATAGATTTGACTCAAATTATCAAACTTGATTTTCTTTGCTAAAATACTGATGAAAAGGAGAATCTGACTCGAATTATGATAATTTAATATGCAAGAAGAGGAGGCCTAGTAGCTGTACGTCGAGGAACACTTGATAGAATAAATAATCTTCTACGGCATTCTCCAGCCAGAAAGTATTGATGGATCCATCTAGAGCTATCAATTGAAAGTCTACACAAAGGGATTCCTCGGGTAGGAGTGAAGAGGAGGTATCGAAAAGGAGTGGAGGTGAATATTGACAACGCAGATGAGTAGTTATAAATGTGGGCCTACCCTGACGGAATAAAGATATACGACCACAACCTGAGAGTA
>Ga0100378_1005770_pt1 | contig 11297 bp, 13 predicted proteins | sample CryGeymeta201502_FD_81535 | JGI IMG/M metagenome (GOLD analysis project Ga0100378, IMG submission 81535) | Groundwater microbial communities from Crystal Geyser aquifers in Utah, USA - Crystal Geyser metaG 2015-02 | ecosystem: Environmental > Aquatic > Deep subsurface > Groundwater | place: USA...
CCGACATCACCCTGATAATTGGCGCGAAACACCGTTGCGCCTTGAGCTGTCAAAATTCTCGCGAGTGATTCACCGAGGTTAAGCGTTCTTAGGTGACCTATATGGAAGGCCTTGTGAGTGTTCGGATGAGCAAATTCGACCATGATCTTTTTACCCTTGAAGTGAGATCCGTTACCAAACTTTTCGCCTTGCTCTCCGCTTCTCGCTATCTGTTTTCTTAGAGCTTTTTTGCTTAAGTGGAAATTTATAAATCCGGGACCCGCGATCTCGATTCTTTTAATCAAATCCGACCTGTCGATCTTGGAGACAAGCTCCGTCGCAAACTCTCTCGGGCTTATGTTTTGTTGTTTCGCAAGTTTAAGAGCTATAGAGGTCGAGTACTCCCCATGAGATTTGTCCGAAGGCTGTTCCAACGGTATTTCTGGCTCCGACGCGGCCTTCCTAACCAAGTTTTTAATTTCTTCCGATAACATCGCCGTGTAGTTTATCAAACACTTGGCATATATATCTAGTTTAAAAAAAATATTTTTGGTATAATTAACGGAGCGAGCTTACAAAATTCAATAAAATGATTGGGCAAATACTAATACTTCTCGTCTTACTCCTGCTTTCAGGATTCTTTTCGGCGAGCGAAACCGCGCTAATGTCGCTATCGCCGGCACAGGTAAGAGACATGGCTCACAAGAAGCTAAACGGTGCCATCGCCCTCAAAAGACTCAAGCGCAATCCACACAAACTTCTTATAACGATTCTCGTAGGGAACAATCTCGTGAATGTATGGGCTGCCGTTTATGCCGCTGTTGTTTTTGAACAAGCTTTTCATTCCGTATCGATTACTATCGTTACGGCCTTAATGACATTTTTCATTCTGATGTTCGGAGAGATCATGCCGAAATCTTTTGCTACAACTCATTCCAAATCGCTTGCTCTATTGTTCGCCCCGATTCTGCTTGGTTTTCAATTCGTTATTTGGCCGATTATTCTTATCCTGGACAAAATCATTTCCGTATTTGTATATATTTGCGGAGGAAAGAATGCAATAAAAAAGCTCGTTACCGAAGATGAACTCAAGGCTATGGTGACTATCGGAGTGGAAGAAGGGGAGATTGAAAAACATGAGCGCGAATTGATTGAAAATGTTCTTGAGTTCACCGATACGCGTGTCGAGGAGATTATGGTGCCTCGCGTAGAGATAGAGGCTCTGCCCGAGACCACTCACGTCAAAGAAGCTGCCGGTTTCATCGTCCATCATGGGCTATCTCGGGTTCCCGTGTACCGCCAAACCATCGATAATATTGTCGGCATAGTAAATATCAAAGATGTTCTTTCGGCCATGCATGGAGAGGATGACGACAAAACCCTTAAACAGATCGACCCGAGCAAAGCCCTGACAATTCCGCCTTCGATGAAAATCGATAGGCTGTTCCATATCTTCCAAAAAGAACGCTCTCATATGGCTATTGTCATTGATGAGCACGGAGGTACTGCAGGTTTGATCACTCTTGAAGACGTGCTCGAAGAAATCGTTGGTGAAATCGTCGATGAATCAGATATTGATGAGGAGCATTACACAAAAATCAGTGATAACACCGTCCTTGCAAACGGCAGAGCGGTACTCGAGGATATCAGCGATGAACTTGGCATCGTATTCCCTGAGCCGGAACATAAGACGATTAATTATCTTATTGTTGAAAAACTTGGTCGCTTCCCCAAGAAAGGCGAGGTCATTAATTTTGACAAATTCGAGCTGAAAGTGTTGATGCTTGATCGAAACAAGCATGTTGCAGAGGTTAGAATCAAGAGGACCGGCCGCACGAAGTAGGGCCTAGTGGGTGTATACGGAAATGGCGCCAGTCTTGATCTTTGTGCGTTTTTTTGGTATAATTTACTGATTTAAAACTAACTTTTAAAACAAAATTACCATGTTTAGGAAACTGCCTTCGCTGGCTATCGTGACTCTTCTATTGGGGCTTGCCGTGCCACATACTTTCGCTGCAGACGATCTGCAGGTGCCTTCTGATGTCGAAGGTCTTGTCGCTTACCCTGGCGATTCCGAAGTGATTCTCCAGTGGAACGTTGCTACTGACAATGTCGGCGTTACCGGCTACAAGATTTATTATGGTCTTGATAGTGTAAGTGAAGATGGTGGCAGCTACACATTGGGAAAACTCGAAGTTGATGATGACATATCTTATACTGTTGATGGTCTAGAGAACGGCGTAACTTACTATTTTGCCGTAACAGCTCTAGATGCTACCGGAAACGAGAGTGAATATTACAGTAATGAGGCTTCTGCTACTCCCGTATCTACTGACTCCGAAGACACAACCGCTCCTTATGTGCTTAGCGTAACCGCAACAAATAATATGGTGGTTGAAGTTGTTTTTTCCGAGGATGTCGATCTTCCTGCGAGCACTACATCGGCTTTTAATATCGTAAGTCTTGAAACCGACGAAGAGTTAGACATTCTTGATGCTTATCTTTCTGACGAAGACGCTAGGGCTGTTCTTGTCGTTACAGGTACTCAAGAGGAAGGTATGAGTTATATGATTACGGTAGGTACTCAAATAACTGATCTTTCCGGCAATGCTGTTGTAAGTGGTACTACTGACACTGCTGTATTTGACGGAGGATCTGAGCCGGTAGTCGAAGAGACAACCCCTGAGGAAGACACAGAGGATCATGACGTAGCTTCGGAAGAAGCTGACGAAGTATCTCCTGAGATTTCCGGAGTCGAAGTTTCTAGTCTTACCGAGGTTACCGTTTCTTTCAGCGAAGATGTTGTCTTGTCCGAAGATTCCGAGAACCTTTTTGTTATTACTCTAAAAGCAGATGAGTCGGAACTTGCTGTCTTGAGCGTGACTCAGGATGAAGGTGATCCATCCGTAGTAGTTCTCGAAGTTGAAGAGATGGCTGCGGGCGAAGACTACATACTGGTTGCAGAAGGTGTACGCGATATGTCTGGCAATGAGCTTACAAACACTTTTGATCGCACTGCCAGTTACAGTGCTCCCATTACAGAGTTAAGTGAAATTCTTACTATCGAAGATATTAACAATTTCGTTGGCGTTGCATCGGATGATAATTCCGTAGATCTTTCATGGGATGCGAACGACAATAATGTCGATATTATCGCAGACCAGCTTCTATACGTAAGTGACGACAATGGTGACAGCTACGGCGACTTTGAGTCTCTTGGCTCAGAAGTCACAAGTCACACTGTGAGCGGACTTACCGCCGGCCAGACTTATACTTTCAAACTTACTGTTGTAGACGTTGACGGCAATGAGACCGAAGGTAGTATTACAACTGTTACTCTTCCGGAAACTGGAGCAGGATTAGGCATCGTCCTTCTTGCAACAGCTCTTGGAACAGGGTATTTGAGGAGGAAGAGGGTGTAAGGTGTGGTTTTTCACGGAAATTTAATGTTGCTATGCTAGTTTGCATGGCATGAAAAAACTTCGCCGTTACATCGTACCTCTTGTTTGCTTGACCTTACTGCTGACGTGGATTCACGTATCCAGGCTATCCCATGGTCACTTAGTCGTGAACTTCCTCAATGTCGGGCAAGGGGATTCGATTTTGATTCAGACGCCGAGCGACAAAATCATCTTGATTGATGGCGGCCCCGGCACTTCTGTTTTGACCGAACTTAACGATGTACTCCCTTTTCTTGAGAAAGATATAGACTTGATGGTGCTGACTCATCCGCATAGCGACCATATCGAAGGGCTTGTCGCCGTACTCAAGAGATACAATGTAGATGCGGCACTGATTACCGGCGTCTCATATACAAACAGTTATTATGAGGAATTTTTAAAAGATCTGCCTCTTGAGGCTGATGTGTATTTTGCATCGGCCGAGCATGATTTTGATTTCGGCGATGGCGTTTTTTTGGATGTTTTGTATCCGTTTGACGAAATCTCGGGTAAAGAGTTCGACAATTTGAACAACTCTTCCATTGTTATCAGGCTTATTTATGGAGATACCGCAATTTTACTGACCGGTGATGCCGAAATCGAAGTAGAAGAGATGCTTCTTTCCGAAGGAGTCTTGCTCTCAAGCGACATCCTGAAAGCCGGCCATCATGGTAGCCGTACTGCGAGTAGCACTGCTTTCGTTCAGGCTGTCTCACCAGGGATTGTCGTAATAGAATGCGGATCTGATAATTCGTTCGGCCATCCGCATGACGAGGCTATGACTATATTTGAAGAAATAGGCGCCGATGTTTATCGGACCGATCTGGATGGCAGAGTCACTATGGTGTTCTAGGCTCCTCTACGCTCAATCTTGGCTCCTAAGCTGCGTAGCTTCTCGTCCAGCATTTCGTAGCCTCGATCTATGTAGTTGATATTGCTGATCTCTGTTTCTCCCTCTGCAATTAATGCGGCCAGCACCATAGCGGCTCCGGCACGTATGTCACAACTTGCTATCGGTACTCCGCGTAGCTTCGTCGGGCCGTGAATCAGCGCTTGGTCCGGACTTAACATGTCGATCTCAGCACCCATGCGTTGCAGTTCGTACAAGTAATTAAGGCGTCCTTCGAATAATGTTTCGTATATCTTGCTCTCTCCGTCAGCTTGAGTTAGCAGTACGGCGAATGGCGCTTGCAAGTCCGTTGCGAATCCAGGGTATACTGCTGTCCTTAGTTTTTCTACCGATCTTAGTTCTTTTACAGGCCTGATTATTACTTTGTTCTCACTAAGCTCGAAACTTGCGCCGACTTCTTCTAGCTTTTGCCAGAAACTGTCTAAGTCCTCGGGATGGCAGTTTGTCAGCGTCAGATTCCCTTTTGTCAAAACTCCCGCAAGTGCGAGTGTGCCGGTCTCAAGATAATCCGATGTTACAGCGTGATTTGCGCCGCTCAGTTCCGAGACTCCTTCTATTTGCAAAGTATGGCTACCAATTCCTGTAATCTTTGCTCCCATTTTGTTAAGGAAATTACAAAGATCCTGAACGTGTGGCTCCATCGCCGCCCATCTTATCTCGGTAGAACCTTCGGCCAGAACAGCCATCATTATCGCGTTTTCCGTAGCCGTTACACTTGCTTCCGCCATTATCACTCTGGCTCCTTTCGGTTTGCCGACTTTTAAGTGAAGCTTGGCTTCGTCGTCAACTATTTCCGCTCCAAGACTCTTGAGTGCATGAGTGTGTGCATGTACAGACCTCTTGCCAAGTACGCATCCGCCCGGAAAAGCCATTTGCACCTCTCCGGCTCGTCCAAGAAGCGGCCCCATAACCAGTATGGAAGCCCTTAGTTTTCCCACCTGTTCGTGACTGATCGATGTTCCGCTAATATCTTTCGCCTCAACGAAAACTTGATGATTTTTGAAAGCTACTTTCGCTCCTATCGATTCCAGAATACTAAGCATCGTATGTACGTCCGATATATCAGGCACATTATTAAGTATGCATGGTTCTTTTGTAAGCAGACATGCCGCAATGATCGGAAGAGCGGCGTTTTTTGAGCCGCTGATTGCGATTTCTCCGTTCAGCGCGTGTTGTCCTTGTACTAAGAAATTTGGCATAGCGACCGCTATTTTAGCAGGTATTTCACTTATTCAAAAATGTAAAAAGCTTTTGCCTTACGGCGTTTTTTCGCTATAATCGCTTGGCAAATCATTATGGGCAGGTTCCGGAGCGGTCAAACGGGGCAGACTGTAAATCTGTTGGCTCAGCCTTCGAAGGTTCGAATCCTTCCCTGCCCACCATTCAAGAAAGCTCCACCGAAGGTGAGAGCTGTTTTTGAATGCGGATCAGGAAGGATCGAAACCTAGGGTTCGGGTCCCGAGGATAGCGAGAGTCGCGACAGAGGCGAAGACTCTGGCATGACCGAGCGGCGCAGGGACAAGACGACCCCGCTTAGCGGGGGAGGCGTCATCCTTCCCTGCCCAATTTGACATCAAGTCATCAAAAGTATACAATTATAAGCGAAAGTAATACTAAGTAAACCAACATGGCTACAATTTCATTCAAGGCAGATGATCTGCTCAAAAAGAAGCTTGAGAAGCTTGCTCAGAAAAAAGGTATCAATACATCGGCTTATATAAAGCTGATTTTAACAGAGAAAATAAATGGTGAACTCATAATGACGACAGAAAACGGACTTACCGTTGAGGAGGAATTAAATATTTTGTATTCAGATGAGAATGACAAAGTTTCAGGTCCTTTTAAAACAGCAAAATCCGCTATGCAGGCACTAAAAAAATAAAATGCAAATATATTTCACAGAGAATTTTAAGAAAAAATTCAATAAACTTCCTGGGAAAATACAGGACAAATTTGAAAAGCGTTTAGATATGTTTATAAAAACCCCATCACATCCATTTCTTAAAGTTCATCCATTGAGAGGGAATTTGATAGGGTATAGAGCTTTCTCGGTTACAGGAGATTATAGAGTTGTTTATAAGTTAATAGATAAAAACAGTGCAAAATTCATAAGTATTGGCACTCATGCCCAGGTTTATGAATAACAACCCACCCCCACTTCAGCATTTTCAATTATTCGGCTAACAGGTTTAGAAAAACTTTGTCGAAACGGTCTTCGAATCCTTCCCTGCCCACCATCGACTTTTGATCGATAAGCTCTTGCGCTTGCCTAAAGCCATATCTCTCATTTGCTTTTAATAAATTTTCGGGTAAAATCGCTTTCCTTTTCTTTGAATCCCCATTTTGGACAAAAAACTTCGCGATCATATAGATGAGCTTGGAGGGAAGAACGGTGCGCTTGTTTATCTGCGCGAGTTGACGAGGGGGGGGGGATTATGTTCTGCCTTTCGAGGTTCTCAAGGCTGGTGACCCTTATACAAGCGGAACTCATAGAGGTGTTAAGGCGGCATGTCGGGAGGTTGGTTCCGATAGGGTTATCGTCAGAACGAGTGAGCCGACCGACTTTCGAGGTATGGTTGACGCGATGCCGACAGAGGTTGTTGAAATGGGTTGGTTGTCTCGCCATAGTATCGCAAAGGTAATTGAGCAGGTTAGGCAGAGATGTGCTCATCCGGATGTCCTCAAATATGCCGCCGTCGAGGGATTTGGCTATGATCCGAAAAGGGTTAGCGTTTCGGTCACTCCTTTTTCCAGTTATCCGCATGGGCTTATTACGGAACATCCAAATCAGGATGGCGTAAGACTGGTTGATCAATGGGAGCCTTATGGTGGTGATTTTGGAAATTGTAATGTTTCAGCGGATTTTCTTGGTGATCGAATGGCGTATCGTTATTCGGTCACACGTGAATTTGAAAAATATCTACCTGTCCAGGAATGGATCAGGGATTCCGGTGTTTTGGACCCGGATATGGCGTACCAGTTCGAATGTGGCGGCGGACGCCGCAATCCAATACTTTTTCAGGTTCGTGAGTTTGCCAGAAAGGTAAAGGCGAATTTTAGGGTTAAGAATCCCAAATCCGTATATATGCACCGTACCTTTGGCGTCACTCCCGAAGAAGGAATAGAGCTTGTTGTTGCCAGAGAACGAAGCAGAAGACTTTTATATGAAGAAGTACTGCCCAAACTTCCGCAGATGCAGCCTTTTTTATTGGCTCCCGACAATACTCATTCGCGATTGTTAATCGACGAGTCTCCGGCTCCCGGGCTCCTCGGGTATGCGACTCGCGATAAACCTGCATTATCTCATCAAGCCACAAGATTCGTACAAGCCGCGTTGAGACATCAACATGGTGTTGCTCAGTTAATGGATCTGCGTTTTTATAAAAAATACAAATATGGTCTGCCAAAAATCAGAGTGATTTCCGATGGGATTGAACAGAGGGTTGAGTCCGCCGAATAGGAGCGAAAATTTGCGGCAATTAAACTAGGCATGGACATATGGCGTCTTTTCCATGGTCAAATTAGGCTCGGAAACATGAGTATCTCTTTGTAGCCAATCTGGAGCCACCTGTCGGAGTCGAACCGACGACCCACCGCTTACAAGGCGGTTGCTCTACCAACTGAGCTAAGGTGGCTAATTTTTGTTGCTCTGTAATCGAGGACCCACCGCTTACAAGGCGGCTCTCTCTACCTACTGAGCTAAGGTGGCTAATTTTTGTTGCTCCGTAGTCGGGGACCCACCGCTTACAAGGCGGCTCTCTCTACCTACTGAGCTAAGGTGGCTAATTTTTGTTGCTCCGTAATCGAGGACCCACCGCTTACAAGGCGGCTCTCTCTACCTACTGAGCTAAGGTGGCTAAGGGCGGGCAAATGATATTTAAATTGTACTTTGTTGTCAAACCGATGTGCTTTTTGCTATGATTGAAGTCTCTATTCTACGCCGTGTAATCATAGAAATGGACATATCCAACATACGCAAAAACGAGCCTCTGAGTAAGCACTCTACTTTTGGAGTTGGCGGATTGGCCAAGTATTTTTTTGAGGCATCGGATATCGACGATGTTCCGGAGATCATTGCATGGGTAGAGTCCCAAGGTATGCGCTATTTCGTGATGGGTATCGGATCGAATATTCTTTTCAAAGATTCCGGCTTCGATGGACTTGTTGTGAAAATCACTGCAAAAAAAATATCTGCCGAGGGTGATACCGTTATTGCCGATGCAGGCGCGCCGATTGCAGCCGTAGCTAAGTTCGCTTGTGATAATGACAGAGGAGGCATGGAAGAGTTCATCTCCTTGCCCGGTACTGTTGGTGGCGCCGGTTATGGGAATGCGGGGTGATTTTGGAAGGAGGTTTCTGATGTTTTGACGAGAGGCTGGGTACTCAAGGATGGAAAACTTACCGAGGTTGATAGTGATTATTTTAAGTTCAAATATCGATGGTCTGCTCTCAAAGATAGTCATGAGATTTTGCTCAAGGCAGCGTTCCGTACGGAAGGTGGCTGTGAGAAATCCCGCATGAAAGACGTGCTTGCTGTCAGGCGAGAGAAACAACCATGGGGAAAGACGGCCGGATGCTTTTTTAAGAACCCCGGATCTACGCCCGAGTTGTCCGCAGGCTTCTTAATCGACAAATGCGGACTCAAAGGCAAGACTGTCGGCGGAGCCAAAATCAGCATGAAACATGCTAATTTTATTCTCAATACCGGAGACGCAACCGCCAGCGATATCCTTGAACTTGCTGACATGGCGAAGAAAGCGGTGAAGGGTCAATTTAATATCGACCTTGATCCCGAAATCCAGATTATCGGCTAGCACAAGCGCATAAGCCGCCCGCGCGTACATGCCCGCTGTGTTTGCCGCGAATTATTTGCGAAGTGTGTCAATGTCAAAAGCTTAGTTTTCAAGTAGATTCCTGTTTATAATCGTTGCAAGTTACGGACAGGAGATTAAGGAGGAATTAATCAATCTTTACATAAAATTTAACATTTATCTCTATGAAAACGACTTCTTTCAACAGAGAGTTCGTAAGGGATATCCTCATTTTCGGAGGGATTCTTACAGCCTTGGTTGTACTCTGGAATTTTGTAGGTATTCCTGGTGCAGAAGCAGCACTAATTGACATCAGCGATAGCCCTGAGAACATCCAGGAAGCTACCGGAGGAGAAGGCAGCTTCAGGACTCTTGCTCGAACTATCATTAACTTCTTCCTATACTTCTTAGGATTCCTTGCTACGGCAATGGTTATCTACGGAGGTATCTTGTATGTAACTTCAGGCGGACAAGAAGAGCAGACTGGCAAAGCCAAGAAGATCCTTCTTTATGCTATCGTTGGTATCGTCATCATTCTACTTTCCTTCGCTATAGTGAACACAGTTATCTCAGGTGCCGGGACCGGAAACGAGGCCGCGACGTAAGATCACTCGCTATAAAAATTAATATAGCGCAAAAACAAAACTAAAAGAGACCCTGCTGCTTAGCGGGGTCTCTTTTTAATTGTATCTAGCAGGTGTCATGATTTTAACCTTATCTCTGAGCTCAAAGAACTCTTCGATACGCTCTTTCTTCCCTGACAAATCATTTTTCACGATAACTGTGTCTTCCAGTATCTCGACTATCTCGCGGTAATCTATAATTCTCTTCTCCACCGTGAAGAAGAAGAATGCTTTTTTTACCACATAAAGCTGCGTCAATTGCCCTACCTGCGTATCTACAACAAAATCGTGAACGATTCCAAGCACTCTGCCGTCTTCTTTTGTGACTTGTTTGGCGAAAATTCTTACTTTTTCTTCCGAAAACTCCGATAGCTTGATGAGTTCGCTACGATCTATGATTGCGGTCTCGTCGACTATACGAATCCCCGACATACTCCACTGCCTTATATCTGCAATTGAGATCACTTTTTTGGATCCAACCAAGCTTATCGCCATGATCGCTCCAGTTTCGGGATTTATTAAGACTTCTTTCATAAAAGCGACCGGTCCTTCCGCTTGTTCGCTGATGATCGGCAGTCCGATTGTCTTAAGAAAAGTCATTTTCATGCCTTTAGCTTAAGGTAACGTGGCGCTTACCGTAAAGGGCTTTTTTTGAAAGCGTTTTCGTGGTATAATTAACAGATATAAAAACGCATTTGTGGTAGATTTCTCATCAAAAATCCAAGGCTTCACATGCATTAGCGATGACTCCAAGAAGAAAATTCTGGCCATAATCGCTAATTTGGACGACGAAAAACAGGCGCAAATCATCGCTATTCTCGAAGAAGGCGAGATTAAGAAAAAAGCGCTGGAGGGTGCGCATAATAAGAAGGTTCTTGAGCACGTGCAGAAGTACATGAAGAAGGTTGATGAGTTTAAAAGAGGTCCTCTCCGCAAGGCTTTCAAGGCGGCGGAAAGTACTGACCATAAATCCGATGAAGACGAGGCCGAAGATTTACTAAAAGATCTATAGAATGATGGAATTTTTCAAAGAAAAAAGATTGGTTTGGCTAAGTGGCGGTGAGCCTGCTACAGAACCGGTAGCTCCGGACACGAAAGATGCTGCCACGGACGTGGCTGACCCTAGCGATGATGCCACCGAGATCGAAGAGGGGAAAAAGAAGCTCCAAGAGAAGGTGGATTCCGCTCAGGTAATACTCGAGCAGCTTAATGCGATCTACGGCTTAAATGAACAAGGAATAGATACGAATACAAGTAATAATAGCGCTGTTACCGAATTGAATACTGAGCTCGGGAAGATCTTGAGTGATTTTGAGAGTGGGATAAGTCAGATTGATGCGACATGGAAAGATGATCTTGCGAAGTTGGATACCGATCTTGTTGGCGGAATAACTGCGCTTGTAGGCGCAGTAGTCTCTATGGACGATGACGACTCTACCGCTGACATAGTCGCCAAAGGTATGACGAATGCTGCTGGAGTTGATGGAGGTCCTAAGGATGCTGCGGAGGCACAAGAAGTTGTTCAGAAATTAGA
>Ga0100378_1005771_pt1 | contig 11295 bp, 9 predicted proteins | sample CryGeymeta201502_FD_81535 | JGI IMG/M metagenome (GOLD analysis project Ga0100378, IMG submission 81535) | Groundwater microbial communities from Crystal Geyser aquifers in Utah, USA - Crystal Geyser metaG 2015-02 | ecosystem: Environmental > Aquatic > Deep subsurface > Groundwater | place: USA...
CTCTGGAAAACCTACTGGCCTTCAGGATAAGTTTTTCGACTCAAAGAAGAAGGCGATCGTCCTAAAAAGGGCTCTGAGTCTGAACAAAAATAGGTTTCAGCAAAAATTGAAGGAAAGAGCTGGCGGCAAGCTTTTCGTGAACTGCTGATAGTTGACATGATTCTTTATATCCTCTTCTCGACTTATTTTCAATACTGAAACAAATGAGAATTTCGAGAGTCTAACATGGGATGAATAGGCCACTGAAAATTATAAAAGCCACTCATCATCATGAAAATCCACCACCAGCCCTCAAAACTAACGTTTTACAAGCCAACTCAAGCATTTAATAGTCAGAACAGTTTTAACGCATACCCAAAGTCATTGGGCTGAAACTACATTGATTAACTTATAAAATATGATATTCCAATAATGTTGCTAAACTGGTTGTAGATATATATTGATAACTCGAACATATAAACGATGGAGCTCAATTTCAATGACATCTTGGAAGGAAAAGACCAGAAGGAAAAAGAACAAGAGACCAAGGCCAAATAAACCAAACTCAAGCCTTCCTAAACCAGAGCCAGACAACAAAGTTGCATGATCAGCGAAATTGATAAAGATCTGGTAAGCCAGTCATAACGCAGTTGCCCTCTAACACAAAGGTCAAGGTGGAAAACTTCCGTGTGAGTCTAGCCGATATGCTCTGTCTGGTACTATTGTTACCATGTAGGATAAAAACGACGAATCATTAGAAGCATACAAAAAATCTCTACTCGGAAACATCAAAGAAGAGAACCTCAAAGAAGACGAGCCAGCTGAGGTGGAACTTTTGAAGGTGGAATTAGTTTGCCCCAACAGACCCAAAGGCAACATTTTCCTTGAGTTCAAAGACCACGATCCTAAGAAGGTGAGGAAATTCACCATCAAAGAAGGTTGTGTTTACTGCATGAAAGTTCACTTCATTGTCAGGAACGATATCGTCTTTGGACTGAAGTTCGTCAACAATGTCTACAAACTAATGGCAAAAGGTACTTTAAATGTTATACAGTCGATAAGGACGAAGACAAGATGGGTAGTTTTGCACCTCAGGAGACCCCTCATCAATTTGACCTGCCCTGGACCGAGGCTCCCAAGGGCTTTTTGGCAAGAGGTGATTACAAAGGAAAAGGCTTGGTACATACATATTTACATAGTTTTTGGACAACGACGGAATCGTCCACTGTCAATTCGACTATGTGATGACAATCGATAGCGAATGGTGACATGATACTGGTATCTTATGTGAATATGATTCTTAAAGTTCAATTTACTATTTGGATTCATGAACAATCACGCTCCATCGTCAGTACATCCAGATGGTAATCTCCATAAGGATATGTTTGTCTGTCTTTAACTTTGAATCCATTCAAGCCATATATTTTCCTTGCAGCAATCATTATATCCTGTCCTCCTGTATAGTTTTAAAGAGTAATCAAGCGTATGGGCTTTGTCTCTTTTTTTGCCAACTCAATAATCGAGCAGAAAAGGCTTTTTCCAATTCCTTTACCTCTGAGTTTGTTATCCACCGAAAAACAGTTGATCCATGTACAGTCAGCCTTCGGATTCATCCCAACACATCCAATTATCTCTCCTTCAATAGATTAAGCGATAAGAAAGGAAGCTCTTTAGAACTCAGACTGATCATATAGTTCTGGAAAATCAGTAGGCAAGTCATTAATTTGACGAGTCTATTCTTATTTAGAGTGAACTGTTTAGGCAAGATGGTTTGGTATGTGAAATTATCGAATGCGAATTCTCTCATTAGGATTGGCATGTCGTATCTTCCAGCCTTTCTGATTATCCTGCTTCAAATACTAGTGAGCCATATAATTTATACTTGATATCACTGTGAGCTAGAATTATAAAATATCAAAAGGTCAGGTAAAAGTAAGGCTGGTCAAAGTCATAATTGTTGAAAGGGTAGTCAAAAGTGCCACTGTTCTGAAGAGATAACTCCTTGGCAGATTTCTTATCATCTTACTCTATTTTGCAGTTGCTTGAAACTTCTTTGATCTATTGATAATCTGCCACAATATTTTTGTTCTTAGGAAGGCGGTTAGATGGCAAAGCGGTCAGATATTGCAGCATTTTGTTCTCCTTGGCCCAAATATTATATTTGTATTTCTTGAATTTTTCATCAACTAAGTCCGTATACCTCTGACACTTGGTTTCCTGGATATTGAGAATTTTATCAACCTTTAAGAGCTCAACAAGCGGAATGGGCATAGAGAGACTCACTTAGCATTAATATTCAGTCTAAATCAATGATAAAATTACATTTGATATTGAAGTGATTTTGTCAATGAAGGAAGTGGATGATCCTGCCAAAAATTAAGAGAGAGTGAGGTTATTTTGAAGTACTTCTATCAACCTTTAGTAGAAAGAAATTTGAGTTTTGACTATCCGAGGGTAATTTTAACATGTCAATATTTCAAAAACAGGAAACTTGAACTTCATGCATTCTAAGACAAATTCTTCAGGGTTGTAGCCAAGAATTTCCAAAAGAGATATAGATATAACCAGTTTTTAGCTTAGTATTTTGCAGACAAAAGGGATATCTCCAATAGAATCGAGTAACTCGTAGGTCTGAGCAGTCAAGGATACATCTGAATCTTGGTCGATGCCATCAAACATCATCTTTTGGGCCAGCTGATCGAGCATAAAGCCAATCTACCTCACCTCATAATTCTCATCACTTTGGTACCGAGCTAACACTTATTTACTGAATTCATCAACAGGTACATAGAAGTGAGTTGGAGCCCCGAATCTTTCAGAAATAAGACTATGTAATTTTGTTTGATCTATATTTTTCTGATGGTCTTGGAAAAAAAGTTGGCTTGAAGGTATGATTCATGATGTTTACCATCTATTAGGGACTTTTGATTTATCATCAATATCTGCATAAGGGTACCAATACGTTGTAAAAGTTGAGTATATGCTGTTCTTGGGCATGGAAAGTGTCTACTGCTTCTTGCTTGTAGCTGTTCTTAGGCCTGAATAATCTTTTGATTTTGCCTCTAAAATTATGAAGAAAGTACTCTTTCTTGATCTGACATAACTTCATGGATTTATTGTGAGTTATCTTGTAACTTTAGAGAGTTTTTTTGAGCTCCTTTTGTATTTTCTCCTTGTAAAATGCCATTTCCCTTTATAATACAATATCAAAATTTTCCCGATGAAAATTACCGAGATTTGCTGGTATTTATACGATCAAAAAAATTAAAACAAAGTCTCAAAGATCAGGAGTCAATGAGCTTGACTTGCTCTCTCATATAACTCACTTTCAGCGTTACAAAGATAAGAAGCAACCCTGTGTTAATTTTCAGGAAGGACATTTTTTGGAAGCTGAATCATGCGCCTGATAGTCTTAACGTCTGCCAACTCACGATCCTTGCGCAGTTTTTAACAGCTCTGGCTGAATCTCGAAATTTCAAGGTTACTGGAATTTACAGTCAGGGGCTGAATGACTTCTTCGACTTCCATCAAATTCAAAATAGGATTGGGCATTCCGACTTTCAGCTTGCAATAGATTCGTTTCTAAAGTAGATAGAAATCTTACGTTGCTCTTCGTGATGATATGATCCTTGAAGCGAATGCAGGAGTTGTTCAGAAAAGCTTCCAAGGAGATCTTATTGGAGATGAGGTCGAATAAATTTTTAAGATTTTCTACTAATTTGTAGACGATGTCAAAGTATCTTTCAGCCGTAAAGATCCTAAATAAGCCTAAAATTACTCACTCAGAGGAGCTTTATACTTGACAATTTAAATTGCAAATTATTCAACATCGTATTACAGCAACTGTAGTAAACCTTTGGATATGACCAGCCGATTGTTGGTAGACCGACAGATAAACAGCTTGTTTCCGAGCTGTTCCACATATTTATCGAAAAGATCAGACGTGTCTTCGACACTTTCGTTGAGCTTGACCTCAGAAATATCCTTTAGCTTGAGCTCAGCTTATTCTAGTAAGTTCGCCAGTTTGTAGAAACGGCTTTACCCGAATGATTGGTAGCGTTAAATGATATATTGGCTGTATGAAGGGCTCCTTACATTGGAGGAAAACTGAGAGAAGAGTTACAGAGATGGATTAGGACGACATTGGACTTAATCTCTACCTTTTTAGCATTTTTGATGTAGAATATAGTGGTGTATTTTGATTCCTCAAAGTCAGGAATCGATATAGCCTTTTAATTTAGCCCCACCATCTTAGTAAAATGATAGTTACATTGTAGAAATTGACTACGTGATGATCCCATGTGGGTTCTCTCATGTAAATCAGCTGGAATACGTTGTGATTTTTATCCACCAGTCTTTTCAGAGGAGTCGATCTATGTTGAAAGAAAGGCTACTTGTGCTTGCGGATAGCTACTACCTTCTTCTCCTCTGAACTTGAATCTTAATTTGGGCTTTAGATCTTCGTTGCCTGAACGGCCTTCTGAACTTACTTGATGATTTTAATCTTGAAGGGCATCTTACACAAAATATAATTATAAACTGTGTCGAAATAGGGAGCTTAATCTCCATTTTTCAAGACATTATTTCGTAATGGCGGGCATGACTATTCAAAAAATGAGCTTTTTTATTTCCCTTTCATTTTTATTCTCTAACCTACTTTCATTAGTTAATTTAAAGAATAACGTTGATGTACACGCCAGCTGATTTAGACCGTAAGAGTCATAGTAAGGTCTTAATAACTTTATTCAAATAAAATTAAGAAGAATCCGATGAGGAATTGGGAATAAATGAAAGATTTTAGCTATGTCGGCATCAAAATCACCAAAGCTAAAACTATCTCAGAAGGACTCACCAGGTGCAAAATATAAAAATTAACAAGGAACAATCCTGTCTATGAGCATCTCATCCTCCACAAAAAATACAGGCCCAAATCTGAGTGTGACGTCTGTACTAATCGGGATCTCTCGATTGATCTCAAGAAAGTCAAAAATGCTGACAATAACAATAGAATTTAGAGCAAGAGATATAAAACTGAAGAGATCAGAAGACGACCTCTAGAAAGACCTGACTCCTCATGTGAAAAAAAGAGCTGCCTTTACAATAGTGCACGGGTTCAAGCATAAAAAGAAAAAAGATAGTTCAATACCCCAAGAGAGACTGCCAGTCGATAAGGTCAAAGAATGAAAGATACTATTGACAAATTTGACAAGTAATTCAGAAGATCCAAGAAATGTTTCAAGAAGATCAGTAAGATTAAGGACAAAACTTCAGATTACTTCTACACAACTGTCGACATCATCGACCATTAGTTCAATGAAGATAAATGTCTGACCATCATGGAAATGAGAACATAAAACCAAAAGATCAAATAATAGATGAACTAACATAAAATGAAGCTGAAAAAGATGTAGAAAAAGGTACAGTAACTGAACAGACCTATTAAATTTCCTTTTACAACGAGACAAATCATCAATATTGTGGCTGCCGACAACCGGGTCAAAAAGAATCAGTCTAAGAAACTTAACAGCATGCTCACAAGCATCTACGACTATAAATCTAAAGCAAATTACTCAAAAAGAATGAAGGTAATCAGCTCTATCATAAACAAGTGATTTCAATGTCTTTAATTGAAGAGGTAAGAGCATAAGTAACTTGTCTTCTGATGGAGTGAGGAGAGTAGGAAGGCAGGAGCCTCGAGATGATTAAATCATTTATTAATATTAAATTATTATTTTTATCAATTATGGGAAAAACTGTGTACTCCAGAAACCCCTCAACCTCCAAGGGTAAACCATCCGCTAATCTTAGTCGCCAAGACTTCAGGCAAAGACCTCCGCGTCCATTATAAGAACACCTACGAGACCGCTAAGGCCATCAAGGGCCTCACTGTCGCCAAAGCTAAACAATATCTCAAGGACGTCCTTGCCCACAGAAGATGTGTTCCTTACACCAAGCACTTCGGTGGCATCGGCAGAACCGGTCAAGCCTCAGAGTTCGGAAAAACTCTCGGAAGATGGCCATAGAAATCAGTCAGAGTCGTCCTCGGTCTCGTTAACAACATCGAAGCCAACGCTAACGCTAAGAATATGAAGAACCTCGTCATTGACCACGTTCAGGTCGATAGAGCCGCCAAGGGACGCAGAAGAACATACAGAGCCCACGGAAGAATCGGCCCTTACCTCAGCTGCCAAGCCCACATCCAAATGTACGCCACCGAAAAGGCTGTTGACGTCAAGAGAGAAGGCAAGGCTAGACAAGTTGCCAAAGGAAAGATCCCCGTCGGTGGACAATGATTGAGGCAAATATTTAAACATTTAAAATTGATACGTTAATGTTGCTGATGAATACAGGTAGACTGATAGTGATAGGCAAGAGTATTTAATGTTGGTTTAAATAGAATCAGAGCATCACAGCATCGACCTGATCAAATTGTTGATGTAGAATTCTCTGTTTCCCCAATCTCCTCTCATCTGGAAAGGATGACGCTTGGCATTGAATCCTCCTCTGGGACCTCTAAGCTTGAAGGGCCACAAGAAGTTGTTGGCTTCCTTGAAGTGCTCACCACAGCTGGAGATCTGGTGAATGAGATCCTCAACGGTGTTAATGTTGTGCTTTCCGAGGGTTTGCTGGACAAGGTTGTTTGATTCAAGGGGAATTCTTTGTCTGTTGATCTTGCCGTATCCTCTCTTGAGGATGAGTTTTCTGATGGTTTCGGTGGTGGGGTAACCATAGGTGATGTAGGGCTCAACTCTTCTGAGCATATTGATGGAGGCTCTGTTAAGTTTGACGAAGACACCGTTGTGGAGTTGTCTGAGTCTGAGGAGTCTCATGATTCTGATGGTTTTGGGATCGAGTTTGTTAATACCTCTGATTCTAATGACAAAGGCGATTTTGGAGTCAGCAGGTACGTGGATCTGACCGGTGAGCTTAGCCTAAATTAAGCCAGAATTGTACATTGCGTCTAGCGTCGATTTCAGTGCGTTCAGCCTTGGCATCCTCGGCGACGTACAGTTGAGCCTGCTTCAGAGCAGCAAGTCTTTTAGTCTTGTTCTCTTCTCTTCTCTTGGCTCTCAAGTCTTTGAGAGCGACGGCGTACTTAGCATCTCTCTCTTCCTTCTTTTTCTGTCCTTCAGGCTTGGGAGGGGCAACTTTCTATCCTGCCATTTTTACCACAATATGATTAATTATAACAAATAATGTAGATTTAATAATTAAAAATATATACCCACACCTCTCTCATCACCGCCACTGCCTCTTGCTCCTCCCAGGAGTCCCTGATGCAGATGGCAATGGGGTATTCGTATAGTTATATCTAGAAGGGGACTTGGATGTTGGCGTGTTGATCTGATGATCATAAAGTCTTCGTTTGCTCCGAGCGCTTCTTTCATTCTTCATAGCGCTCTCGATTTGCTCATAATTTTGAGTCAGTGTACCTAAACTTTGATTGTGGAATGCAGAAACCATATTTTCTTTGGGAAAATGATTCTAAGGTTCATATTCCTAGCGAGTGTAGTTTTCCTGTATTTTGAGCCTGTTGAGGTCCAGGTTGAATTTGTGCTGATTTTTTCCCTTAGAATTTTATCTTGATCGAGGCACCTCGTAAGTACTATTTTTGTGACTATAAGAGTACTTTGCAGGAGGAGATTCTATTTCATATTTCCTTGATTTTTTGTGCTTATTTCTGCTGGCTGAACTGTCAATGTATTTCAGATACTCTTTAGGATATTTTGAGGGTGTTTCTTCAGCATACTTCATAGATTTATTGTGATAGGTATCAATTTTCTACCTTTTAGTTCCTGTCGATATTTTATGCTTGCCATCAAACGGTTCCAGCTTATATTTTTATGCAAGTGCTTAAAAATAATCGTCATTTTATTTGTAATCGTAGTTGTATCGACTTCCCTGATGATCTCTCTGCAAATTTCTCAAACTTTTCTTGTGTGGTGATCTGAACTATGCACTTGATTATCTTCTCTTGTTGACTCGGTTGTATACCTCATTTTTTATTTATTCAAGCTCCCTGAAACTAGAGGTGTGATGAGCTGGTGGCTTCCTTTCATCATATTCTTATATTCTTCCCTCATTGTCGTAGCCTGACTGTAACTGTTACTGAGCATCCTTCATTCCCAGCTCAGTCTCGACCATAGTATCTATAGCCTGATACATGTTCAAAAAGGAGGAGAAATCTAGTACTTTTATGAATCTGTTGATGAAATTTGTCGACTTTCTGTAGTAATTCAGGAGGTTCAACCTGCATTGAGCAGACCTTTCACTTCCATAAACTATAGTGTGCCCTTAGCAGCACTACTCTATCTCGTTTTCCATGCCGCTTCTTCCCTTGATGAAGATGTCCATCTGCTCCTCGTAACAATCGAAATATCCCATCAGCTTTATGGAATTCGATTACCCTCCTTTCTACTCGATTCTGAGGACAATTCCTGCTTTTTTGCATCTGAGTTCCAGGTATTTCACAGTTTGGATAATCTATAGTCTTTTATCCTTGGGAGTAATTTTTGAATTGAAATGAAGTTTCAGAAAGTTTTTATAACTTTTCTCCTCATTTTTCAATGTTTCACCAGACATATTCCCTATCAATTCCCATTTCTATTCATCCGACCCATACAAACTGCTTTAGAGGGTCATTATAGCTTTTTGAAGTCGCTCCTATTCCAGCATTACTTCATATCCTTCATCTTCGAGGTTTTTTTTCTTCTTTCCAGCAAGTAATTTGTTGAGGTCAGCTGTATCGATTCTCATTGAAGTTACTGTATGTTTGAGCTTGTTGTCAATCAACACCAGAGTTTGTCCTCCACCTCGGTGGTAAGTGTATATAGTCTTGTAGGCCGATACTTTGAATATGTTGACCCCGACAAGTGCACCATTCCTCACACAGCCGTAGAATACACTACCATTAGGGTAAAAAATCACACATTAGCCACTGACCATTCCATCTTCCCAATGCGCGATGATGAGCTAATAATCAATAGTGAGCAACATCCCCATACCATGTGGCACTCGATCGTATTATGACACCTCCCCTTGATATTTGGCATTGCGATAATCTACGATGAAGCTTTTGCCAACAGTGCTGGCTATTTGTCTTTTCGAGCCGTTTGACATTAAATTACTACTGTTATAAATATAACCAGAGACATAGATGCAGTTGGTGCTATTTTGGCAATCGAGATAAGATGTGGGGTGAAGGTAGAAGGCAGAGGGAGAAAATATGTCCTATGGAATATAAAATAAAGAATAATATTAAACAGTATTACGAGAAGGTAACTTGTGAACTTGAAAGTCATGCTCAAGAATAATAACATTGAATTTCAAGCAATTATGAACCTGCTCTACATCGGGGATGATGATTAACATGATCCGTTTACGGAAAGCCTTGCAAAGAGGGAGTTCGGAGTGCTGAAGTAACACACTAACAAGGTCAAATCCAACACTCTGCACATCAAAAAGACGACGTACGGTGCAGAAGGCCAGAAGGGAAAAAATTAGAGCCTGGGATAGTTGCTTAGCTATCGGAGAGGAACATCTTAGAATAAAGAAAATCTCAAAAATATTCTCAAAAAGCTATAAAACAGCCCTTCTCCTCGTCCTAGGATGACCGAACCTCTCATTGAACCCGATTATGGCAGAGTACAGACCCAAGCTTACTAAAGATCATCCAAGTCAAAATCGAAGTATGTTGGCAATAAATCTTTAGAAATGACCAAAAACTCTGTCAACAGGTTCTTTGACAAGAAAAGAGACAGAGACTTCATCAAGGGGCTCATCAAAGCCAAAATACTGGATAAAATCAAGAAAGTTTAATTGAAGAAAAACTAAAAGAAAGTCTACAACCTCGGTAGCAAAACGGAAAATTTAAAAAACATTGCCACAAAGACTCTCAAGTTGTAACGGGGCTCTATCCTAAGCAAGGAAAAATCAAAGTCCAAATCGAATTTCATGAACCTGCTTTGGGAGGAAAAGAAACTCAACAATCCTATATTGGGCCGAAAGAGCACAAAGCCGAACTTGAATAAGTTGTTTTATTGATAAGAGTTTTATTGACGAGTTTCATTAACAGTACTTAACTATTTGTTATAAATCAAATCTGCTCAAATGCTCAACTTCGCTTCCCTCTTTAATCAGTGGCGCACACAGAACAATAACGGAGTCCTCGACATCCTCTCACAACCCAACATCACCATGGGCCGCCTCCTCGACTAAGACTCTTTCCAAGGCGAATACAAATCAGGAAGCCCCAAGATCATCGAATTGTACTTTTTCTGCTACCCAGCATGACCTATGAGCGATTCGAAGAGCTCATTGACTTTGTGACAGTTGTTGGACCCGCCGACGATAAAAAACGAAGCTACAAGTGCGAATCTTTTTAAATATTGTAGGTATCCATTGGCCGCTTGTTAAGTCCTCAGCATCGAAAACTCTATCGCCCTTGACTACTTCCTGCCCGAAAAACAGATTGTCCTCGAAAACAAGATCGAAGAGCAGGTAGAAGTCGAGACAGAAGTCGAAGTCGAAGACGACTCTCCCGAAGGAAAAGAAGAATAGAACAAACCTTCTGATAACACAGAAGGTGAAACAGAACCAGCTGAAGGCGAAACAAAATAATAGAACGCTGCTCCTATTGCTGATAAACCCGAATAAAAGGCTGAATAAAAATAAATTGTTGAGTAGGAAAAAGGCGATGATGTGGAAATCCTACAAGAAACCCCTGCAGAAGAGGAGAAAAAGCCTGAAGAAGCAACCGAAGGTGAGTAAGCTGACAAGCCTGAATAAAAATTAGAGCTAGAAACCCCCAAAAAGACCAAAAAAATCATGAAGAAAGAACTCAAGACTGTTGAAAGAGTCTAAACCAAGGAAGTACCAGCTCTTATCTATAAACTTTTAGCTTACTTTGACGGTGAAATCAACTACACTTTAGCAGGCTACGTCTCCAAAATCCTCGCAGCCTTTCTCAACAGAAAACCCAACTAGGTACCTTGTTAGATAATGCAGCTGCTGAAATACGTTCTCGAGTCGAACACCATGCACAAGATCATTAACCATGCCGAATCTCGATCAGTCGGCGAGTTCATTGTTAAGGCATTGACCCACGAAAGCACAATCATGCTGGAGGAAAGGAAATAATTTTTCAGGGAATTGCTCAATAGATGCTCAGTAACCTCTGGCATCGAAATAATAAGCAATTTATCAGCATATATTTGCGAAATTATCGAAAAGGTTGCTACCAACCTCAAAGGAAACAACAAAATCGCATAATTCAACGAAACTTTCTTTTCTCTGGAAATTATCACTCAGGTCATC
>Ga0100378_1005773_pt1 | contig 11293 bp, 15 predicted proteins | sample CryGeymeta201502_FD_81535 | JGI IMG/M metagenome (GOLD analysis project Ga0100378, IMG submission 81535) | Groundwater microbial communities from Crystal Geyser aquifers in Utah, USA - Crystal Geyser metaG 2015-02 | ecosystem: Environmental > Aquatic > Deep subsurface > Groundwater | place: USA...
AGAATATTATACCCATTTTATCTTGAAACGGAGTAACCTATTATTAAAGTATTAATATTATGTTAATATATTGTAATACCTTTTGAAATGGTAGTGTCAATATTCTCTTTGCTTGGAGATCTGAAAGCTTACTATTTTTCTCGTCTAATAATATATTTCTATTTTTGTACTTAAGAAGTATATCCGAATAATTTGAGTAGTCAATATGAGTCTTTTTAGAATCACACTTAACCCAAAGTAACGTTTGATCAGTAAACATTGTAAGTGTACAAAGTAGTCTTAATATTTCCTTATTAACAAACGAAGCTGATTTAAAAAGAATTTCCATTAGCTTATCAATTATTTTTTTAAGTATATCATGATGAGGACGTTGTACACTAATAGTTGTTAAGTATCGATTAGTTGCATAAAGAATCTAATTTGATATTTTTAATGTATTTAATTTGTTTATTATGTTTAATATGTTTAGTTATTTAATCTTACCTTGTGAAGAATTTCATGATCATTTATATAGTCAAGAGTTAAATAATATAAAAACGTTAAATCAGATGTTTCTAATATTCCTATCTCCTCTAAACTTTCTCGATCCTTATTCATTGACTCTATTTATTTTATTAGTATATGTTAAACTTTAATATAACTTACTTAGACTAGCCTCTGTAATATAAGATTGATTATACACCATCAAGGTCAACAAAAATTGAAAAATGTATTTACTCAAGTCGCCTGATGCGTCAAAATCTATTTTGTATTGAACCATTTTATTCTGAAAGTATTCATATATATTGTTTATTTTTTCGAAAAAGCTTTCTTTGCATAAATTTTTCAGATTATCTTGAAAATCATTCATCATCATAAGATTAAGTAAAATCGAAACAGAATAACCTAGTTCTCGTGTAAATTTTATTATAATTTTCTTTGTAATATTTAAACTAGTATCAAAGTTATTAATATTATCTTGAAATTTAGACTTCATTTTAGAGTTTTGTAAATTTTTATCCTTATCAGCATATATCTCCTCGGACATAAACGGCTTATTCTTAGATAATTCCATAATAGCTTCCTTAGTGTGAAAACAATCATTATATATTAAATTCATCCCTTGTATTTCTTCGAATAAAAATTCAATACGGGAAATTAAAGTAGAAATTATTTTCTTATTGTTAACGATAACTGTTTTGCAATCATTATAAAATGAGAAATGGTTAAGGATAAATAGTACATTCATCCTAGTTTCTGGATAGTTAATATGATAAAGGAGAACAACACTACTTAAGTAATTGTAGTAAAGTTCAATATGAAATAGTTTTATATAGAACTCGGCTACAAATTCAAAGATTTTAATTATAAAGTCTACTTTATTTAATCGATTACGCTGATATACTGAGTCTTCATTTACTCTTGAAGCAAATGTATCGCAGATGTATTTATTTATAAATCTTGTTGTAGGGTCAATAATGCAAGCTTCTTTTAGTAAATCCCATTCATTTTTAGATATTGACATTATAATCATGAAGAGACTCACCATTAATGATAGTTCATCTGAAACATGACTAATGAATATTTTATATAGATTATCTATAATTTGTTTATCTTTAAGGATAGAGAAGTGAGTGTAACCATGTTTGTAAGCCTTCATATGGTAGTGAATCAAGAATTCAAGTCCTTCGAGTACAATATTGGAATTATTGTCTTTGTTTAACCTAAAAATTATATTTGTGAGGAGAAGTTAATGTAAATGTTATTGTATTAATTATAAGTATAATTATAAATTATAAGTATAAAGTTATAGTAATTTAACTAACAAACTTACAATAGTAGTATATTTAATACATCTTCCTCATATGATAAGTATCTATCTTTTATTACAATATCTATTTGGCATAAATATTTGTAATTCTGAACTACTATTACTAGTATATCTAATTCTGTTTCTTCTCCTTGTATTTCATTTGATAATACTTGAAATAAATTTGAATTTTTATATTCTGATATTATATACTGAATAAAATCATTTCGTTCCATCATTTCTTTAGAGTTTTGACTATTTTGATCAAGAGTCTTTGATTCATTGTTTATTTTTTCTGTTAGTTTTAAAAATGTTCCCATTATCTTTAATAAATTTAACTTAATTGAAGGATTGTTGGCAATGAATTCTTTAAAATCATTATTGCTAAGCTTTTTGGGGATGATTACCATTTTCTTAAGACCTGATAATTGGGCTTCGATTAAAGCAAAATTTTGTTTTCTTTCTGTGAAAACGTACATTAGTTGTAAGACAAACTCAGCTAAATTAATTATGTGTAATACGTTAAGAGATATATGTTATGGTATATTAAGTAATTAATTACTTAATTCCATATAGACTTTTTTGTTTTTGACAATATTTAAATCTAAACTTATCAATCTCGTTAAATTATCCGCTGTAATCTCCATAAATTTTGTAATAAATATATTTTCACTTACTATACAAGTTAAATTATTTCATATAAATCAAACTTTACTTACACATAAATGACATCACTTTCAATATTAGCGAATAAACACGATAATGTTCTGCAGTAAATTTATAATTAAAAGACTCACAAATTAATATACAAACATTTGTTGAAGGTTTTATTAAATTTCTAACAGTATTCCCATCGAATGTAGTTTCTCTTCCTTCATCAGTATCATGATTTTGAAGTTTATATATTTCTTCTTCGTCTAATTTATATTTAGAATATGAGTTTTTATCATTGTAAAATAATTCATCAAGCAGTTTTTGAAAGTGAAACTAAATGAATATTAAATATATATTGGTTATTTTACTTCAATGTTTTCTGGATTGTTCTCAAATGGTTTTACCTCTTTAATAAATCTATCGAAAGTATATTTATTAAGATTATTTGAATTGCCCATTATTAAGTTAAATAATTAATTAAATTATTAATTTTAGTTTAAATCATAATTATTAAATTAATAATTTATTACTATTTAATGTCATAAATATTTATAAAAAAAATACTATGTAATTAATAATATTTGTACTATTCGCATTATAATTATAATATATTTATATTAAAACTTTAAAATAAACTCATACATAATAATTTGTACTGGAAAAGTGTATATCTTATATATCTTATTTTCAATCTTCATTTATTTCTTTAAACTTAGCCTATCCATTTTTTCATTGCTTAGTCGTCTTCCTTTTTTTCTTACATCAGGCGAAAATGAAGATATTTTCTTTTCTTCATTTAGTCCTAATTGGGGTAGTGATAATATTTTTTCCTTTTCTATTACAACCTTGCTCTTTCTTGAATTTTGATTTACATTAGGAGAAAATAGACTAACGACTGATTCGCGTTGACCTCCAATTAGTGAACCACCCTTTTTAAGTGAAACTTTGCTAGGAGAGCTACTACTATCAGATTTTGTTGAAGCTGATTTTTCATCTTTTCTTGCTTCTTCAACTTTCTTATCAACCTTCTTATCATCTTTCTTATCATTTGCATTATTTTTTTCCTTTGCATTTTTCAATGCTTCCAAATCTATCGTTTCTACTTTAAACGTAACTTTTTTCTTTCTTTCTCTTGATAGTTGTTCTCTTATTACTCTAAATATATAAAATAACACTATTACTCTCCTCCTTTATACCATTGTTCAAAATTTGGTTCCGATAATTCAATTCTTAGTCCTTGATTCTTTTCTAACATACCATCAATTAAGTATTTACATGTGTTTGAAATTTCTATCCCAGGAGGATATTTATGTTCTTCCTTTATTATTTTGTGTATAATCTCTTTTTCGTCTTTACCTTCGAAGGGATACACTCCAAAAAGCATAAGATAGAGTAATACACCTAATGCAAATACATCAAATTTTGGACTTGAAGCACAGCTGAGACCAGAAGCCAACTAAAAAATGAATAATTTAAATATATTATATATTCACAAGTAAGTATATTATATAGAGTTAGTTTATAAATTAAACATACTTCAGGTGGAATAAACCTTGTTGTACCAAGTTTTATATTTTCTTGTATGTTTCCTGAGCAGACTCCTGATATTCCAAAATCAATAAGCTAAATATTAAAAGTTTAATTAATTGATTCAATATACTTACAATAACATTTTCTTTGGCTTCGTCTAAAAATAATATATTATTTGGTTTAATATCCCTATGTATAACATTTCTACTATGTATATATCTTACAGCATCATGAACTTGTTTAAAAATTCTCATTGCATCTGACTCGGATAAGTGGTGTTTATCTTTCATGTAGTTGCCTAGCTCGCCGCCGACAGCGTAGTCCATAACTGAATATATTTTTTGCTCAAATACATATGAATTTAGGCAACGTACTATACTTTTATGTTTAAATGACTCCATATATAATGACTCTCTTGATATATTATAAATTTCTTCTGTAGCTATATTATTTTAAATGAGTTAAATTAATGACTGTAATTATTCTTACATAAGTTTGAAACGTTTATTTGTTTTATAGCTACTTTTTCTCCTGTTAATACGTGTTGAGCTAAAAAAACTTTTCCGTAGCCTCCTGACTTAATCCATTCCAAAAATTTATATTCATTCACATAATTATAAACACTAAAGGGCGCACCATCCAGAGAAATATACAGCGTTTGTAAATGTTTTAAGTATTCTATATCAGCATCGTCAATTTCTATTCCTTTGTAATTAAATATCTTCATTTTCTCAATATTTAATGATAAATTTAAATCTTTAATAATAGAGTTCTTTAATCGATTAAGAGATTTGATTGATGGTATTAATTTCAATTCGAATATTTTATCGTATGATTTACCGTTTAAAAGTAATCTTAACTTTCTAATTATGATTAAAAATATACAATTTTATTTCCGTATTTGTCACATTCTAGTTCTTCCATTTTTATAAATAAATATTTAGCATGGTGTTATCTATGCGAAAAAACTAATTAATTAATAAATAATTAAGTTATTTTATTATATACTATTCTTTGAAATTATATTAATTAATTCTATTGTAACTTAATTAAGTAACTTATATTTGTTACTTTACTAAATATTATTACTTAATATTACTTTAATATTACTTTTAATGTAATATAAATGACTGATACTTTAATTCCACCTTGTGATATTAAAGAAATTTTAGTTTTTGACTTTAATAACTTCCATAAATATAATGATTTTGTTATGAATTCACTTAATAAAATTTACACCTCAACAAATAACTTAGAACTTAAATATCACAAAATCCAAGAATTAGAAGAAGAATCTAACACTACAAAATCGAAGCTTCGCTATTTAGAAGATAAAATACAAAACTTAAATAATTTAAACAATTTACTACAACAAAAACTTCTTGAAAAAGAAGCTAAATTCGAAGTTGCCGAAAAAAATCACACCCTACTTCTAAACGAACAAATAAAAAATCAAGAAGCATTACATACTCTAACAGATAAAACTGCAGAAATTAAAGAATTCATTAGAAAATATCATATTGAATTTAATAAACAAAGTGAACTAAATATAAAAACTGAGACTGACCATTTACATATTAAAACTTCTTTAGAAAGTTTAGAAAAAAAGTCTGAGCAAGGGATAAATAATCATAATTATTTGTTGGCTGATTTTGAAAAGTTTATAATGAATATGACAGAATATAAAGAAAAGACTAATTTATTTATTAATAGGATTATTAGTAATATAAGCACGACTAGTGGAGGGAATAATGGAAGTAAAGAAAATCATGTGAATGGTAGTAACAATAGTGGGAGTGGTTTAATGAATAAAGAATCAAACGATATAAATAATGAGTTTATTTCTGGTATGAAAGACTTTCAAACTAATGATGTTGGTATTGGACAAGTGAGAAGGATTGACGGGCTAGAAGTGAGTATTAATTCAATTAATGAAAAGTTGAATAATATTAATGTGCAGAAGTTAAGAATTGATGAGTTAGAGAAATTCCAAGAAAAGTGTGAAGAGAGTTTACAAGAAATTAATTCGAAGGTATATAAAAATTAAAATTATTAATCTTAACATAGATTAAAACTTGTGATACAAACATTAAAATAGTTAATAATTCAATTAGTATTAAAAACAACAAAATTCGCGATGAAATATTTACAAATCTCGACAACATAGCCGATAAATTTAATGAAAACGACAATAATCTTAACAAAATCATGGAAGGCTTTATCAAAATTCAAGACGTTATAAGAAAGTTATCAAACACAAATATACTCGACTTAAGTTTTTACGAATTAGGTAAAGGTCTCGAACAGAAAAAGTATATTAAATACGTTAAAGATAACAAAGACGAATCAGTTAATAACGAACACACAGACATAGACAATATTGAAAATGATTTAGAACTTGAAAATTTAGGTAAACTCGAAAAACTTACTAATCTTAATACACCTATTTCAAATAATCACAATAAAGATTCTAATACAAAATATATAACAAACAACTCATCCCTGAGTCAAATTAGATCCGAAATCGAAGTATTTAAACAACAATTTAAAGATCTTGAAAACTTTAAAATAGAAATTAAGAAAGAAATAGATCTTACACATATTGAATTTAATAATAGGTTTAATCATTTAATGGTTATGAATTCAAAACAAAAGAAAAGTTTAAATACGAATATTGATATAGACGAATTAGAAGAGAATATTTCTAATAACGTAAGAGCTGGAGAATATCATAACCCGGCGGTTATAACTAAGAAAAAGGAATCAGCTGATGCTTTCTTATTACATTCCGAAAAGGTTAATCAAAAGTTTAAAGAATTAAACGATAAAATAGAAAGATTAACTAAACATAGAGAAGTATTAATAACTCAAGATGAATTTAATCAAAATAATAAGAAGATTATAGAGGAAATGTCTATTATAAGGAAAAGAAATAGAACAGTAAAAATAGAAAAAAATGCTAAAATGGGAATAGAAGGTTTAGATAATAAAACAAATAAGGATAATGATGAATATATAAAGGATAAAGAGTTTAATGGAAGTAAAGAGTATAAAGGAAGTAAAGGCAGTAAAGAGTATGATGAAAATAAGGAACATTTATTAGAATTTAGTGGTTCAGATTATGATGAGAATGTTAATCATGATAATAAACATAAATTAAGTAAATTAAGTAAATTTAGTAAAAGTCCTAATAAGAAAAATTTATTACCTAATGAACAACTTGAGTTTATATACCTTATAAAAGACTTTTTAAACAAGGATAAAAATATATTAAAGATGAGTTCGTCAATACAAAAAAATTCGGATGAGATAATTAAGTTAAAGGTTCTACTTAATAATTTAAAAGAAGAAGTTTTAGGTCCAGCTGATGATGATAATGATGAAAATGTAATAGAAGATAACACTGAAATAAAAGGAAGTCCTAATAATAAAAATAGTCACAATAGTCATAATAGTCATAATGATAATAAAGTTTTAATCAAAAATGAAGCTGCTCAAAAAGATATTAAATCTTCAACAAAGAATATTATAGAATCTAATACAAATAATCCAAATAATACCAATACAGGAATTACTCCAAATAATACTACTAATCCTAGTTTGAATGTATTTGTAGAGAAAGGAAATGTTTATAGTAATATGAGAGTATTAAACAACAAGGTAATATTATATATAATAATATCTATAATTTAATTATTAAAGATTGAAACTGCAATTAATAGGTTAAACAGTTTATCAAATGAGCTACTTTTAAAAATTAGACAAGAAATTGGAAGTAATAAAAATAATAATAATACACTTAATATAATTCACTTAATATAACTTATCTTAAATAAAGACGAATCTTTAAAAATTATCGACGGAGTAAAAGATAAACTTAAAAGCGGATTAACAAATATAGAAGGAGGTATCAACGAAAAGCTTAAAAATAAAGTTGATTTACTTACTTTCAAAGATATGAGTCAAAACCTTGATACTAAATTAAATAATGAAATAAATCAAAAGCTTGATAAGAAAGATTTAAAAATAAAAACATCTATAATCAACAAAAAGGTAATTAACAAACAAATAAACTTATATTATACTTATAAATAATTGTTCTTAACTTAATTATAGTTTTTAACTGTATATAGATTAACTTCCTGGAAAACAAAATAAGTAAAGCCTTGATAGACAGCCTGCTAGAATTACAAATGGAAGAAGCCCCTTTAATTGTGCGTCAATCCCTGAACAATAACAATGATCATAACGAAAATTGTGCTTCATGCGGACAACCTTTATACGATAAACACGATAAAAATACCATAAATCCAAATCATAAAAATTATAATAACAATAACAGCAATTATAGAAGTAATAGTGTAAGCCTAAATTTCATTCCCCAAAACACTGATAATAATAAATATAATTTAAAGCATTTACATGATCAATGCATTAAATATGGAACAGGTTCGTATTCAAGAATATTATCAAATTCTAATACGGATACGCTTAAAGAAGAGTTTACACAACTAAATAACAATATTAACGGTACAAATAGTGGGACTAATAATGGGTCGATTAGTGGGAATATCAACAACAACTATAATTATAATGGTAATGTATTAAAAACAGAAGGCCATGCACCTACTCCCACAATGAAAAAAATCATTACAGAACCTAAGAATCTTCCTACCATTAATAATATACGCTCAGTGTTTACTAAAGATATTAACAATATTAGTAATAACAATTTGAACAATAATAGTAATTTGAATAATAAAAGCTTCAAAAAGATAAAAATAAACAGTGAAGAAAAGGAAAAAGAAGCAATTGATGACGAGAGAAGATTAAATACTATGATTGAGACTGAGTTGGATAAAATAACATTGAAAGGGGATAATTTAATAAGGTTGACAAATAAATTTCATAAAGAAAAGAAAAAGTAATAAAGTAATTGAATAATTGAACTAGGAAGAATTAATAAGATAATACTATAATTAGTATATAATATATAATATAAAGTAAAAATAATTCAGTTCATATACTATTAATATTTTATTAAATCAATTATATTATTAATATAAATATAAATGAATTTTGTATTATAAATTTTAATATACTATTTTTATCTTCTGACATTTACTGTTTCATTTTAATACTACTATAATTTTAGCCATAAAAATATTTTTAAAACTCAGATAAAAGTAAGCAATTCAAATATTTCTTCAGATGTTTTTACGAACATCTAACGATGCTCTTTTGAACATCGTAGCAAAACTTTTGTAGATAGGTTTTTAATCTACAAATACAAAAGGTATTACCTTTTGTGAAGGTTTGAGAAATCAAATCTTCATTCAATAATTAAAATAAAGAAAATTTATGTTTAAAATTGCTTTTATTTAATGTTTAATAAAGAAGCTTAGAAAATTATTAATCATCTACATACTTCAAGTTATTCATAAAGAATTAATATAAATATGATTGATTGTGTATGTTAATAATTTGATATCATATATCATATCAGCTGGATCCTTTTAATTAAATTATTTCAGAAGCTTGTTGAGCTTAATTTAATAAGTTTCCAAAACTATTAAAGGTATAATTCTCTAAGTTAGTAAATATGTAAGTAAGAATACTTACTATAATATAAATTAAAATTATAAATGACAATACAGAATACATTATATTACTTTTATTAGTTGTATTTGTTATTTTGATTAATAATTTAGTTTATCATTATTCACATAAAAAAACATAAAAAGTAATTTATTAAATTAGCACTTACAATGGTAATCTTATCTTCATACATAAACAATCGCACAAATACATGTGTTTGAATACTTCTACATAATTCGTATTCTTGTTTATTTACGATTAATTATTATAAAAAATATAAATAACTTATATTATATAATATAATACAAGTAATTTAAAATAATTATAATAGAAATATAATTCTCATTATTTATTATCAATATTTATTATCAATATTTTCATCAATTTACTTTCCTTATTTACTTATATAAATCTAAAATTTTTATTTAAAATTCATTACCTTTAGTAGATTGAAGGACATCATTGAAAAATGGATGCTTTAAAGCATCATCTGCTGAACATCTTTTATCGGGATCCATTTGTAACATTGACTAAAAATATTAACGAAAATGCTTACTTCAAGTAAATCAAGCCCGTCTTTATCAATTTTAGGGCAAAACTTTTCAAGTGGTTGTGGTTTATAATCATCGTAGTTTTCAGGCTATTAAATAATATTAGTAAAATTAATTGAGATGTAATAACTTACATTCCATTCTTGTAACTTAACAATATCTGGGTAAGTCTTCTCATTTGGAGTTCCCTTAATCTTGAATATTTTCTTTAACTGATCAGCTTCAGACGATCCAGTAAATAATGGTTTCCCACTGATCATCTCAGCAAATATACATCCAACACTCCATATATCAACGGTTGTTAGGTAATTTTTTGAGCCGAGAAGTACATCAGGAGGTCTATACCATAAAGTAACAACCTCATGTGTATAGTTTTTTACTGGAATTCCATATCCTCTAGCAAGTCCAAAATCAGCAATTTTAAGAATACCTTCTCTGCTGATTAATAAATTTTGTGGTTTTAAGTCTCTATGTAATATTTTAAACTTATGAATATAGGCTACTCCTTTTAGTAATTGGTAGAGATAAGACTAAAGAATTATAAAATTTTATATACTTTGTATGTTGGCTTATCTAAACCACCGCCACCGGCTCCGTCGATAAGTTTCTTTAAATCTTGGTCTAAAAATTCGAAGACCAATGTAAGCTTTTTCTCTGTATGAATAACGTCTAAAAGTCTAACGATATTTTTATGTTGTAATTCTTTTAATAAACTTATTTCTCTAATAGCAGTACTTGGAATTCCTTCCTCTTCTGCTTGTAGTCTTATTTTCTTAAGAGCGTAAATTTCACCGTTAGCGTCTTTGCATTTGTAGACAACTCCGTAAGTTCCTTCTCCAACTTTTTCAATTTTTATGTATTTATCCATCTTTTTCATTTTTAATATAAATAATAATTAAGAGTTATTTATTAAATTGTTAGTAGTAACTAATGTATTATGTTTATAGTAATTTTTAACTTATTAATTTAATAACTATTTAGCTATTAACAATTTAACTAGTTATTATATAACATGGTATCTATTATAATAAGTTCAATTTAACCACATCATTAATTGGATTGAGAGAGATTATAATTTAGTACTATTAATAATATAAGGCTTCTTTTTTATAAATCAATAAATTTAGAATATTAAGATTATATTATTTCATATTATTTAATGCCATAATAC
>Ga0100378_1005776_pt1 | contig 11290 bp, 7 predicted proteins | sample CryGeymeta201502_FD_81535 | JGI IMG/M metagenome (GOLD analysis project Ga0100378, IMG submission 81535) | Groundwater microbial communities from Crystal Geyser aquifers in Utah, USA - Crystal Geyser metaG 2015-02 | ecosystem: Environmental > Aquatic > Deep subsurface > Groundwater | place: USA...
AATTGTACTCGTTTAAAGCAAATCAAGCTAGTTTTTAACTTTGTAAATTGAATTTACTCTGATAATTAAAGTCTGTTTAAACACACTAAAAGCAGTATAAAAAGTTTCGTGCGTTTACCCTATATTTTGGATAAAATAGTGATAAATTTAGTAGCGTAACTTTATGAATTATTTAACTTTAAGAAATAACCAATTTATCTAGGTGATCTAAGATGATTGAATAATTTGATTATAAAGATATAAAATTAATAATCTACTGACTAAAAACAGTATAGCTAATCAACACTAAATCAATAACGATGCTATTTTTATGTACATTGTATTTTTTTAGATAAAATAGAAGGTATTTTTAGAAATTAATTAAGGATATTATTTATATTAGTTCTAAATAAGGTATAAAAAGAACAAATGATTTTTCTTATAGTTTTTTGCGTAGTAATTTTGTGGATATTATAAAAATTATACCTACTATGCAACTCATTTTCAAGGCTTTAACCATCAATTATAAAACTGCTCCTGTAGAAATACGTGAGAAACTTTCTTTGAGTGAATCAGAATGTCATCGCTTTTTGCAAAAGGCTTCTGAAATGTTTGCTTTAAGTGAGCTTTTTGTGCTTTCTACCTGCAACAGAACTGAAATTTATTATAGTTTACCAGAAACTAATACTATAAACACAACTCCAGATATACCTGCCTGTCCTTTTTCCTCTTCCAAACCACTTTCTCAAAAATTAATAGCATTACTTATTACTCAAAAAGGACTTTCAGATTCTGAGAGTTATTTTCCTTATTTTCACTCTATTGAAGAGCATAAAGAAGCAGTAAAACATCTTTTTTCTGTTTCGATGGGATTAGAATCACAAGTAATTGGAGATATTCAGATTAGCAATCAAGTAAAAAAAGCCTATCAACATAGTGCAGATTTGAATTTGGCTAGTCCGTTTTTACATCGTCTTTTACATACTGTTTTCTTTACAAATAAGCGTGTAGCACAAGAAACAAGTTTTAGAGATGGTGCAGCTTCTGTATCGTATGCAGCAGCCGAAATGACTTCCGAACTTGCTCAGACAGTAATTCAGCCTAAAGTTTTGGTTATCGGAGTAGGAGAGATTGGAGGAGATGTAGTCAAAAATTTGGATGCAGCCGATTATCATACCGTAACGGTTATGAATCGTACCTTCGAAAAGGCTCAAGAATTTGCTAATGCACAAGGATTTGAAGTAGCTAGAATAGAAAATCTAAAAGAAGAGGTACAAAAAGCAGATGTAATTATTTGTTCGGTGGCTGCTAATAAGCCAATTCTGACCAAAAAATTAGTAGAAGAAGTGCAGGGCATTCGTTTCAAATATTTGATTGATTTATCTGTTCCTAGAAGTATTGAACCAGAGGTAGAACAGATTCCTCACGTTATGATATATAATATTGATCAAATCCAAAATCGTACTGCTGAAGTAATAGAACGTAGAAAATCAGCTATTCCACACGTTCAGTCTATTATAGACGAAGCAATAGAAGGATTTGAAGATTGGAGTAAAGAAATGATTGTTTCACCTACTATTCACAGACTAAAAAATGCATTAGAACAAATACGAAAAGAAGAAATAAATCGTCATCTAAAAAATTTAGATGAAAAAGAAATAAAAAAAATAGAAATGATAACAAAAGGAATGATGCAAAAAATAATCAAACTTCCTGTTATTCAATTAAAAGCAGCTTGTAAACGTGGAGAAGCCGAAACATTGGTAGATGTTTTGAATGATTTATTTAATTTAGAACAAGATGAAAAAGTTTAAATTTGATTTTTTATTGATATTATTTTAAATAAATATGTTTTTTTATCAATACATTAAACAATTTTTAAAAAAATATGTTCGTTACTACGGACGGTAATAGTTTTTCATAAGTGCATACGAAAACCTGTATTCTTTGAATACAGGTTTTTTTGTTTTTTTATATTCAAAAAAATTATTAGAAAATGTGATTATTAAAATCAAATTAGTTTGTAGAACAGTATAGCTAATTTTTATTCGCCGTTGTTGATGCCCCCACCAACAACAAAATCACTCATGTCTAGTACTTTTCAAATCAGAAAAATACCCATTTCTACGTATAGCCTCGTTTATATTTTTTGCGTAAATTGACTTACAAATAATAAAACTATTTTTAGCTTTTAATTTTTTCCAATTTACCAACTAATAAATACTTTAAATTATGAAATCATACCATTTTTTAAGCACGCTAAAAGGAATATTTTTTTCCTTTATTTTGCTTTCTTTTGTCGTAGGTTGTTCTAAAAAAACAGAAGAAGAGGAAACTCCCACAGCCCCAACAGCCGAATTTTCATTTACGCCTATTAATCCAAAAGTAAATGAAGCAGTTACATTCAATAATACAAGTACCAACGCAACTACTTTTGTATGGTCAGCAGCAGGAACAAATTTTAATTCTACTGAAAAAAATCCGACCTTTACTTTTACAGAAGCTGGCAATTTTGAAGTGAAATTAGTAGCGACAGGAGAAGGAGGAAGTTCTACCAAAACAACACAAATTAGCGTCGCACCAGCAGACAATACAGCACCTGCACCTGTTGCAGCCTTTAGCTTTTCTCCAACAAGTGCAACCAATGTTGATGAAGTGAGTTTTACAAACGAGAGTACAAATGCAACTTCTTATCAATGGTCAGCAGTAGGGACAAGTTTTAGTTCGACCGAAGAAAATCCAACATTCACATTTACCGAAGCTGGCGATTTTGATGTAAAATTAGTAGCCACAGGAACAGGTGGAACAGATGAAATAACGAAAAGGATTACTGTAAATCCTGTTACTCAATTACCTCCACCAGTTGCAGGTTTTAGTTTTTCTCCAGAAAATCCAGAAACAGGACAAGAAGTAACATTTACAAATGAAAGCGAAAATGCAACTTCGTATCAATGGTCAGCAGCAGGAACAAGTTTTAGTTCGACCGAAGAAAATCCAACATTCACATTTACAGAAGCAGGCGATTTTGATGTAAAATTAGTAGCGACAAGTTCGGAAGGAACAGACGAAATAACTAGACGAGTAACCGTAACAGCAGCATCTACTGGAGGAGGAGGAAATGATAATCCTTGTAATTTACCTGAATGTTACGTTGAAAGCACTACATCAGCAACTGCTGGAGGAAATGTAACGACAAATTTTTCCTATACAGTTGTGAATGGAAAAAAACTAATTTCTCAAATTTCAGTAGGAACAGTCGCAGGAAATGTAGTTACGAGCATTCAGTACGACGCACAAGGAAGGAGAACAAGAGATGAAACTAGATTTGGAAGTATATTGACTGGCTCTATTGAATATGAATATAGCAATAGCGACCGTACTGTGAGAGCAAATAGTTACGACGTAGCAGGAACACTAACAGGTTATACAATTAGTGAATACGATGCAAATATGCGCTTAACTCGTACAGATTCCTACATCGCAACAGGAGCATTGACTGGTTATACTGTTTATTCTGATTTCTTAAATATTGAAGGAAGTTTTCCTCAGCTTGTAGAAACTTTCGATGCAAGTGGAACGCTTACTCAAAGAGATGTACACACTTATCAAGATTGTCAGCTTATCAAAACTGTTTCAACAGATGGAAGTGGAACAGTAATAGGCGAAGTCAATAATACGATTGATGCAAGAGGATTATTACGTACAAGTGTGGCTACTATAATGGCAGGGGGAACAACCACAACAAGTACAACACAATATGTTTATGATTGTGATTAAGAGAATTTCATAAAATAATGACTAAAAAAGGTTCAAACATTCACGTTTGAACCTTTTTTATGAAAATTTATTTCTAAAATCTTACGACAATAAAGCTCCTGCAATCGTCGCCGTCATCATACAGGCAAGTGTTGCAGCTAATAAGGCTTTTAATCCCAAACGAGATAAATTTGCTTGTTGATTGGGTGCCATTGCTCCAATTCCTCCAATCTGAATAGCGATAGAACTAAAATTAGAAAAACCACAGAGCGCAAATGTAGCAATCGTAATTGATTTGGCTGAAATTAACCCTCTTTCTTGAAGGTCGGCAAGGCTTACATAGGCTACAAATTCGTTAATAACCGTTTTTTGTCCTAAAAGACTTCCTATTTGAAGCGTATCAGCCCACTCTACGCCAATAACGAAGGCAGCCAAACGAAATACTTGTCCTAAAATATATTCCATCGAAAGTTTATTGAAAACTCCATTTGTACTTTCTGCAATAATGGCATTTAAAGTTGTCCAATCTCCCACTACTTCAAGCATATAATTAAGAAGTGCGATAACAGCAATAAAAGCCAAAAGCATTGCACCAATATTGAGAGCTAATTTGAGTCCTTCTCCTGCACCAATCGCCAAAGCATCGATAACATTTGCGCCTAATGTTTCTTTATTTACTTTTAATTCTGAATCAATAAGTTCTGGTTTCGTTTCTGGAATGAGGATTTTTGCAAATACAATTCCTGCTGGTGCGTTCATAATAGATGCGCTGAGTAATTGCGCTGCTACTTCGGCTTGTTTGGCTAAATCTGCTCCCCCAAGAAAGGCAACATAACTTCCCAAAACACTTCCTGCAATGGTTGCCATTCCTCCCGTCATCAAACACATGAGTTCGGATGTTGTCATTTTGGCAATAAAAGGACGGACTAATAAAGGAGCTTCTGTTTGTCCTAAAAAAATATTTCCTGCTGCTGAAAGGCTTTCTGCACCTGAAAGGCCCATTGTTTTTGCCATCAGCCAAGCAATTCCGTAAGATACTTTTTGAAGAATTCCTAAATAATACAATCCTGTGGTTACGGCAGAGAAGAAAATAACAGTAGGCAAAACTTGAAAGGCGAAGATAAAACCACTTTTGGGAACATCAGCCAAATCACTAAATAAAAATTTGGATCCGTCATTGGCAAAACTCAAAAATTTTACAAATCCTTCACTTACACTTCGGAATAGTTGTGCTACTTGAGGAACTTGAGTAATCAATATTCCAAAAATTACTTGTAAAAAAATACCAATTCCGACCAACTTCCAATTTATAGCCTTTCGATTGCTAGAAAATGCATAAGCCACGCTTAACAAAACTAACATTCCTAACAATCCTCTCAAATAATCCATAATTCAAACAAAATTTTAAACAAAGAGTAAGCAAATTTCTAAATCTATTTTCCTCAAATGTAGTCAGAAAACAACTAAATAGCGAAAGTAGAGTAAATTATTCAGATTTAGAAATTAGAAATGGAATTTGATGGATTTTTGAGGAAAATCTAAAAATGAAAAGTTTAATAAAATATAGAATTAATATGAGTGACATTTATAAAATCTAAAATAGTCCTTTCCTAGCAACAGAGTTGCGTAACCTTTGTAGAATGGCAATAAAAAATGAATTTCAAAAGCTACAGAGTAGCGTAACTTTATTAGTAATTCCAAATTACAAGGTTTGGCACTCTGTAGCTCTAATAAAGTTCATTTTGAAGCTCTACAAAGATTACGTTGTGCTGCAACTGAAAATCAAATACCTAAAAATATCACTCATGTTGATAGAATGTTAGGAATTATAAATAAAAAAATTATTTTGGAGTAAGAAAGTAATCTCTGAAAGAAGGATGAGCTTTAATTTCAGCTTTTTCTACCAATCCTTCGTTCTCAATACTATAAAATCGATAATTCTGTTTCAGAAAGTCTAAATCATTAATGGCAGTTTCATACTCTAATAACACCTCAATAATAATATCAGGTTTTTTCTCAATAATAAAGTTTTTCATAGCAGCTAAAATAGGAGCTTCATATCCTTCTGTATCAATTTTTATTAAACATCTTTTACTCTCACCTACTAATTTTTGTACTACATCAGGAGTTGTGGTAAATACAGGAATGACTGCTGGATTTTCATCCCAAATTTTGGCAAAATCTAATAAAAAAGAACCATTAGTCAAATGTCCACGAGGTTCGAAAAAATCAAGAAAACCTGAATTATCTCCTATTGCTAAATTAAACGGTTTGAGATTGTGAGCATTGTTGAGATGTCTATTATTCAAGAGTCTTCGATAAGCTTCTGGAGAAGGCTCAAAAGCATAGACTACTCCCTCTTTATTTTCAATTTTTTTTGAAGCATACAGTGAGAAAAGTCCTACATTTGCTCCTATATCTATAACAATGTCATAGTTTTTTATCTGTTTGTCCAAAAATGTATAGAGTTCTATCTCATAAGGCAAATCTTTATATAAAACAGTCGTAAAGTCAAACTCTCCAAAATGAGGAACTAGAATAAGAGGAATATCCCCTACACTAACTTTTTTAGGAGGAAAATTAAACGTTTCCCAATTACCTTGAATAATTACATTTAAAGCAACTCCCTTCCAACTCTTATCAGGAAATTTTTTAAGAAAAGAAATAAAGCTGTGATATAAATTAGCTCCTATATAACTTTTGGTTATGAACTTAGATGTATTATAAACTGCATTACGAAAATGTCTCTTTAATGTCATTATTTTTTTGAGGTAATGAGAAATAAAATTACTAGCTTAATTTTGATTAACTTTTGTTTTCAGCTTATTTTTAAATTAAGAGATAGAAAACAATTAAATAGCGAAAGTAGAGTAAATTATTCAGATTTAGAAATTAGAAATGGAATTTGATTGATTTTCCATTAAAATCTGAAAACAAAAAACTCGTAAAATATAAAATCTTACGAGTTTAAAAATAAACTAAAATCAAAAAATCTACTTCGTCCTATTTTGCTAATACAGGCGCATAAATTTCATTTACTTTTTCTACAACATAATCAATTTCTTCAATCGTGTTGTATTTGCTGAATGAAAAACGAACCGAAGGACGAGAAGGGTCATTTTTAAGAGCCGCCAAAACGTGTGAGCCAATTTCTGAACCACTAGAACACGCACTTCCACCTGATGCCGAAATGCCTTGAATATCCAAATTGAATAAAAGCATATCGCCCATATCTGATTTTGGAAACTGAACACTCAATACTTTTGGCAAACCGTTTTCAAGATTTGCAGATTCTCCATTAAAATTGACATCTTCGCCAAAAATAGCTCTTAGTTTGTCTATCATTCTGCTTTTTAGAGAAAGAATATGTTTTTTGTGAGCATCTCTTTCTGAAATTGAAATTTCTAAAGCTTTTGCAAGTCCTACAATTCCAGCTACATTTTCTGTTCCACCACGCATGTTGCGTTCTTGCGCTCCTCCTGTTTGGAACGGACAAAAACCTGCATCATGACGAATGTATAAAAATCCAATTCCTTTTGCTCCGTGAAATTTGTGTGCCGAACCTACAATATACTGAACAGGCAATTCTTGTAAATCCATTGGACAATAACCCATAGTTTGAACGGTATCAGAATGAAACATCGCATTGTGTTTTTGACAAATTTGTCCTGTTTGTTTCAAATCTAGGAGTGTTCCTATTTCATTATTTCCGTGCATAAGCGAAACTAAAGAGCGTTCGTTTTTGCTAGAAAGATTACTGAGAAGCTCATCTAAATGATTCAAATCAACATTTCCTCTTTTATCAATATTTACTAGATTTACTTTTACTTCTCCTCGTTTTTCTAGCTCTTCGACAGTATGCAAAACAGCGTGATGCTCTAAAGGCGAAGTAATAATGTGCTTTAAATTGTGCGAACGAACAGCACAACGAATTATCGTATTATCGGCTTCTGTTCCTCCAGATGTAAAAAATATTTCGGCAGGCGATGTATTCAAAAGACTTGCAACGGTTTTACGAGCTTTCTCAACAGCAGATTTTACAATTCTTCCTGTACTGTGTGTAGAAGAAGGATTTCCGAAATGTTCTGTCAAAAATGGCATCATTTCATCTAAAACGGCTTTATCTAATTGTGTAGTGGCTGCATTGTCTAAATAAATGCGAGAGGAAGAAGAGGAAATTGACATAAATGGTATATGGATTTAGTATGAACAGTATTTTTTCAAACTCTAAGATTATCTTTTCCTACTGCTCTTTATATTTATAAATGTGTTTTTTGGCAAATGTTAAGTTATTGATTATGAATTGATTAACCAATAATTAAAGTTTACAAAGGTACATAGATTTTATAAAAAACTCAATTTTGTAGCCGATTTTTTAATTTATTGAACACAGATAAAAAAAATAGTATAACTTTAAGCTCATCAAAAACAGAACTCTACCATTATAAAATGGTTCTATATGACTTTGGTTGCAAATCATAACTTTTATTTTGTTCAAGTTTGTACCGTAGGTCTGACTTGGACAAAATAAGCTGTTTCAAATGAGAATGATTATTTTAATTTGGTCAGACTTCCAGTACAGACCAAATCAAAATACAAGTTGCAACCAAATTCATAAAGAGGCAAAAAAATTATATTCTCTAAAAAATAAATCCAATCAAAAGGCCTATCAAAATCAAAAAAGGAGCAGGTATTTTTGTACATTGAAGAATCAAAAAAGTAGCGAGCATTATTCCAATATTAATAGGTGATTTTTCAATTGGTTCTAAAAGCAAAAATGCTCCTGCAAGTACAAGCCCTGCACTTGCGCCATTTATTCCTTCTAAAGATGCCTTTATAGGACGGTATTTTTTGAGTTGTTCCCAAAAACGAATCACAAAGAAAATCAAAAACATACCGGGTAGAAAAACAGCTATCGAAGCCGTAAAACCTCCTAATATTCCTCCCAAAATTCCTCCGACAGCTCCACCAAAAGTTCCACTAAAAAAAGTTTCGAAATAACCAGAACTAGCCAAAAAAGAAGTATGTAACCAAGAAAGACGCTTGTACATCGTCAGCGCACCCACAAAGGCAGCAAACGAAAACACAGGACCGGGAACAGCCTGAACAAGCGCATAACCAGATAAAAACTCATCGGCAGTCAAGAACTGTTTGAAGGTTACAAATTCGGTATAAAGTACAGGAATCAAAACCTGTCCACCACCAAAAATAAGACTTCCATTTCTATAAAAATTCTCAAAAATAAGCAGCAAAACGCCTTTTGTAGCATTTCCCAAAATAGCAACACCAATAAAAACAGCGCCATACAGAATCAAAAAACGCCACTGAATATCAAATTTTTGTTTTTCTTCTTTTTCTTCTTTATCAAATTTTATGGCTGTTACTAATCCCCCAGCAATCAAAATCAGAGGAAAAACCCAAGGCGTTCGATAAAAATAAGAAGCTATTCCTGCCAAAATCATGAGTACAAAAGCCGTCTTTGTTTTGACTACTTTACGAGAAATTCGCAGCGCAGCAAAAGACACAAAGCCAATCGCCATAGGTTGAATAAAGCGAGTAAAATCTAATGAAATTTCTTGTTTTTGAATGTAAGCCAGTCCAATTGCAGCAGCAGTCATTAGGATTGTAGCAGGTAGAATCCAAACTAAAAGTGTCCAAAAGGCAAGATATGTTCCTCCTCGTTTGTAGCCCACAGCCATCAGAGTTTGAGTAGAAGTAGGACCAGGCAAAATCTGACAAAGGGCATTGAGTTCGATGAGTTCGGCTTCTGTTAAATATCCCCGTTTGACTACCAAAATATCCAAAAACATAGCTATATGTGCTTGAGGACCACCAAAAGCAGTCAGCGCAAGAAGTAAAATATCCTTCAAAAAAATATAATTGCGTAATTTTTTCACGTTTAGCTACATCTTGAAAATACATTTATCAAAAAATAAGTAAGCATAATTTCTGACAAAAATACAGTTTTTGATTTAGAGTTTTGGTATTTTGAAATATAAGAAAAATGGATCAAAACACGACAAAATGAGCTATAAAAACATTATAGCCTACTTTTTGTTTACTTTCAGTAAAACGACTTAAAATAACTAAAAACGAATATATTTTATTTCGTATTGAAGAATTATGGTAATTATGAAAAACTCATTTTGTAATTATTCATAATTTGGTACAAAAAAACAAATTATGGCTTACTTAAAACTTTACAAGAAAAAGTTAGAACACAATCACGCATTTTTAAGCAAACTATTCAAAGAAGAAGGGGTAGAATGGGGCGTGGTAACAAAACTGTTTTGTGGAACAGAAAAATACCTTCAAGAAATAGTAAATTTAGGTGTCGTAGAAGTACACGATTCAAGAATTAGTAACCTCAGAAAACTCAAAGAATTAAAACCTGATATTCAGACGGTCTATATAAAACCTGCTGCAAAACGCAGTATCAAAGATATTATTTCGTATGCAGATGTGAGTTTGAATACAGAACTTGATACAATAAAAATGCTTTCTGAAGAAGCTGGACGACAAGACAAACTCCACAAAATTATCATTATGATAGAAATGGGCGACCTTCGTGAAGGTGTAATGGCTGATTATGTCGTCGAATTTTATGCTCAAATCTTCAAACTTCCAAATATTCGTGTTATTGGTTTGGGAACAAATCTAAATTGTTTGCACGGTGTTTTGCCTTCAGAAGACAAACTTATTCAACTCTCTCTTTATAAAAAAATCATTGAACTTACTTTTGGTAGAGAAATTCCTTGGGTTTCGGCAGGAACGACTGTTACGTTACCTTTACTTATTAGAGGATTACTTCCAAAAGGAGTAAATCATTTCCGAATTGGAGAAGCTCTTTATTGGGGGAATGATATTTTTTCGAATGGTTATATTGAAGGAATGGAAACCGACGTACTAGAGTTCTTTGCTGAGATTGTAGAAATTACTAAAAAACCTCTTATTCCAACAGGTGTTTTGGCAGAAAACCCAAGTGGCGAAATGTTCCAAATCAATGAAGAAGATTATGGAAAAATGTCGTATCGTTGTATTATTGATGTGGGTCTTTTGGATATTCGTCCAGAATTTTTGATTCCAAAAGATGAAACTATCGAAATGGTAGGCGCAAGTTCGGATATGCTTGTCATTGATTTAAAAACAAATCCAAATAATTATAAAATAGGCGATGTAGTAGCTTTTACACTCAAATATATGGGTGCGCTTTCGCTCATGAATTCTAATTATGTAGAGAAGATTGTGGAATAAAAAGAAATTAAAAAATTAGATTTTAGAAGTGAATGACATAGAAAAGCCTAATACATTTCAACATTTATTGGGCTTTTTCTTGTAAAGCATTTTCGTTTCTAGGGAAAGTTTTATGCTAGTAGGAGAGTAATTTCTCCTAAAAAATTATTCAGTTTTTTAAATAATTTAGTATTTTGTAGGAATAAGTAGTTGGACAAAATAAAAACGACTTGAACTTATTGGTAAATGATTTTTATGATCTATATGATGAATGAAGATAAATACAAAGAAAATTGAATGCGCATAAAAAATAATAATTAGT
>Ga0100378_1005778_pt1 | contig 11287 bp, 10 predicted proteins | sample CryGeymeta201502_FD_81535 | JGI IMG/M metagenome (GOLD analysis project Ga0100378, IMG submission 81535) | Groundwater microbial communities from Crystal Geyser aquifers in Utah, USA - Crystal Geyser metaG 2015-02 | ecosystem: Environmental > Aquatic > Deep subsurface > Groundwater | place: USA...
TAATAAATTAATAGCTTGATATAAATAACTTAATATTATTTTAAAATATATAAAAGTAAATTTTATTAATTAATGCAAAAAATATTCCTAAGTAATTATTTATTTATTTTGGGGATTGGGGATTGGGGATTGGGCAATCCCCAATCCCCAATCCCCAATCCCCAGTATTACATAAAACATTTAAATCTTAATACATTTAATACACTTATTTATTAATTTATTAATAAAATTAATATTTTATTTTAAATATAAGATTATACTATCAAATTTATATACATATCCATAATACTTCATATCTTTACTGCATATCAATACTTCATATACATAATTCATGTAATCTTGTAATAAAAACTCATCCTACTTCTCTTTTCGCATTTCAAGCTGTGAAGAAATCATATATCTAACAAAGGAATTATACGTATTTATTGATATGTCCTCAATATTAATTTCTATAATAAAAATTAAATTAATATTATACTTGGATTATTATATATCAGTAAACCGTCTACTATTTTATTTATTTCTGTTTTCCGTTTTGCCAATTTGAAATTATCCATTGAGTTTTTTCTTGTATTCTGTTTTATATGACTGACACCACTATTCAATGCAATATTATAGAATTTCTTTTCCATATATGGTAAGTACATATTATTTATAACTTTTTCATTATTTTTAGTAATTTTAGACTTTTTGCTGATTTGACTGATATTTGTACTACTTGTACTATTTGGATTAATTATTATATTAATATTATTAGTGTTGTTTAAGTTCATAAAGGTAGAATTAGAATTATTAGAGTCATTAAATTTAGAATCGTTGTTTTTGTTTTTGTTTGAGAAAAAGTTAGTCGATGTATGAGAATGATTAACAGTTGAACCTCTTAGTTTTTTTCCTTTAACTTTATCATATACAGTTTCATCCTATTTTATAATAAATAAACATATAAATAAACATATAAATAACATAATTTAGATAAATAATAAATATCTAACTACCTTAAGGTTAAATGAATCATCTAATACTCCTTCCTTATCATAAATTGGTGATATTAATTTATTTCTTAGTTTTTTTCTTTTACTAGTAGCAACTGGTATTATTTCTTGTATTGAAGTAGAAGACGAAAAAGCTTGCTTATCTAATTGATATTTTTTCTTTATATTCGTTATTAAATTATCAATACTTTGAAACAGATTTATTAAGTTTTGATAGTTATTTAAGAAATTGTAAAGTTTCAATTCATATTCTTAATTTAAAAATTAAATTATTTAATATATTATACTTACTTAAATTTGTTGATTTAAAATCATCTCTATATTCTTTCATCGTATTAATTAAAATTGGAAGATTATCAATCTTTCTTATTAGTTTCTCATAATTAGTTTTTTTATTAATATTTTCAGGATTTACATCTGTATCTAAACTTAAATCTTGTATCAAGCTTTCAATATTTGTTCTCTTATTTTTCAGCGAATTCAATTCATTTGTTTCAGCAAGAATTTTTAATACTTTATCTATAATTTCTTTTTTACCGTACAGTTCTGTTTCATCAATATTTTTAAAAAACGTCTTAATGTTTAGTAAACAAGATAAAATATCGTCGTCTTTTAACTCAGAATACAATGTCTTAAGCCTAGTAAATAAGTATAATAAATTAAGTAAGATTATTATATTTGTATGAAGTAATCAATATCTTAAGTTATTAATTATATTTATATATTAATTCCTTACATTGTATTCATAAAATCCAAAATCGATTTAATACTTGATATAATCCCATAGCCTCTATTATAAAATTCACTATAATATTGTGGAAAGTCTATTTCAATTCTTGACATTACGTATTTTTTGCGGAATTCCTTTGAATACGTTTCAACAAATTTATTAAAGCGGGAGTTAGTTTTAACCAAATCTTCAAAATTTTTATAATTATTTGATAGTATTTCCTTTACTTTTTTTGTAAATATATCTTTTCTTCCCTCTAAATTTATTTGCTGAGAGTTAAAATTAAGTATATTAGTTTTGTAAAAGTTAGTTTTATTAGTAATTTTTGTGTAGAATCCTTCAAGTTGCTCAAATTTGATATTAAAACTATTAAGTTTTTCAATAAGTATTTTAAGCTTAATTGGATTATCAATTATTTTGTCTCTGTCTTTACAACCGTCGTATGTGTTTACTAGTTTGTTATTTTCATCGATAATGTTATATTTATCAAGGCAGAATAGTTTATATTCTTGTGAGTTGTACATCGAGTTGTAGTCGATATTTGATGAGTTTGTATTGTTTAGAAAGTATCTAATTAAGTATAAGTATATATATAAGTATGTTATTTTAATAAATTTATTTACTTTTGCATTAGATCTAATCCTAGTATTATTTTTATATAATGATTTTCTTTTAGAATTTGTAATTGTCGTATTTTTTCATTCTCTTCTATTTCAATTAACGTATTTGTCTTCATATTATAAAATGTCTTCTGCATATCCGACTTCATTGCTTGACTTTTATTAAAATTATCATCAAATATATCTTTTTTATTCTCCAACTCCTTATCCAAATTATCAATTTCGGAATTCTGTATTTTAATCAACGCTTCCATTCTTTCATTCTCTTTTTTCAATTTTTTGAATATTTGCATTATATTATTCTTCTTCTTTATTTTCTCATCCATATTCATTGTTAATGTTTTTTTAGTAAGTTCAATCGCTGCAGTTTTTTCTTCAATTTCGATTATTTTACTGTTAGTAATAGCATAGCCATCTTTTTCCAGTTTTATTAAATGATTAATTGTATCTGTGTACTGGCTTTCATTTTTATATTCAAGTTTGTTATCTCTTAGTTTCTTCTTTAATTCTTCAACCTTTTCATCGATTTCTTTTCTTTTTTGACCTTCTTTAAGTAATGATAAATTTTCTATATTGTTATCTTTTGTAATAAAAGTTTCTGTGCTTGATTTTTTTGTTGGACTGATTATTGAGGCCTCGCTTGAATGCTTTACTAATTTATTTTTATCGTCTGCTCCAACGGTGCATTCTATATCTTCGATCTCTTCTGTATAATGTTTTATGTTTTTGTTTGTTTGTTCGATGTTATTGTTGATTGCTTCGCGACTGGAGATTAAGTTGTTATAATATTTTTTAAGCTAATATTATAAATTACTATTAAATATTACTTTAAATAACATTTGATCTAAATGTTCTTTCTTTAATAAATTTCTAGGTGCCTTTTTAGGTATAAAACCAGTCGATTTTGATTTATTCATTTCGGTTTCTTGAATTTTATTATCCATTTTTAATTGTAATTGAATTGTAATAAATTGAATATAGAATTAATAAATTTTATAAATGCAAGTTATATATTAAATATAATAATTGAAGAAATTAAAGTAATAATTTATTTGAAAAAAATGAAATTGAACGAAGACAAATTAATAATTTAATACAAATGTTATTTTATTTAAAATTATGTTTTAAGAAAAACTTCAATTTATTTGAAATTATTTTAAAATAACCAACTTAAACTAACTCAAACTCGATTATATACCCATTCCATTATTACTTGCAGCAATAAAAATTAAAGAACAAAGTGTAAAATACAATAAGAATTTTTGTGATGTAAGGAAATGAAATGAATCGTCATTACTTAAATGAGCTAATGGTTTTAAACTACTTGATTTATCAAATAGAATTTTAGAAATTTCATTAAGTTTTTCGTTATTAGCGATTGTAGTTTTATCAGTAATATCAGTATTTTTTGTGTTATTTGCATTAACTGAATTAGCTGTGTTATCGCTATTTTTTCCATCATTTCCACTTGAAACATCCTTTTTTGCTTCAGCTCCTCCTTCTTCACGACTTGGACCAGCTGATCTTTTTACATTTTTAATAACTTTAAACGGCGCTTCAACCCCCTCATCCTTTTCATGTTCTTCTACTATAGTCACATACTCATCAAAAGTAATTAAACCATCATTATTTTGATCAAGTTCCTTAATAATTTCTGAAACTCTATTTACTACTGAGGTTTTGCCTAACTGGTTTAACATACCTTTTAATTCATTATAACTGATACGTCCATCTCCGTCTCGATCATAATAATTAAAAGATTCTCTGTATTCTTCCAGTTTATCTTCAGGGACATCTAATTTTTGTTTGCTTTGTAAGTTGAGTTCTTTTGACATATTTATTATAAAATAATTTACCTTAATTAAATATAATAATTTAAGAAGTAACTAAAATTGTATTATAAGTGATAACTTTATTAAATTTATTATATAATTATTTTTAATAGTCAACTTCAAATTCTGCTAATTATTATTTAAAATAAATAATTAAAATAATTAAATTAATTAATTGAATTGCAAAAATGCAAACTCAAGACAAAAAAAGAAAATTATCACAACAACCTAAAAAAGGACTAAATTCATTAAATGTTATTAATTCATTAAGAAGTAAAAATAATGAGAAAGAAGAAAATAACAGTAACAGAATAAACACAGTTGATAATATTGATAGTGGAGGGGGTGAATATAGAAACGATAAAAACGATAAAAATAATAAGAATATTAAGAGTAATAATGATAAGACTAACAATGATAAAATACGAAAGATATATAGTTCGAAAGAAAGAAAGCCAGATGATTTTCGTTCTAAGTTAAATAAGAATTCGGCTAAAATATCATCTTCAATTGATAAATCGTTATTGCCAAGATCAAAACAAGAAAGTAGTGTTAATAAAATTGATAAGTTAGATAAAAATGTTATAGATAAGAAAAAAAAAATGATAAATAATAAAAATGTAATACCTCCAACAAAAATTCAACATACTAATAGTAATAATATCAATTTTACAAATGCGACTAATTCAAATATTGTAAATGATAAACCAAATGATATTAAAACTACAAAAAAATCAGGACCAGCTTCAGATAAAAACGCACCAAAAGTAACAATAAATTTAGGCCAAGAAACTGAACAAGTTACTAAACAAGACACAAAACAAGAAAATAAAAACTCAAAAGAAAATAGTAAGTCATGTTTTAAAGACAACAATAACTTACACAATAAGAATTTAAGTATACAATCTCCTAATAACTTTTACAAAATGAATAAATCTCCTTCTAAGAAACAGAATTCTAATATAACATTCATATATAACTATGAAGCAAATTTTACTGATGAGGGTATTCCTTCAATAAATGAACAAACTACTAATGCTAATACTCATATGAGTACAAAATCAGCAACCGAAAAGGAGATTAATTTGAATAATATTAATAATTTGAGAAAAACCCCTGTAAATTTAAAAAATAATAACATTTATAAATATAATGACAAAATACTAAAGGGAGAAGAAACAAGCTTGAGACAATCTGTTGAAGTTAATCAAAGCAAATACAGTTATCAGAGTTCTACCCTTTCTACTGGTTCAAATATTGAACAACCAACATATTTGCATTACGACTTAAAAATTGGAACTGAATGTTCAAATAAGATACTAGACATAATCGAAAACATAAAAGAAGTCCTAAATCTAACATTAAAAGATCACATTGACTCTAGTCCTTCCGAATTAGAAATAAACAATATTAATAACCTAAACAACAAAACTATAATCGGGTCAGAGCTAAACTTCCTAAAAAATGTAACGAATATTAACCTATCATCAACACAGAAGAAAGAAAAGATAATACTAGACAAGAGACTTAAAATGAATTTAGTAGCCCAAGAGATTGAAACTGTTAATAGTAAAGCATGTAATTTCAATGATATTATGTCAAACTTATTGAAAAAACAAGAAAGTCAATATATCACCTTTAAAAGCAAGCAATCGGTAATGATAAACTTGGATGCTAATATCAATAATGATAATAGTGCAGGTGCTGGTAATCAGGACTTAAATGTTTCAAAAATTGCTAAATTCTTTAATAAAAGTAATATAAATCAAAAGATAAAAAAGATTGAGAATGAATCAGAAAAGAGAATAAACATTTATAATAATATGTTTGAAGATTGTACGAAAAATATTAAAGACATTACAGAATTTATTAAGTCATCAATACAAAAACAAGAAGCAGAAGAAAAGGAAAAGGAAAATATTAGGTTAAAAAATACAATAAAAGAAAGTAAAATATTAAAGAAGATTGCTCTGTTTGATAAATATGCTTCACATAATACATCGTTAAATAATTTAAGCAATTTGAATAATTTAAACAATACATTAAATGATAGAAAGTCCCCGTTTGCATCAAAAACGAAAAATAAGGAAGTTCATAATAGTGCAATTAATCCATTTTCATCATTTTGTAGAAATAGTAATGAAATATTAAATTCAGATAAAATTGATAAGGGAGATGAGTATAGAGAATCGAAACTATCAATATTATCCAAATATAGAGAATCTATGATGTCAAGAGAAGATAGTATGGTAAACGAAAATACTACCAATATCTTTATACCAAGTTCTAATATTCACAATGTAAACAAACACCAAGAACTAAATATGGGCTTTAAAGTTCTAAGAAAAGAACTAATGATTTACAACGAACAAGGTTATTTAGAATCAATCACAGACATTAACGATAGTTATAACGAAGAGATTTTAAAAATAAAGGATTTTCGTCTATCGAAGATAATCGAAGACCTCTATGAAGACGAAGATATAAAAGACTATAGATCTAGTATACGAAGGTCAAAATCAGTTAATTATCATAATGATATTGATAATAATGAGGAAGGATTAGAAAGGCGAGATACTATTATTAATCGAGTTAGGTAAATTTAATATAAATAATTTATATTTCTTTAATATTGTTTATTTTAGTAATCTAAGCAAGAATGGTCTAGACAATGGCAATGGCAATAATTTTAGTAGTAATTTATATAATAGTAACGCTGGCAGACTTTCGGTATATAGGCATCTGAAAAAGGTAAATTAATTGAATTATAACAATTATAACTCAACTATATTTATATTTATAGACTGACTGGGAAGATTTTAAAAAGGAGTTATATAATGAAATAGAAGAATTAAAAGAAGACAATAGTAAAGATACTAAGAATAAATCTGATAAGTGTTGTAAATTATTTTAACTTTGTATAATTAATTTTTCATAAGTAATAATGGTTTAAATATATTCATTTATATAAAAATATAAAGTTATCAATTAAAGTAATTTAATAATAAGTTAAATAAAATAACTAAGTTAATTAATAAGTTAAATTAATTAAATATGAAATTTAATCAAAATATTAATTATATTAACATTAACTTTAAAGTAATAAATGTCATAATAATAGTCCATATCAGACGAACTTATATCCTCATTTTCAAACAACTAGCTTATATCACAAGCCTAATATTAACTATATAAAAGCTATATAAAAGTGGTTTTCATTTAATAATTCATTGGTGTATAATATCGATTAAGTTTAAAATAACTCGTATTGATAAGGGTACATTCCCAATTTAAACTTAATAAACCAACTTACTTTTATAAACTTAATATTACTTAAAATTACTTTTAAATTAGTTAATAGACTTAATAAACGAGAAGTATTAAAATTAAATTATAATTTTAACACAATAAATTAGTTTTTATTTATTTTATGCAGATGGTTTCTCTCCTCCTTTTTTGTCGTGGTGTGGGAGTAAAGTAGAGTGGATGTTTGGTAAAACTCCACCTGATGCAATAGTAGCATTGGCCATTAATCTGTTTAATTCTTCGTCGTTTCTGACGGCTAATTGGATGTGTCTTGGGATAATTCTGGTCTTTTTGTTGTCTTTAGCGGCATTACCGGCTAATTCTAAGACCTCAGCTGCGAGGTATTCTAAGACGGCGGCAAGATAAACTGGGGCTCCAGCGGCAACTCTTTCAGAGTACTTTCCTCTTTTTAAATATCTGGCAATTCTTCCAACTGGGAATTGTAATCCAGCTCTTTGTGATCTTGATACGGCTTTAGCGCTTGATCCTGATTTTCCTCTTCCTCCTTTTCCTTTTCCTGGCATTTTAATTATTCCATAGAATTTTAAATTCTTCTTATACTTTGCTATTATCCTATCTTCATAAAATAAACCAATCAAATTTAAGATAAACTCTTTGATTTGGATAATTAGTTTCTATTATAATTTAAATAATTAAATTTATTATTTATAAGTATACATTATAAATATATTAATTAAAAGTTTATATTATACTATATGTTAATTGATATATGAGCTATTTCATCTATATGTATCTTTCTTCAGTTATTTCTCCTTTTTTAATTAATTTATATTATTTTGATAGGTTAGGTATATTATAAACTTTTTGTCCTTTAATTTAATTTTATTATTATATTTTTATTCCCCTCAAAATACGTAAAATAAGCTAAATAACCTTTAAGCTTAATAATTAAGCCTTGTATTTTATATACATCAGAAAATTAATATTATTAATTTACATTATAGAACATGAAATATATTATAGAAGATATAAGTAATAAATATTTAATAAAAGAAGACAATTATAAAAAACAAAAATTAAAGAAGCAATTAACAATTTTTAAATTAAGCGAATATATAATATGATTATTATCAAGTTAATACCCTGCTTGCTCTAATTCCCATTGACAATTGTATTTATCTACGAAATATAAAAACTTAATTCCTGCAAATACTTTCATTAAATTCTTCTTATATTCAATATTGTCCTTTTTAGGATCAGGAATTATCATCTTATCAAGTGAAAACGCTCCTAAGGACCTTGGTGTAAAGCCTGGAGTATTATTCATCAACCTAACTCCTTTTATAGTCTTTAATCTTTCGTACTCGGCACATACATCAGGAATTCTAAACGCGCAATGACTTACTAATCCTGTTTGAAAAGGTTTTTTAGTAAATTTAACAGCTTCCATTTTTGGTACATTATATTTAAACAGCTCAATCATTATATTTATGTTTGGAATCATAAGGTGACAAATATCCATATCTAATTTACCGTCTAGAAATCCTTGCCCAAGTGCACATTCTGTACTATTGTAGTTAGGGAATTTTTGAAAGGGTGTAGCACCGAAAAGTTCTAGGTAATGTTGGGCTGCCTCTTCTAAGTTATCTACGTTAATAGAAATGTGTCCGAAGGATTGTAATATTTGAGCTGGTTTTATTTGAGTTTGTTTAGTATTTGTTTTAACTACAGAAGTTTTTTTAGTTACTTTCACTGATTTATTAGTTTTAGTAGTTTTACTTGTTTTATTAGTTTTATTAGCTACTTTCGAGACTTTTCCTGCTCTTTTTGGTTTATGATTTACTTTTTTATTTTTAATAATATGGTTTGTAGATTTACTAGATGTTTTTCCATTCCTTCTGCTAACACTTGTTGACTTCTTTGTCATTGTTAAATTATTATAAAATTATAATGTTAAATCCATTAAATAAGTATATTATATAATTATATAATTTAATATTAAATATAATTTAATATTAAATATAATTTAATATTAAATATAATTTAGTTTATTTTTTTGAGATTATTATTGTATTATTGTTGTTGTATAATATATGTATTGGTATTGGAATAAATTATCTTCTTCATAGATATAGATATAATTGATACTAACTAACTATTAATTATATTATTTATGTTGATAAGATATTTTACTATATTACTATATTATAAAATTACTATATTACTATATTATAAATTGATTATTATTCCGCTTATTTAGTAATGTAACTTTAATTATTATTTAACTATTAGTAATTAAAAAATGAAAGAAACTACAAAGCATAATATAACTAACAAAATCAAAGACAATAATACTGACATTAATAATATTGATAACAATAAATCTGAAATTAATAATACTTCATTTGATAATAATAAATACAACGAAAAAAGAATTTTTGATCAAATTGACTTACAAGAAAGAGATCATTATCTTAAATTAAAATCAATAAAAAATGAACTTAATATTATTGAAATGATGGTAAATCGCGAAACATTAGATAATGTTATTTGGAGAGATTTATTAGAAAAAGAGAATCTTCTAAAGAAGATAAATTACATAGCGAATGTACTTAAAGTTCAACCAATTAGTTTATTTAGAGATATAGCTATTAAAGAAGAGAGGCCTAAACAAAAAGTAAAAAAAGAACAAAAGAAATTAAATTCTTTCAAATCAACTGATTTTACAATATTTGAAAATGTACTTCTCGCTTCATCTAAAGCTCAAAATAAAGAAATCGGAGTTATAGTCAATCCTGCTTTAGTTCTATCAAACATAATAGAAGTTAGAAAAAAAATAAAAGCAAAAAGTTACGACAAAAAAGAAATCAGAGATACAATTGCGAGCAGACTAAAAAAGAAGAATGCGGCTATAGAACTTAACTTAATATATACAAAAATAAATGAACTAAATAAACGATTAAAACAGGAATTATTAAATACAGTATTTGGAGATAAATATTTTGATGTAAATATACATAGGAAGACAAAATCAGGAATACCAGGAACTATAAGGTTATTAAATAAACCTATTGTGAATAATGAAATAAAAGTAGTTAATGTTAATAAGATGAATAATATTGAGAGAAATAAGTATGTAAGTGTTATGAGTACAAAGGATATTAAAGTGTCTGATAATAATTTAAATACATATAAGACTGTGAATACTTTGAATACGGTTGGTAATACACTTAATACGGTTGGTAATACATTGATTACTTTGAATACTGTAAATAATTGTGATAAAGATGTGAAGATGGGATTAGCTACTAATAATATAAATGAAATGAAGGAAATGAGGGAAACCATAGGGGAGAATGAACTAGAGAAGAAAGATACTTCGAAGAGTTTGGAAAAGTATAATAGTAATAAAATAAAAAAGCTCTATTTAAGGACTAATAGTATATATACAACAGAAGTTTTGAATACTAATACAAATTATGAAAGTAAAGAAAACAAAGTAATAACTACAGAAGAAAATAAACCATCAAAATTAATCTCAGCTAGAAATAAATCCAATAAGAACTATATGCAATTTAAAAAGTCATCTACATTAACTCAAATAAAAAATTATACAAAATCTTTAAACAAAATAAAAAATGTCTCTCCTAAACTATCCGATGCTAAACATTTTCGAAAAGATAAAAAAGGTAGTTCTGAAAAGCACAATTTACAATCATCAAAGATAATAGAGAAAGAACTTAAACGAATAAATTCACCAGATATAGGAACTGACTATGGAATGACTATTACTTTATCAAACGCTTCATTCAGACAAAAAAGTAAGCAAATCAGTCCAAAGACAAA
>Ga0100378_1005781_pt1 | contig 11280 bp, 19 predicted proteins | sample CryGeymeta201502_FD_81535 | JGI IMG/M metagenome (GOLD analysis project Ga0100378, IMG submission 81535) | Groundwater microbial communities from Crystal Geyser aquifers in Utah, USA - Crystal Geyser metaG 2015-02 | ecosystem: Environmental > Aquatic > Deep subsurface > Groundwater | place: USA...
ATATTGGGGATTGGGGATTGGGGATTGGGGATTGGGCCCAATCCCCAATCCCCAATCCCCAATCCCCAATCCCCAATTCTATTTGTGACAAATAATTTCAATTAAAAATAATAGAATATATGTAATTATATGAAATTTAACTTATTTAATTTCTAAATTACTAATTATTTTTATTTTATATTTACAAGAATCCTTATTTCTTGATTTGTATAGTTTCTTAAAATACTTAAACATTATAATACCATTATTATTAATCATTATCCTTATTTTGTATCTCTATCTGTCTTTGCGAATTTTAATCCTTCTAAATTTTCATCCGATTGAACGTATTCATTATTAATATGTTCAACTGTAAGTTTGCTATATTTTTTAATTTTATCTGAATGCTTATTCTCATTTAAAATAACATATTTATCATTATATTGATTATCATTTCCGTTTCTTCCAGTGTTTAAATGATCAAAATTATTCATTGTTATTGTAATGATATCTTCGTTATTCTCTTTCTTAATCATTTTTATTGAATTTGGGTTTAGTACAGGACGAAAAGTACATTCAATTAAATTCTTTTCAATATTCTTTTTTAGTTCTTGTTCGTGTTTATGTTTTTTATCTTCTCCCCATTTAAGCATACTATCTATAGTGCTACTTACAGTCTTTTTATCTACTTTGATATTATTAATTTTTGAATTGATAAAGCTATTTAGTTTCTTTTCAGTAAACTTCTTTATTTCATCAATTTTCTTTTCTTTTTTGATTTTAAAAATTTCTTGTCGATCACTAAATGTAGTATTTGTTATAAGTTGTCTAGATATTTTATTAATCTCCGGATTACGTACTTCACTCATTTCATTTAAATATTTTAATTTTCTCTGTTCAGCTATCTTTATTTTATGAGCTTCTTCAAAATTATGAAGTCTATTAAGTAAATTTTTAACATTCGGTGGTGGGGTTTTACTACTTATAATCTTCTTTTTATATATCAATTCTTGTTCTTGCTTTATGATATCTTGATCTTGTTTTTTCAAAGTTTGTTTATTTTTCTTAATCTTACTCAGTCTGTCAAATATTGGTTTCTCTACAAAATCAGGACTTAAATAATATTTTCTGTTTTTTTGGTGTTTTTCCTTTATTTTACTTTCTTCAATTTCGTTTTTCTTTGCAATTTTATCCTTCTGAAGAGTTACTAGACTCATTCTTTCAAAAAACTTGTCTTCTTCAATTATTTTTTCTTTTGATTTAGGTGCTTTAGGAACTTTATTTACGGTAATTATATTTTTCTTAATTTGAGTTTTATTTAAACGATCGAATAGATAATCAAAATAGTCAACTTTCATCATATTATTATCTTCTCCTATAGGAGAGGCGCTTGTTTGCATATATCTATTATTTCTATTATTTTCTACTGAGTTAATTCTTTTACTTTGTAATTGTGTATGCTCATCAGTTTGAAGATAAGTTCTATTCTTTTCATTCATTAAAAAGAAATTATTAGTTATTTGTTAATAATATATAATAGTAATAATATATATTAAATTTACTATAAAAAATAAATATATAAGCATATTAAGAATGAATATTTTAATTAATATATATTATATTTACTATAAATATTAAAAATATTTATAAAACAAAATATAATCGAAAGAAAAAAAGCAAATTTTTCACAAGCTACAATGTCTTCAATTATGGGAATAAATTCTCTTTGTCTTTAAAATCCTTGTAATTTACCTATAAGAAATATAATTTACTTTAATTACGATATCTCCTGAATTAAATGAAGGAAACGAAGTTCCGGAGTTATCCTCATTAGCATTGGCGTATATAGCGAACGAGTTCTTTTTTGCGTCTTTATCTTTCTTATCGAAGTTTCTAACATCTTTATTTTCTAACCATGGATGTTCGATTGCCTCCTTTATATTCATTCTTTTATCTGGATTTTTTTGTAATAATTCTATTAATTGTTATTTTGTTATTATTAAGTTTATATGATTTAATATTAAAAAATTACTCATGACAAAATTTTTAGCTCCAGGTGACTTATTTTTCCAATAGAAATTCGGATAAGGAACGCTACATTGAATTATTTGTCTTGCTACTTCATTCTCATTATTTTCATCATTGTAACTGAAATAAATAAATATTACTATAGAAAAACTTACGGTAAACAACCTGTCAACAACACATATGAAATAATTCCTAAACTCCATAAATCAACTCTTTTATCATAGGCCTCTCCTAACAATAACTCAGGCGCAACATAGCATAAAGTTCCAAATCTTTCAGTGCATTTCTCGTTAGGACCTATCATTTTACTCAAACCAAAATCAAGTAGTCTTATTTCTGCATCATCCTTTGTGGTTGTCATCATAATGTTTTCTGGCTTTAAATCTCTGTGGACAATTCCATAAGAATGTAAGTAATATAAGGCACTTGAGATTTTTCTAATTATTTCCTTTGCTCGATCTTCACTTATTTGGAAGTTCCTCGAATGAAGATAGTCGTAAAGATCACTTCCTTTACATAGTTCCATTACTATATTTAATTAATGTTTCTTACTTATATAATAGTAGTCTTGATTTTCAAAGATATCGTATAAAGTAATTATATTTGGATGTTGACATATCTTTAGTATCTCTATTTCAATTCTTGTTTGTTCGTAGTCTTTTTCGCTCATTTCTTTTTTTGCTATGATCTTGATTGCGGCTTCTCGTCTGGTTTTTCTGTTCACGCAAAGTTTGACTAATCCGAATTTACCTTGTCCTAGTTTTTTTTTCATTTCGTAAATAGTATTAAGATCTTCGTAACCGGTTACTTTCTTTAGTGCTTCAATCCATTTAACATAATCTAATTCATTTTCACAGAGATAAATGTATGAATCATTTTTTATTGATAATGTAAAGCAAAACATAGATTTATCTTCAATTGTAATATTAGGTAAAGTAGATACATTCACTCCGGATAAATTATAGATTCCTTTATGAAAGCTGTCATTTTTATTTTTATAATCTAATATTAATATTTTCTATTACAATATAAGTCTTTCTCGATTAATTTACAATAATATTTCTTTACTTTTTTTGATGAAGTAAGTCTATATAGAATTCCTTCTAAAGTTACATTTTTAATGTCAACTTCTTCATCATCACTAATTCCGAATTCGTTTCCTGATAAATCTGAAGACTCCTCATCTGAATCAGAATCTTCTTTCTTTTTTTGCGAGTTACTAATTTAAAATAAGTAAATAAGTAAAAATGTATAATTACATCTTTTTAAATGAGTCGTTTCTTTTCCTACTATGTTTAAATGCAGGTAATATATCTTGATCTTCCCCTTGATATTTCTTTAATATAGATAATTCCATCCCAGATTTACCTATATGACTAAAACTGGAGAAGTTATTTACAAACTCATTTAAATCATGTCTATGTTTCCTTTTTACTCCTAAATCAAGTTTAATATCATCATCTCCACCTAAATCATTAAAACTATTATTCTCTTGTTCAAATTTCCTTTCTATATTTTGCATAGATTTAGATTTAATTTCGCTAGTATGCTTAGTTATATTACTAATCTTTGTTTCTGGTGTTATAAGATCATTATTAACAGTTTTAACATCAAAATTATTAAATTCTTTGTTATTATCTTTATCATAATCGATGTTTGTTTCTTTTTTCTTTGTTTCACCCTTTGAAGTTGGATGTAAACTATTTTTAATATCAGAATTTTTTAAAACTTCATCAAGGTCATATGTATAACTATCATGTTTAGTTTTTTCAGACTGTTCTTCAATTACTTGATTTACTATGTTATTTTTGCTAGTTTTCTCAGGCTTCTTACCAAATGCCCCTAATAAATTTTGTTTCTTTTTAATATCTTCATTTTTATCTTTATTCATTAGTTTAGTAAACACGTCTTTGTTTGTCTCTATAACTTTTTTTGGGTCTGGTCTATCATGAATCTTTGATCTCTTTAATGACTGTATAATTGGACTTCTACTTAATTTTTTGGCATTTGTAGGATTAAAATGAGAATCTAAAGAAGGGGAAGTTATTAATTTCCTTTTAACTGAGTCTACACTTGGAGTCTTCATTAACTTTAGAGTTTTAACTTTTGATTCGTCGATTGACTTTATTGAAAAGGGTTTTTTCTCCAAGAATAGTATAACAAGCTAATAAAATGGTTTTAGTTAATAATTTATGAAATTTCTTACATATATAAAAGGTTCTGAACATATTTCTGTAACAAGTTTTTTAAATTCTAACTCTTCTAAGTATTCATTCTTCTCAAATAAAACTGATACATATTTATGAATTTCTTCTTGAGAATCAATTCTATGATTAAAATTTTCAAGGTTATCACTTCCATGTAGTTTTAATGGCAAATATGAAAGTATGACTTGTACATCTTCTCGCGATATTTCTCCGTCATTATCACAATCATATATTTGGAATATAAAATGTATAAGTTCATCATAATTTCCTGTAAAAAGACTACACATTCCATTAACAAACTCATCAATACTTAAATAGTTATCTTTATTTGCATCAAATACATTGAAAATTCTATCTAGAATTAGACCAGGAAGAGAATAGTACTATATAATTTAATTTAAAATGTTTATACTTTTTCAAATGTATGTTTATTTATTCCTAAATCAATTTCATCACTTCTTAATCTAAGATCTAGCCAAATTTCTGTTAAGTAACTTTTAAATAAGTCAATATCAGTAACTTGAAATTCTCTTATAAACTCATTAAAGTCTATTTTATTTTTTTTAGCTTCTTTCGATTTCATAATAATAATTTTTTAATTAATAATTATTATTAATTAAATAATTTGAAATAAATATATTAAGTAATTTGACAATATAAATATACATTATTTTAATTTACAATATTTCAAATTTATTATATTGAGTAATTTTATATTGTAATGTTTTATATAGAAGCTAATTATAATTTTTATCAATATATACTAAAGAATATGATAATGCAAGTTAATTTTAGATAACTTATTTAAATATACTTCATTAAATTTTAATTTATTCGTTCTTTAGCTTTAACTTAATTATTAACTCATCAAACTTATATTCTTATATAAATTAACTTATTAATTTTACATATAACTAACTAATTACTTTTTATTTAAATTTGCTTTATTAAACTTTATTAAACTATTAATTATGTAAGTTTTAAATAAGTATTATTAAATATTTTAATAGATATATCCTAACTCTCTAGCATCAAATAGTCCTTTATCTTGCATAGTACTTGGAGCCCATCTTACATTATGTACATTTGTTGCATTTTGTTTTGATCCATTTTGCATTGATCTTGGGTTATTTTTAATATCTGGACAACTTTTATATTATATATGTGTTAATTATATAATATTTTACTATATATCATCTTGATTGTATCTTTGTCTTACGTGTTCATAATAGTTTGGATTAATTGAATCTATAACAGATTTCTGAATCATATAATTTCTTTGGTCTACTGCGGTAAATCTAACATCCTCCATAGCTTGGACGAATGGTAAGATAAATCTAAACATTCTTTTCTCTTGTTCTCTTGTAAATCTAAATGCAAAATTAATTTTAATAACAAACAATACCTTTTATATCTTCTTACTACTTTATCTCTAACTCCTGTGCTAAAACAGGCACAAATACTAAATAAAATAAAATACTTTGCGTATCTATTTGGAACAGGAGGATGCTCAAAAAATATTTTAGATCTAAGTTCTTCTGTTCTATATTTATTCATATAAAGTGGAGAATGGGCACTGTATTGATCTGCACCAAGGACACTATCTTTATTTTTTATTGGGTTAAATCTTCTTTGTTGTGTAAATGATGAATTTTTGAAAAATAGTCTTAGTTTACTGCTAAACATTTATTATTTATTATTTAAGTAAAATAATAATTAAGTTGTTTAATAATTAATGTTTGTATTAATTGTTACTAGTTAACTTGAATTTATTATATTTGGTTTGTCGGAAAATAAATTTTTATGTTGATTTAGTAGTTAAATATTAGCTAATTATAATAATTATATATAAAATGAACGAGTTTATTAAAAATGAATTAAAACTATTTTTCAAACGAGTAAAAGAACATAAACATTCTTATCCATTCAGGCAACCAATTCAAGAAATTATTGATACTATTCCAGAATATACAAAAGTAATTGAAAGGCCAATTGATTTAGTCATGATAGAGAATAACCTTACAAAAAACTATTATACTAACATTGAAGACTTTAAAAATGATTTAGATACTCTAATAAATAATTGTATTACGTAAGTAATAAATAACTTATACCTATACTTATGCATAAACATAGACATAATGCATTAAGTTAATATAATCAACTTTATAATTTTACTTTAGCTTTAATAATGACCCAAACCACTGGTGTAGGAAATTTGCTATCTCTCTTGATGAGTTTATTTCAAATAATTATAAGAAGGTTGAAGCCAAGATTAACAAATATATAGAAAAGTATAATTCAAATCAAAGTAAAAACAAATCAGTCACTAATGAAAAGAAATATACAGAAGGTTTAGATAATAAAAATGTTAATTTCCAAGTTGTTACTAATACTGAAGATGAAAAAATAATTAAAAGAATACGAAATTTGTTCCAAAAGATTTCTACTTCTATTAATATTAATGAGGAACAATTAGAAGAAATTATAAACTCTGTCTCGAAAAGTATAATAAAGGGGAGTAAAACGTATGAAATTATATATGAAGATACTATGAAGTTTTTATCAAAGTTTATTTTTAATGATGGCTCAAAATCTTATTTTTCAAAGAAGTTTAGAAAAATATTGAGAGCTTTAAAAGATGAACAAACAGATAATAAAAATCTTAAAAATGACTTTAAAATGAAAATAAATTTATCTGAAGACGTAGCTGACAACAAAGAAGAAAAATTAAAAATAGAAGAAATAAAAAAAGTCATAGACCACTTTATAGAAAATCAAAGAATTCCCGAAAGTTTTCGAGAAATACGAGACTACCCAATAGAGACAAATATCAAAAAGAAAATATGTCAACATATTAATGATACAAGACAGAAATTTCTAAATAATATATAATTAATTAAATTAACTAAAATAAACATAAATAAAATATTATACTTAGATAAGAATAATTTAAATTAATTATAAATTTAATTACTTTAAGTTATAAATTTATTTTAATGTCCTAAAAACTGAGTTGATGGCTTTGCTTTTCTTAAAAATTCTGTAAATAATGAGAAGTGGAATTCAGCAAATAATAACGAAGGAGTAAATCCAATAGTACGTTTTCCTAATGAGTTAACTTTAAATCCTGCATTTCTTGCTAAATGAACTAATTCATTACGTAATAGTTCATGATCAACATCAAAAGCAAATATTTTTCCTACACCTCTAATATTAGATATCGTAAAGCTTGTTTTTTTCATTGTCTCTAATAATTCAGCTTTTATACTCATAAAGAATTGTGCTGAGTGAGTATCAATCCAATCTTTGTTATTGACTAAGTAAAATAACTTTGCGAATGTTTGAAGTTTTACTGCATCTCCGTTCCATGTTGAAACTATTTGTGATGCGTGTCTAGCACGGAATTGATTTTGCATAAAAAGACCAGACATTTGCATACGTCCAGCGAATGTAGTAATGTGTACAGGCTTTTCTGAATTCCAATTTGTGTGCATAAATGGACGACCACTTGCCCATCCACCAGTTTGAGTTTCATCACATATAAATGTTACTTTATTTCTATAACAAACTTCAATTAAATCATTATAAAATTGGGAACTAGCATATCTAATTCCAGATTGTATTTGAATTGGTTCTATTATCATTGCAGCAACTTGTTCACCTCTAACACTTTCTTTAATTATTTTTTCAGCTGCTTCAACACATCTATTTTCTTCATTTCTGTTATGAGTATAATTATCTTCGTAAGGAAATTTAATTTTAGGGAAAGGTGCAATAGGCCAACTTTGCTTACTTAGTCCATACTTTAAGCTATTTTTAGGAGTATCATAGTCTGAAATAGATAGTGTATTTAAAAATTTGCCGTGATATCCTCCTTCGAATCCTAAAACACTAAACTTGGGAGCTCCTGGAGTTTGATTTTTCAAAACAGACTCAGCTTCCTCTAATAAGATATTGTCATTTCCTCTAATTTATTATTAATATTATTAATATATAAGTTATCTTACTTTAATTGATAATAATGATGTAAAAAAGCTATTTTTATTGCATTTTCATTTGATGAAGAACCACAACCGCAACTAAGAACTACATCTGGCACATTAATAGGAGCTATCTTTGATAGATTATTCAAAAGCCAAGATGGATACTCGACCGGGGGAGCAAATCCTAATGATGGACGTTGAACTAAATAGCGTTCAAATTTATCAAGTTTAGAGTCCATTATTAATGATCTATGATTATAACCGAAAGAATTACTACCATTATCCATATACATATCCATAACTACATTACCGTCTACATCAGTAAAGTAATTTCCGAAACTTTTATTTAAATCAAGAACATCTCTTTCTGTTGTATTTCCAGATACTAATGACATTTTATTAAGAATTGCTTTTGCTTGTGGCCCTGGTTGATCAGTAACTACTTTTGGTGTTAATGCTTCATATGGTTCTATAAACATTCCAGCTGTTTTATGGAATAAATCTGAAAGTTTGTCAGTCTGACTAGGATGTAACCAACGTCTAAGTTGCAAAAATCGATAAACTGGGAAATGTCTGCTCATTTATTTTAATTATAATAATTATTAAAATTAAATATAAAGTAAGAATATTTATGTAATAAATAACTTTACTTAACTTTATTTAATTTAACTTAATTTATTCATTTGTGATTATAACATATTATTTCAATTTTTATATTAATTAGTATATGCTTTATACAATATTTGCATTAATCCAGGAGAACATTGTCCACTTGCATAAAAAGTCTCGTACAAAAATCTACATATTGTTGGTCTTGCCACGATGTCATTTATTCTTTTACTTACTATATACTCAAGTAATTTTTGGAACTCTCTTGAAAAGGCAGTTGTACTACAAAACCCATCAGCAACAGCTGATAATTCTTCTAATAAAATCTCATCAGGATTTTTGATTAATGTTCCTAAATGTTGCTCTAATATGGAGTAAAATTCTGAATCTCCTTGTTGTCTATCATTATAGCATTTTATTATATAAACTGTTTCTGTAATATTAAAAATAGATATTTTCTCTTTTATTCTCATTTTAAGCATTTCAAAGAAATCATTGCTACCGGTATTCGATACAACATAGGCTTATAATGTGAAAATAAAATATACCTCTTACTGCTTCTCTAAAACCAGTATCATCGATAAAATTAAATTTGCTCATTAATAATTTTTCAATTAAGTGGAATAATTGCTGTGAACCATAACCTGAAATACTAAAAGCACATGCAATACAACTTGCTTCATTTGGTTCTAGTAACTCATATCTTGACAATATTATAGTTTCAATTTTCGTATATAAATCTTTATAATGATCACTTATTTCAGAAAATGTCTGGAGAATTTTAATAATATCGTATGTACTATCTGTTTGAGATATTCTAACTATTATCTTGTTATAGAAATCATTGAAGAAAACTGCATAACCTAAATACAGTAAATGAATTAAATGCATTAATTTATTAGTAAGTTTAAGTACCCTGTCTTGTAACAAATAAGTCATAACCAAGAGAAATTAGATCTGAGTTACTTACTTTATCAAATCTATCAGACCAAAATAAATATTGATACATATCATAGAATTCTTCAGAGCCTTCATTTTGATTTGCAAAATGGTTAAGACATTTAATTAAAATTGTTGGAGATAACACATTTCTCTTATTAGTTATGATTTTTTCTAGATTAAACCATGCATTTCTATAGTCAACTCCATACCAATCTAAAAATTTGGCTATTTTATATAAATTAATTTCATTAGAAATAACTGAGATATTCTGAGATAATTGCTTAACAAATTTAATAAAAGTTTCATTTTTTAAATTATCTTCTTTGAATAAGTTAATATCTTTAAAGAAGATATCTAAAGCTAATGAGCATTGCTCTTCGAGTATGCCTAATTTGTTTTATCATATTAAATTTATTAATTAATTTAATTACCATCTTTAAATACATTTTCTAAATAGTAATAAACTTCTTCAATTGAATTCATTGACTTTTTGTTGACTATTTGTAGTTCTTGGGAAAGTTTAGTATAATCACGAAATTTTGCTTTTTTAACGTCGAAGTTCTTAAAAATATCATCCATCTCCCTTTGCTTCCATCTATCCTTTCTATTAAAATTGAGCCTTCTTTTTTCTCTATCCGAAACAAATTTCGTGTACTTATCAATAAATTCTTTATATTCATCGTCAACTGGACTACGTCTTTGCTTTCCACGTGGTTTTATAAAATCTTGTTTTAAATCCTCTTGATTTGTATTTGGTTTAGTATCTTTTTTTTCACTCCATGTTTTGTTTACTTTATCTTTAATATCTTTATGAGTAAAATATTGAGTTCGTTCGTAAAACTTCTTTGATGTATAATAAAAATTGTAATTATAATTTATTGTATTGTTATTTTGATTTAAAGTAGATCTATACTTGCTTGAAATTTTATAAATGTTAATATTTGTATTAATTTGGAAAGAATTCAAGTTGTTTGTTGGTATTGTATTTAATTTTAAACTTGAATATAGTTTTTTCATTATCATTTATATTTGACTTGAATAATAAATTATTTCAATTTATTGATTATTAATATTTGTGTATATTATATTGTATAAAGTTATTTGTATTTTGATTTGTTTATTATATTTATTTTATATTTGTTTTTAATATATTATTAGTATATGAAATCAAAAGATGTTCTATTAAGAACTTCTTTTTTCTCTATATGTACTACTTTCTTATATCAATATAATGAATATAACAAGAATACTAACAAAACAAATAAAAATAAAATTATGTGCTATACAAATACCAAATATTTCGAAGAAATTTCCAAAAATAATTTCGATAATCTAAATACTAAACTAAAGGAATTAGAATTAATAGATAATTTCTTACATAAAAATAATCTGTTAGCAATTAGTAATAACATCAATATCGAACCAACATCAACTGATAAACTAGTACAACGAGTACAGTTCCCAATTAATAAAAACATAGTCAAGAATTATAGAACTCAGAAATACGTAAAGAAAATACGAAAAGAAAT
>Ga0100378_1005783_pt1 | contig 11279 bp, 12 predicted proteins | sample CryGeymeta201502_FD_81535 | JGI IMG/M metagenome (GOLD analysis project Ga0100378, IMG submission 81535) | Groundwater microbial communities from Crystal Geyser aquifers in Utah, USA - Crystal Geyser metaG 2015-02 | ecosystem: Environmental > Aquatic > Deep subsurface > Groundwater | place: USA...
AGCAAGTGCCCTAATATCTCTTTGCAAGAATTAATATTGATCTCAGTAGTTGAAGATTTCAGTTCCTGACAGATGTAGCCGAGAGTAGTGACTGAGGCTCTTCTTATGTTGTATTGTTAATTATCGGTATTGTCGGTGATTGAATCCAGTACATCTAGCCACTCTCCTCTGGGAAATTCGATGAAGGCGATCTGGGCAATGCAGTTAGCTGCTCCCTTCATGACTTGGATGTTTTCCGAGCAAAGAGTACCCAGGAGGATTCCTTTGATTTATTGCTTATTGGCGGGGTTGACTTTATCCCAGAAATAGACTTAATTATCCTGAGTGAACGAAAGAGTACCTTGAAGGCAATTAGACGTTTGAAGATTGTGGCTGCTCCTGTTCTTAAAACCATGTCTTTTTGTCCATCTCCGATGATGTGAGCAAGGGCTTGGAAAAAATCTGTGAAATTGATTTGGACTAATCTATAGATTTCTTGCTCTGCCTGAGTTCTGATAGAGTTATCATGAACCGTGAGGGCGGTATAGATAATTTTCTCGATGCTGTTCATATATATAATTATGATTTGAAGCGCCTCCCTTATATCTCCGCCAACTATAATATCATAGAGTCATCATCATTAATTCCCAATAGCCGACCCATAATATCAAACAGTACAGATGAAGTCGGCTGCAAATACTTATCATCAGCGAATAGTTCTTGGAGGAGCCATATAAGACAAGAAAGACTCGAAAAAATGCGCAGTTTTCGATCACACTCAAGTATAAGATAACAAACTAACACTCTATCTACTACATAGCATCAGAAAAGCATCTTAGCAATATGACAATTCAAATATAAATTAATAAATGAGGGGGCAAATGTATAGATCATGACTTGTTGAAATAGTATGCATCTTGTGGCTTGGGAAAATAATAGCTTTCCTAGTGGTAAGAAGGAGGTTGGTTCACCTGTTCTTAATTGGTTTTCATCTGGAACTCAATTGTTTTCTGCCTCTGCATCAACCAATTATGCCAAATCATGTAGTCAATAATCGGGTAAGAATTTTCCAATCCAGCCAAGGGATACTGTTTCTCCATTGGCATGAGGATTTTTTCTTCCTGTTTCACCATCAAAGTTGTCTTCTGGATCTCTTCATTACATTCTTTGATAGAAAGATCGCTTTGTTCTTCAGATTCACTAACTTCTTGCTCAGACACTCTTTCCTCTTTCATCCTCATGTCTCTGGAGTACATATCGTAGTGTCTTTCAGTGTGCCAATCTCTCTCTGAAGAAAGGGGCATATGATATTAGGGCATGTGAGGGACACTATGTTGTCTCCACTGATAGACTTCTTCGATTCGTAGATCTTGCTCTTTTCTTTGGATATCAAGATCCTTGAATTTTTCAGACAGCTACTCCTTCAGTTCTCTAACGATCTGGAGCGTTTTTAAGTATTAGTTCTTTTTTATGATTATATACTTATTTTTCTGGTATAGAATTCTCATGGCGTCCTCCTCATTGCCTTTCAGGAAGTTATAGATTGAGTCAATAGCGAATTACATTTATGCTATTTCATCTCTTCGAAATTGAATGAAGTTACTGTTACTTGTAATATTGATCTCCATCCTGTAGCGTTAAATTTTATTGGAAACTTCGAGAATAAAGTGTTCAAGAACCCATCTGATATCTGCTGGAGTCAGGTACCACTTAAGATAACTCAATATTATAAAGTAGTAAACTCTCGAATTTCTGAAGCCAAAGAATCTCTCAAGCATTCTTTCCTTGGCATCATTGTTAAGCTTCAGACAAACGAGGTTTTTCACGATGCCAATATACTTCTTATGACAGTTGTTTGTTGATCTTTTGTACTTTCCTTTCTTCTTATTGATCACTTCCATCTTTTCTTTAAACCTCATTTCATCCACGATTTGCTTCATCTTCAGCTGACTGTAGGTATCGTTCTGTCGGGATTCCATCCCCACAGCTCGAATGGGCAGATAGTCATAAGCTGCCATATAGTTAGAGAACTCCTGATTGTGAACAGGAAGCCTCATGCTACTATCTCCGTATGAACTGTTCATGGCTTTCAACTCAAAAAAAATATAAAATCAAGAGGAGGCCCAGAAGTACATAACTCTTATTCATTGTAAAACATTTTAATGGGAAGGTTTATGTGAATTTTTATTTACTCCTGGTGATTTTTTGTCTTAATGTAGAAATGATTATACAAAATGAGGATGCTCCTTTCATGAAGCTTAAAAAAGTTAATTTGTGGTCTTGAAGGTTACAGAAACAACAGTTAAGGACTCTGCTTCAATCCACTATGCTTCATCATCCAAGAAAAATCAATCTAAAGTCCCCCATGGATCAACATGATGGATTTTCCAAAAAAACATTCGGAGTGTCAGGTAAATCAATGAAACAAATGGGAAATAGTTTTGTATACATAAGAACAACAAATGGCAAAGTTTGGCGATATTTCAATACGTTTCCAATTCCCTCATTTTCAAGAGATTATTATAAATCTCAATTGTTAATGAGTTGATGAGCATCAAGGTCTTAAAATTTAAATGTTGGAAGGCAAAGATGGCTAAAAACTGTAGATACAAAGTATTCAGGCTATCTATCCATCAATAAAGCTCCTAATGTCGCTTTTAGTCTTGATTCTTCCAAATTCTAAATAATTTAATTTCTCAAATAAAGAACCGGGGTTTTGATTTTACTTTCTATTTTGACAAACCAGATAGTGCTAAGTTGATTAGGAACGCGAAGACTTTGGTTTGAATCGAGTTACCCTTTCAAAAAAATATTGTAATGTCCACACTAACGCTCTTTGATACTCCCCCTATATTGTCTTCATGACAAGACTACTCTTCTCTGAACCATGAATTATACTCAGTCCGAGGCAACATTTATTGAGTTACAGCATTTATTGATGAGTCTAAAAGAGGGTGCCACTGAAATTGGGAGCCATATCACTGACAATCCCATCAAAAATACCATATTTTTCGCCCAGGAGTTTTTGGAAGGAGGGATTTCGAGCATCAGAGTTGTAGAAATCAACACCTTATACTTATTTCATGGGAAGAAGGTCTACTGCAACTACTTTTATATTTGGTTCAATAACTTTTAGGGCTTGGCTCCAGCTGCCAGGAGCAGAACCAAGATCGAGAACCATTTTTTTCCCCTTAAGGATTGAGAATTTTTCCTCAATTTAAAGCAATTTGAAAGATGCTCGACTTCTAAATCCTTGGGATTGAGCCTTTCTAACATGCTAGTCATTAATATGATTCAAGTACCATGCTTTCTTCCCGTGTGAAAATAGTCCCTTCAAGCTCAATGTAAGACTCATAGAGACTCACCTTGATTAAAATTAATATGAACAAATACAGATGAAATCAGATTTATATCAAAAGTTGAATGGTAACATTTCAAACTGGCATTCGATTTTGACGGTCCCAGCTTTGACTCCTTCATAAAATAAGTTAAACTCTCTTTCTTTGGGTTTTTCGGAAGGAACCAATAGCCCCTCTTTCAGCAAGAGGATCTCCGTGCTACAAATAAGATCATCTTTGAATTGATCTTTATCATAAATTTTCAATACTAGTGAACTTTTTCCAGATTGATTAACTTCCATTTCTACTCTTTCGGTCCAAATGCAATGCTTTCCTTCATTGTACTTGGCCTTTGTTGTATGACTTTTTGATCCAAGTTTCATAATGACATAAGGATCCATTTGGCCCACCAGTTCAGTATCTCTTGTCATCTAGACTTCCATCGTCTCTACAATAAACTTGCCCTGAACATTGTTCAGATAAATTATTTCGAGTTCTACCTGCACCATATTCTGAATCTTGAGCTTGTGGTTGCTTCTCTGATCTTTGTCGACCTTTTATATTAAGACTGCCTCAACAACATGTTTGACTCTTGGCATTTCAACTAACTTTTTCAAAGGAAATCGAAGTTCAGCTTCATTATTATTCTTGTCATCGTTGAATTCTAATTCAAGACTATCTTAGCTAGTACATTAAAACATCTTTACTTGTGAAATCTATATTCCTCCCTCTGTAAGGTCAAAGGTGTTCGGATAACCTTGATCACCTACTTTCACAAGCATTTTCGAAGTGCCGAATTTTTTCCCACCTTCAGGGGCTATTTTTTTGATAGTAACATGAAGCAAACCTTCTTGAGTATTCATACTAGATTTCATCCAAAAAGTTATATTTTACTAATACAATCTCATCAGTTCATGACCAGTCTGGAAGAAGTGACTCAGGAGATAAAGGACAAAGAATCATTAAGTGTATCCATGCTGATAAAAACATAGATTTTACCTCCTTCAGCAAATTACTCCATCTCGTTGAAACCCAATTGCAAACTTTGCTTCTTTGTCTCGTTCTATAATTTTATTACCTTTAACAAGCTCATGTATCTGCACCTGATGATATCTCCTTGAGTGAAGCTGAAATCATTCTTTCGGACTATCTTGTATTTACTTTCATGGATGTCTTTTCTCTTTAGCTCACCGTACTTGTTGACAATGTAGTCAAGGGAGTTGATGTTCATGCTTGAGCAGAAGCCTAACAAGATGTTTCCCATCATTTTGTTGATCTTGATGGTCCACTTCATTGAGGCAAAACTATCGGTGTATATTGGGTTCCAGATATAAAAATGCAGGAAATCAAATTTTTCCTTGACCTCATTGAAAGATGGTTTGATCAGAGTTGGATTCGGAAAGGAGAAATGAGTTGTGAAGGTGGTATAATAAGAAATGAGCAAGTCCAAAGGTTATCCGACGACTAAAGCTTTGGTCAGATTCTCCATTCTGTCACATTTTGTATTCAACTCTTATATTGTCTCCACTAAGCCACATACTTTGTTTCCGAGAGAATTTATTTCATTTTCATAACAATTGAAACTTCTTTCTACTTTTTACCTTACATCTAGTTTGATATGTGATTATAAATATTTGACCTTTGGCATATTTCCTCCACAATAGCTGCACTCGATCATAAATTTGAGACATTTGTTGATATGGTCACAGTAGTCACGTGCCAGGATATCTCTTTTACAGCCTTGACAAGTGCGCACTAAGTTAGCCTCATTAAATACTTTTGTATTGGCAATCCCTGAGGTGTTATTCGACTTTTCCATAGGTCAAAATCTATTTGCATCCATTGCTGGAATGGGGGCATTGCAGATGGAGGTTGTCTAGAACGGATTTGAGGATGGGAGGAATGCGACTGCTGACAAAGATTCGCTTGCATTGAGGGCATACTGGTTGACTCATTGCTTGGGAGTGGCATCTTTTCAACCACGAGTCAATACAGAATGAACAGAAGGCATTTTGACAGCCATTGTGAGAACCGCAGGTGACCGGTTGCCAAACAATATGGTGGCATATGGAGCCTGTATGAAATTATTTTTACAAATGAGATGGTCAACTTCAATTAGCGATTAGACGACAAGTCCTCTCTCAAGGCAAATCTGTTCAGGCTCCTCTTCCTCCGAGCATGAATCCTCGTTACACTTCAGCATCCGATAATTATAAATTTAGTTCAATGGTATAATACTTGGATTGATTGATGATAGGAATCATATGGCTTGCCAGTTCTGTATCATGATCTTTTGGAGAGCCATCAATGCCTGTTCTCTTACTGATTTATCTTCACTGTATCTTGCCTTTTCCATGATGATATCCTTGATGCTCAACGACTAGATAACACTGAATATAAAATGGTATACTCTCTGCCTCGAGGATAGAATCGACAGAATTCGCCTATATCGTAACAAGCCACGGCTACATTGATTGTTCGTTTGCTATGGAGCAAATGCTTCAGTTTTCTGAGTAAATAAATAAATTACTTGATGATATGATATTCATTGGCCTCGAATTTCAGAGCATTCTCTTTCCAGAAGCGTTCGTTGTGGACTGAGCTCCACTCCAACAGTTCAGAGTTGACTTCCTTGACATATTTATCAAAAGAGCTCAACACTCTGATGTTGCTCTCCAGAACTGCACCAATATCCTTGATTTCATTAATAAGCTCTTCATCCTTGATGTTTCCCTTGAGGATGGTGTCAATGACCTTCAAGAGACGGTTGTCAATCATCAATTCAAGGCAGCCGTTGGAATCTTGAACATTTTTAAATATCATGAAGGCAACTCTGGTGATTTTTTCTCTCGAGACCTTCTGCAAGATGTCGCAGATATGCTTGATAACTCCGAATTTCGCAGATCCGAACCATTTATCAACAGTGTCAGGCACAAAGGACAGCATCCAGATGTTGAGCATTGTGTAATAGATAAGTTGAATGTCATTTCCGCTTCTGCTTAGACATTCAAGCAGGTATGATGCACCTCCGTATTCCATAAACTCACTGGCAAGGTATTCATGTTTATTCAAGTGAACAAAGCAGGAGACGAGCCCGTAGTCAGAAATGAGATCTTTATGGGACTTTTTGTTGAGAAGCTCAAGGATATAGGCCTTTTGTTCGTTGAAGAATTGCTCTCTTGGGAGCTCGCCCAAAATAATAGAGATAAGTCTGTTGGCAGCAAGCACAATGACGGGAGTATAATCCTTTTTGGAGTTGACAGTCTCGATACCTTTGAGCTTGGAGATCAAGTTGCTGTACTTTCCTGCTTTGATTTCATCGACGACAATTCTTAAGACATGTCGCTCTTCGGTGAAAATAGCATCAAGAGTGGTCAGGACATACTCCATTAGGTCTGACTATCTATTCAGGCAGATCACAACATCCAACAGAGCGTCGACGTAGGCTTCAGGGTCTTCTTGAAGGAGCTCCCTCTGACCTGTTTTGTTCTTCTTGTTGAAGAGTTTGAAGTTGTCGATGGTCTTCGCCTTGAGAGCTGAATCTTTGCTGGAGGATCCGAACTGATCGAAGCCCAATCTGGCCCGATGGGCAATAGCCTTGAGCTCCTAGTCCTTTTGATAGAAGCAAAGGGAGTAGCTGACGTATTTTTTATCTTCTTGCTGACTCATAAAAGATTTGATAAAGTCAACTCAGATTAGAATCTAAAAATATATCTAAAAATCGTCTAGTAGCATCATTCTATTTCCTCAATAATAAAAATGCATAAATATATTAGAACATCATCAACCCTTCTCTAATATTCTACTTTTGTCAGATATCATCACAGGAACTCCTTTGTAGCCTACATGCACTATCATCCTCTGTAGATGCTTGAAATGTCTGACACCTGCACATACTGTGCAACATGCCGCCATCAGTGTGCCATAACTGATCAGAATTAGGCAGATCAAGTTATGGTAAACTGAATTTAGCATACCGACACAGATTGAATTTCGCATATCGGTGATGCTTTAGCCCAAAACTCTACAGTCCAGTCCGTAGAAGGTGCCAGCTGTGAGGTTGGTTAGTCCATTGTAAGTACTTTAAAGAATGGTTTGGTAGGTGCTGATGTTGGCTTGAGTAGCTTTAAAGGCCGTATCATAGTTGTTGATGTTTGTTTGATCACTGTTAAGGGAAGTATTGACACTGCTCATACTTGATTGTCTGGGAATATTCCAATTTTTTTATAGGTTGACAACATAATTAAAGTAATTGCAGGTGTTGCTTCCGTATCTAGAAGCTAGGGTCGTCTCAAAAGTGTTATCTCCTGCTGCACTTTGGAACTGCTTCAGTATTTCATAGCAACCCAGAGGACAAGTACCAGTCGATGATAGATCTCCACAAGGGGTATTGCTGGCCTTCCCACCAGGACAAGAGTATAAATCATAAGACGGCATCCAGGAATCACCTTGAACATTCAAGGTAGTACAGGCAATATCAATAGGATAAGAAACAAGTCTGACAGCTGTAATGTGGTTAAGAGCAATCGTGTCGTTGACGTCTATGAGCCGAGCATTTAATACCTTGTTGACTGTTGATAACCCACTGGTGAAAGGAGCTGTCAGGTTAGCTGTTGAATAGTTGGGAATAACTAAATTGAAAAGCTGAATATTTTTTGTGATCAGAATCAGGTCTGAAAAAGTTGTATTGAAAGTTGGATTCAGATCGTTCATCATCCATCCTGTACCATCTGACATGCAATTTGAAAAGAAGTTGCCCATTGTGCTGAAGCCGAGCCTTGTGAACAGATCAGCTGTACCTGCCCCTGTTGATATTTTGCTATCTAGATAGGCACAAGTTTGAGAAAGAGTTGGTGCCAGTGCGGCCAAGATAATCAGAAGAACAAAAGAAATAAAACCGAAGAAGAAGAGAAAAGAGCATGCAAAATACATGATGAGTCTCACCTTGACGACTGAAAAACAAGCTAAGATAATTGATCCCAAAAGACCAAGGATTGAGAGTGCGAAAAACAACCCATAGAATGCTTTCAAGAGTAAAACAAACTGATCCAATGATGATTGATTCTTCATAATGATAAATTTACACTAAAAAACTTGTTCCAATTTCCGATGAAATTTGTCAACTAAGTTGAGAAAGATGATATCCCAATGACAGTAGAGGTCATTTGTGATTGAACTGTTGACTCCGTTGTAGCCGAAAGATTAGCATGGGCAGCCTTCATGGGATCCAGGACTGCATTGATCTATGTAAATATCGTACTAGTGACGCTGTTGATGGTTCCTAAAATTGTAGTACTATTGGTCAAAGGCCCATAGAACAAATTCTTAAACTCGGAGTTAACGTCAACATAGTTGATACCATCACTGCTGAAGGCTGTCGAATATACTGGGTTAGAATATGTGGCATAACTATTTGCTATTCCCAGCTCAAATAAATTTTGCTGAGTGGCGATGTTTCCAGCATTCTGAAGAGCCTAAATTTTAAACTAATTACGTTGTCATTTTGGGTCCAAATTGTATTGAAGGTTGAATTGAAAGATGTCAAATCTGTTTTGAAGGGCTCTAATCCCACAAAAAATCTATTCTAAACAGTCGGAGACAACCTTCCGTACATCGTATCGTCAGCCACAGCTGCTGTTTTGCATCCTACATCGTTGAAGGAATAAACTATATCGACTCCCTTGATAATCCCTAAGATTCCACCGACCATTGTGACCAAGTAAAAAACAATGGTACAGTATGCTGGCCATTTGAGTTACAATTTGGTGTACATTTATTTTTCAGGTTTTCGGAATTTAGGACAAGTGGGATGTTTCTCTAGCTAGGTTAATTTATACCCGGCCACACGCAGCAGCAACAAAGAGGTATCCATAGAATGGCAAACACTGAAAAAATGATGAAGTGGGGAGCCATGATCAAAATGGTCTCAGTTTTTGTAGGAACAAAATTGCCATTATATAGTATCGACTCTATTTCTGCTGTACTGAGGTAGCTATACTGAGAGATATAGCTATTGCTTGATGCGATATCTTCTGATGAGTATTATGCACTGTAGTAGCCACATATGGTAGCTCTGTCAGCATTACGAGTGGTTGATATGTGTGTTTAAGATGTTGTGAGGGGGGCCGAGGAGCTCAAAATTAGACAGTTGATGATTGTGACAGTCCAGAATAAGTAATTAGTTATCCGAATTGATTGGAGACCTTTTGGCATAGTCTGGTAAGTTGTATTTGAAAGATAATTATAAAGAATATCATTTAATCAGTTGACATTACAATAAATCTAAGTCCAATCTTCCCCCAATAAATATTGTGCTTATGAACCCTTAGTTTTCCCTCTTAAAACGCAACAGGAGAGTACTCTTGATCATTTGAGATGACTTAGCTTCTCAAGTCAATTAATAGTTCAAGAAAAGCTCTTAATTTTTCACCTTAATTTTCTCAACATTTTTTATCCCTAACTTAATCTATAAAGCACTAATAACCGGTTCCATAAGCACTGTCCTTAGCTCTTTCTTCAAGGTTGTTGTCAGGTTATTTGGTAAAGTCACAAAAAATAAAAAAAAGTCAAGAGCTGAACCTTCACAAACATTGTTGTGTTCAACTAATTTCAAGAATTACTTTCTACAACCATGGAAGGATGGCAAAATTAACTTCTTACAACGTTAACGCTCTGAAAACTCTGAGGAGAGAGCATTGAGATAGATGAGTATATTCATGTATGTGTAGGCAGCTGTTTAAATGATAGAAAAAATCATTTGAGCAGTAAACCTTTGATATTTCAAAGACTGATTTAGCATTTAGAGTTTTCCTTGAAGGCCATGTTAGTTTGCTGGTAGCATGTCTCCTTGCCAAAATAAGGGATCTTGGGACTGGGCTTATTAATCTTTTTGTAGACCATCTTGAGGTCTTAGAGGTAGATCTTGTAGGACAGCTCTTCTCTTTGAATGTTCAGGTATTTTCTTCCCATTTGTGCCAATTTTATTATGCTATTTTAAATCGAATGTAAGCCTACTTCTACCCTCCTATAGAAACGGTAAGCTTCATAGCTCGAAAAATCAAAAGTAAAATACGTAATATATTATCACGACATCAGCCAGGAGTGGCTCTAGTCAAAGGAGAACATGTATATGTGACCTGTCTAGCCTGCTGCGAAGACCATGTTGTCCCGCACTGCCATTGAAGTCATCGAATCTCCTCGATTTATCTCAGGTAGGGCCGTGCCTTTCCACCAGACACGCTATTCTTCATCAAGTTGGAAATAGGTTACAGCCCTCCCAGAGGTACCCAGAACTCCATTTTTGTAGGCCACCATTCTCTCACATGGCACATACTTCCTATCGTTGGTGTTCATGTATGTAAAACCATTATGGTCATTAGTGGCAAACAAATTTTTGCCGATAGGTAAAAACTGATCATACCTTCCTATTTTTTCAATGTTGTGCTCCTGATCAATAGTGAATGATTCAATACCAGCAATGTAGTATTTTCCGTTGAATTTGGTGATTTGATTTAGAGGGCTATCCAGGTCCATGGTGTTGATGATGCCATAAGTTCTTCTATCGATGAAATTAACCAAACCATCATAACCCACTGTTATAATTTTAGAGCCCTATTCAAATATGTCGGTAACACAGTCAGTATGAAACTTCTGCTTATGTATAATGTCAAAGCATTTGTCCATGGTTATCAGCTCGCCTTTGCCATTGCCGACTATAATGATAGGTCCGTTGATGTGCAGAGAAGATAATTGATGTTCCAGATTGATTTATTTCTGAAGAGTCAAGGTCTCAACATCATAGAAGTTCATGAAGTAATTGTTTCCCACGGAGACGAGTTGCTACTTGTTCCTTCCCATGAAGTCCAAAGCAGAGACCTCGAACTAGTCATGGATTTTTACCTTCTTGAAGTTGTTTATCATCTTATTAATATCAAATGGTTGACAATCACACCATATAAGCAA
>Ga0100378_1005788_pt1 | contig 11271 bp, 12 predicted proteins | sample CryGeymeta201502_FD_81535 | JGI IMG/M metagenome (GOLD analysis project Ga0100378, IMG submission 81535) | Groundwater microbial communities from Crystal Geyser aquifers in Utah, USA - Crystal Geyser metaG 2015-02 | ecosystem: Environmental > Aquatic > Deep subsurface > Groundwater | place: USA...
CCTTGTACTCGAACGATTAATGTTAATTGCCGGGTAAATACGTTTTTCAGCGATTCGACGATCTAAATGAATCTCCATATTTCCAGTGCCTTTGAATTCTTCATAAATGACTTCATCCATTCTAGAGCCGGTATCAATTAGTGCTGATGCGATGATTGTTAAACTTCCACCTTCTTCTATATTTCTAGCGGCACCAAAAAAGCGCTTGGGTCGGTGCAATGCATGAGCATCTACGCCTCCAGTTAAAACTTTACCAGAAGAAGGGGTAACAGTATTGTAAGCTCTAGCTAATCGAGTAATTGAGTCTAATAAAATAAATACATCTTGTTTATGCTCAACAAGTCGTTTTGCTTTTTCAATAACCATCTCAGCGACTTGAACATGACGATTTGCTGGTTCATCAAAAGTGCTAGCGATGACTTCACCTTTGACTAAGCGCTGCATTTCTGTGACTTCTTCAGGCCGTTCATCGATCAACAAGACTATGAGATAACAATCGGGGTGATTTGCAGTAATTGATTGAGCAATACTTTGCATCATCATTGTTTTCCCTGCTTTTGGAGGAGAAACAATGAGTCCTCTTTGGCCTTTTCCAATGGGGGCACACAAGTCTATTACCCGAGGTGTCAAATCTTCCGTGCTACCATTGCCTAATTCTAATTTAAGCCTTTTTGTTGGGTGTAATGGTGTTAGGTTTTCAAATAATGTTTTGCGTTTGGTTTTTTCAGGAACATCAAAATTAATACTATCGACTTTTAATAAAGCAAAGTAGCATTCGTTATCTTTGGGAGGCCTGATTTGACCTTGTACTGTGTCTCCAGTGCGTAGCCCAAATCGTCTAATTTGACTTGGTGAAACATAAATATCATGTGGACTGTTCGTGTAAGAACACTCTGGTGAGCGTAAAAACCCAAAATTATCAGGCAATATTTCTAACACACCTCGACCATATATTTTATCGCCTTTTTCTGCGGTTGTTTTTAAAATTCTGAATATAATATCTTGTTTTCGCAGTGAAGCTGCATTTTCTATTCCTAATTCTTGTGCTATGCCGGTTAGGTCATTAATTGCCATTTGATTTAAGTTTGTTTGGTCCATAAGTCTTTCACTATAATAAAGTATTGTTAAAAAAACGGATTTTACACCATGTCTGAAAATTTCAAGTAAATTTGATATAACTAACTAGGCGCTGACTTAAGTTTCAGCAACAGGATGCTGCATTTCTTAGTATTCGGCTACCCTAACATTAAATTTAGTTTTAGTCTAGTTTTTAGTACTTAATCTTTTAAATTCAGCAATTGCTAAATATGCTAGCTGAGCTAAGTTAGCAATTGCCTAACCAATGTTCTTAGCTGATATGATCTTTTAAAAATTCCAACAATTTGCTTTTTGATTGCTGACCTTGAGTTCTGTCAACAATTTCTTCATTTTTAAATAACAATAATGTCGGAATTGAACGAATCGAGTATTTGCTTGCAATCTCATTATTGTCATCCACGTTAACTTTAGCAATGATTAATGATTCTGCATGTTCTTCAGCGATTTCATCTAGTACAGGGGCGAGAGCTCTGCATGGACCGCACCATTCTGCCCAAAAATCAACCAGAACTGGCTTTGATGCTTTAATAACTTGTTCATCGAATGAATCGGTTGTGACGGTAATAATCTTATCACTCATTGATTAAACTCCAATTTGCTATATTTCGGGGCTCATTTTGACATACTTAGATGAGCTCAGCAATAGATTAGAGGCTTAATCTATATGATAAATTGACTTTAGCTCGCATTCTTTAGCGGAAGCTAATATTGGTTACCGCTAAGCCATCTATAAATAGGCCTAAAAACATAAGTATCAATGTCTGCATGGGTTTATGAGGCCACACTCGGGTTTTCAGTGATGATTTATTCAACTTCTGCCGGAGAGCCATTACTTTCAGTAATCGTCATATCGTAACGACCATTATGACTAGATGGCATCAGATGTGAGCATTGACGAACATGGGGACAATATAGCGTAGAACCGATTGCTTGGTTGAAAAAAACGACGAATTTTATAGGGAGAAGATCTAGAGTTTTTAAATGTAGAGTGATTTTATTCTTATCAGCAAGGTTAGTCATTGTCAAAGAGTCGCCAGCAGTAATTACTTTTTTTTGCTCATGGATTTCATATGAGTTGAGTTGATGTTAGCCATATGAAGCTGAGCAGATGTTGAGTTATGAAGCTTAATTGTAGAGTTCACACAAGCTGAATCTGGTGCAATGGCTATTTGTGTATTAAACATTAAGGCTAAGAGTATGAATGTAGAAAATTCATACATTCGGTTGTTTCTTTTTTTATAAAATAAAATCCTAACATGAAATTTCAAAAATAAAATATTTTTCTTAATTTTGATTGCTAACGACCGCATAATTATTGAGCTCTGCTATAACTATGACAGGTTGGACATTGCTTCTAAGGTAATCAACATGTGCTTTGCGGACAAATACAAACAGTCGTTGACCTTGATTCCATTGTTGCCATAAAGTGGTTGGTTTTATTAATTGTTCATGACTATGCGTTTCACCTAGGCCATATAAGAATAATTTGCGCCAATTATCTTTTCGGCCAATATTTGCGTCATCCCAGTTATCAACAACAGTGATTGTTTGTTGGCTATAAATAGGCAAATCATAAAAATAATGAAAATAACCGATTAGCTTGTCATCGGGTTGTTTAATCGCTAATATTTTTTCAATTAAGGGTTTATTTGTGGGCAGTGGTAATTTTGGCAGAATTAAGCAGAGTCCTAGGATGCCTATAGTGGCGGCAAACATCACTGTATGCCACGTTGTTTCGATATTTGTTCGGATGTACGCTACTAAAATTGAAAGATTGAGTATCAATAGAATGACCGAGAGCAGTATTGCGGGATTAGGTGCAGGTAAGCCGCTAATTAATGGATACTTGAGAGCGAGTGCCAATAATAAGGCTATTAAGAAAAAATTGCAGATAATAATAATTCTTATCGACCATTTTTTTAGCGTTTGTATATTCTGAGTTAAATAATATCCGGTGATGAGCGAAAGTGCCGGAAATACTGGCAATATATAGCCGACTAACTTTGATTTTGGCAAACTAAAAAAGACTAAAATTAAAAAGAACCAAATCAATAAAAATAGCAAGTTAGGATTTTTCAAAATATTTTTAGTATAGTGTAATATGCTCGAAATGAATAAAAATAACCAAGGAAATGATCCTAAAGAAATAATAGGAATATAAAACCAGAAAGGGGTTTGACTATTAAAATCAGAAGATAAAAATCTTTCTATATGTTGTACTGTAAAGAAATAGTGAAAAAAATTGGGGTTAGCACTTTGTACCAAATAAAACCAGGGACTAATGATTAACAGAATAATTATAAAACCTCTGAACAATCGCATTTCTTTGACGATTTGCCACTGACCAGTGATTAAAATCCAAAGGCCGATGATCATTGTTGGAAAAACAATACCAATCAAACCTTTAGTTAGAATAGCTAATGCAGAAAAAAAGTAAGCGAGATACATTAACCATCCGCGTTGTTTCTGGTAATTCTTCTGTATAGCTACGATGAAGCATGAAAGACATGCGGTGATCATTACAGCGACTTCAAGGTCCATATTTGCATAATGGGAAGCTAAATAATACAAAGGAGAGCTTGCTAAAATAGCAGCACTGTATATTCCGACTCTGCGACTAAATAGGCTGTGGCCCGTAATATAAGTAAAGAGGCAACCAACAATTCCAAATAAGGTAGGAAAAAAACGTAATGCCCATTCATTGAGTCCAAACCAACGGATGCTTATCGTTTGTAGCCAATAGTACAAAATAGGTTTGTCGAAAAAAATAATATTATTGAGCCTAGGGGTGATAAAATCACCGGTAGCTAACATTTCCCTTGCGACTTCTGAATAGCGGGATTCATCAGGATTTAATAAAGAATGATCACTTCCGAAGTATAAAAATATAAAACTTAGAATAAGAGTTAGCCAAAAGCAATCAAATAAAAGGTGATTTTTTTTCATAATATATCCTGGTATCGGCATAGGGTTAAATGACTGTGGGTTAGATCGTCTATCATTTGCTGGCTTTTAAAATAGGCCAGCTCTCTCACTCGCGCTTCTCTAATCGTATCTTCAACTTCATCGCTCAGGTGGCCAGGATGACACATGATTAAAACAGGTGTGTGCGCTGTCGCTATAATTTTCTTGAAAAATTTAGGATAGTCAGTGTCGTGGCTGAAATCGTAAACGCCAGTAAAATTTGGAACGAAGGGAATATTGTTTCTAATTAATTTAGTTTTTAGCTTATTCGCTCCGGTTAAATGAATCAATAGGTTTTTTAGTCGGTAAGGTTGTTGAAGAAGTTGTTTGGGTTTAAAACAACCAGACACACGGATATAAGGCCGTGTCGTTTTTAGTCTCTGAAGATATACTTCTAATAAAGCATCTCGTACGATCGGCAACTGTTGAATATGTTGGTGGCCGTCAATAAAATCCGGCATTTTTTTCATAGACTTAGCGAAGCAATCAAGCTGTGCATTCAATTCATCTACCAATATTTGTTTGTCAATTTTTCTTAACCAGCATTGTTTGACTAAGTCTTTATGCTCGTATGGTGCTCTAGTGATAAGTTGTTTATGAGTCAGATTAAAGTGCAAGCCTATATCAATCTGATCAATATATGGTGTAATTAATGATGCATCGTTTGTCCAGCATGCAGTGGTGGTCATGCAGCTAGTGGCAGAAATACGTTGCATGGCTATAAGTTCACTTATAGCTAGTGAGATCGATGAATTTTGGCCAAAGTCATCTGCACAGAGAATAATTTGAGATTGAGTCATATAAATTTAAACACCCAAAATTTAGAGACGACATAACTGATTAAAGCAAATATAGTGAGGTTAATCAGTAGAGCAATCAAATATTGTAGGTGAAGTTTACTGAGTAGAATATAGTAAAAATACTCATTTACAAAAAAATTAGTTACTGCAACAGCAAATAATCGTTGCATGACGATTTTTACTTCGTTTTTATGACCTGAAAAAGTAAAGTGGTGATGGCCCCAAAAGCTTACATTGAAAGAAATAATAAAAGCGATAGCGTTAGCGATTAGTGGATGAATGTGAAAAAAATGGACTAATAAAAAAACAATACTAAAGTGGGTAATGAACGCGCTTATGCCAACAAGACCATAAATAAATATTTCCCGAATAAGCGAATATTTTTGAATAATGAATGTTTTAATCATCTTTATCGAACCCTAGCTTATGCGCAATAATGTAAGTTGGGCGTTGTTTAACCTCATTAAAGATACGTGCGATATATTCTCCGAGTACTCCAATTGAAAGTAGCTGTATCCCTCCAAAGAACATAATCGCGACAACTATGGTTGCGTAGCCAGGTACATCTATTCCAGAGATTAAAGTTTTAAAGACTATCATTAAGCCATATAAAAATGCGATCAACGATATGATTAGACCAAGAAAGCTGGAAACCCGCAAAGGAACATTCGAAAATGAAGTAATCCCAATAATAGCTAACTCTAATAAATTTCTAAAGCGCCAGGAACTTTTGCCACCTTTACGCGCTTGTACTGAAAAAGGGATGGCAATAGACTTGAATCCAATCCATGCATAAAGTCCCTTCATAAAACGTTCACGTTCGGGTAGAGCATTTAAAGCGAGCACAGCTTTTCGGTCCAATAGCCTAAAGTCACCTGCATTGGGAGGTATTTTTACTTTTGTGATACATGTCATTAGGCGATAAAATGCTCGACTAAAAACTCGCTTTAAAAAAGATTCGTCTGCTCTTGAACGACGCGTTCCATAGACCATGTCATACCCTTGCGTCCATTTTTCAAGAAACTCATCAATTGTCGTTAGGGGATGTTGAAAATCAGCATCAATTAAAATGCACACATCAGATTGAACTTGTGCCAACCCCGCTGTCAATGCAGCCTCTTTACCAAAGTTGCGTGATAGTTGCAAAATACGTAAGGGTAGATTCGATAGGAGAGGGCAGATGAGCTCCACCGTGTTATCAGAACTTCCATCATCGACCACAATGATTTCAAAAATTTTAGTTAAAGTTGTCAATTTTTGTTGTAAATCATGAATGAAATTAACAATATTGTCTGCTTCATTATGCGCAGGTATAACACAACTGATAGATACTCTTTTTTGTTGTAAAAATTCAGCTCTTTCCGTCATCATTTTGATCAGTCTATATGTCAAAAAGATGAATTATATCATGACTATCTATCGTACACCATTTAGCTTCGTAGTAGACTTAAAGAAATGAATTTAAAATTAAAAGGTTCAAATTTGTGCAAATAGCGATTACAGGGGTGGAAGAACAATTATCTGTAGCGGCAGCTCTTTCTGAACAATATCAAATCCCTCTAGTCACAGCGCCTCATCTAGAGGCGGTGGATATCCTGTTGGTGGTTAATAAAGACAATGTTGCCTGCCATTTAGAGGGTTTTCAGCAACCTTTAATCGTTGATTTCCCAACTGGAAAAGCTAAGTATCAGAGTGCATCGCTGATGCAGCATCCTTTAGTTCGGGCTGTTGGAGTTAAAAAAGCAGATCCTCCGCTAACTATTTTAGATGTTACAGCGGGAGTAGGCGATGATGCTTATTTACTAGCACGTACCGGTTGCAATGTTACGATGATAGAAAGAAACCCAGTCATCTATCTTTTACTGCAAGATGCACTGAAAAGACTCAGAGTTAGCTCCTCTAGCCTCACTATAAATTTAGTCTTTGCCGATGCAATGAATTATTTAGCTGATATAGATAGCGTTGACGTCATTATTTGCGATCCAATGTTCCCTAAATTTGGCAAGCATGCGAAGGTGAAAAAATCGATGCAATTTTTGCAAGTGATCGTTGGTGAAAATCATGATGCTGGAGCACTTTTTCAAACAATTTTGAATAAAGCCCGCAAAAGAATAGTGGTGAAGCGGCCCAAATTGGCGCCGCCATTGGCAAATCAAATACCAGACTATTCTCTTAAAACGAAAAATTACCGATTTGATGTATACTTAGTTTTTAAGTCGTGCGGATAAATAAAGCAAAGGTGGTATAAGTCAGGTCTTGTCTGCTTTGAGACGAGATCGATGCTTTTTAAATGCTTCCGATAAGCGTAATGCTGAAGTATTTTTAGCTTTTGGTATTTTCCATAAGCTATTTTTTTTTGAAAGCTCTATTCATAAAAGAGCAATTTAAATAGGTAATTAATTTTTATTTAACCATTGTTCCACTGAGCTACATTCAGTCTATATTAAGGGTAAAATTTTTTCATAAAGCACTCATTGTCTAAAACTTATCTTACAGTGATCAAAACTAGTCACTAAACCGAGGTTTCAATGGTTCAGTCTTTGATCAGTTTCAATTCGGCAGATGTTAGGCCTGTAGTCTTACTAATGAGTCCTTCGGATAAGTGTCTTCATTAAGTAAGATATCTGCCATTCTTCGTGCTTCTAAGAGTCTGCCTTGATTAACGCCTTGTGTAATGCTTTGACTGATTCCCTGATCAATTCCTTGTTGGTAAAAATATTCTCTGAGTGTCATCAGAATTTCTCCTGTTTAAGTTGGCACGTGCTTTTAAAAATTTCTCTAATAAACTGCTTAAGCAAACATCAACTCAGCAACATCTTTGCGATTTTATTTCCTCAATGATAGATTTTCTCTATTCAGCCCGATTTTAGAAAAAGCAATTTAAGTAAAAAATTATTTTTTTATTGTCTAATTACATTGGGGTTTCATTGGTTTGCTTTTTAATCTGCTCCAATTCAGCAGCTGTTAGGCCTGTAGTCTTACTAATGAGTTCCTTGGATAAGCCTTGATTAAGTAAGACATCTGCCATTCTTCGTATTTCCAAGAGCCTGCCTTGATTAACGCCTTGGCTAATGCCTTGACTAATCCCTTGGCTAATCCCTTGACTGATGCCTTGACTAATTCCCTCATCAATTCCTTGCTGGTAAAGATGTTCTCTGAGTGTCGTCATATTTTCTCCTGTTTGAGTTGGCAACTTGCTTTGTGCCGTTGCAATCAATTCATCAATTTCACTTGGTGTTGGAATGTTAGTAACGTTGTCAGCTAAAAAGTATACCAAAGTCTCAAAATAATGCCTAGCTTGTGCTTCGTTAATATGCTGATGAGCCATAAGATCTTTAAGCATTTCGATGGAGTTATCGAGCGCTTCTTTTAGATTACTTTGCTTAACATTTTTTAACGCCCATTCCATAAGGCTGGCACGAATATGTTTTTTAATTTGATTATCTGGAATAGTAGCTAAATCAACCATTGGTAGATTTTGAGTGAGAAACTGTAGCATCCACTGTTGACCATCAGGCGCAAACAAATCTAGAAAACGGGTAGTGTATGGATAAACTTTGTGATAATTGGATAAAATCATAGGGACGACAATGGGAAGAGTATGCTTATTTTGATTAAAATTGAGTTCAGCAGCTAACTTTAGAATAGAAATCATCAGCTCTATCATTCGCAGTGGCATCAGGCGTTCAGGCAATGACTGTTGCTCGATATGAATAAAAATGAGAGACCGGTGATTATCCTTTTTTTGCTTAACTGTATAAACGATATCGGCGAGGCGTCTTCGAAGTGCAATGTTGAGGTATTCTGTAGGTGCGAGAGCTAGTGATTCAAGGGATAGAGTATTTTGAATTTGCTTAGGTAAGTTAAAAGTCAAGAAGTCTCTCGCTAGGCTTAAATCGGTCATATTTTTTTTAAAAAACATGTCAGCAGTGGTATGAGATGTCTTTTTTGTTTCTTTTTTAACATGAATAAAAGTAAAATCCAGTTTTTAACAAGCACAAATTAATATTTTTATAATCATTAAAAAATTATATTATAATACATTAATGAATTTGTCTAATTGTGTCTAGTTTTAAGTGGATAAGCAAGAGGTATTGTTGGGTCGATAGATAAATAGCAATATTTTATGAATAAATATTGCATACTAAAAGCACATTTTATGGGTTAAAGGTGTTAAAGGGGTTTGTGATATAGTGAAATTTATTCTAATATTTATAGAAATTTGAATAATTTTATGGTAACATTCGAATATTATGTGTACAAAAATAGGTCGTCCAATGATTCAAGATTTAGCGTTATATCAATCAAACGCTACAGTGGGCTCTCTAGAGGCCTATATCTATCGTGTCAATCAAATTCCAATGTTGTCGTTGGATGAAGAAATAGATTTTGCAGAGCGTTATCGCGATCAAAACGATTTAGCGGCTGCTAGGTCATTGGTAATGGCCCATTTACGCTTTGTTGTTCGGGTGGCTAGTGGCTACTCAGGATATGGTTTAAATCAAGCTGATTTGATCCAAGAAGGTAATATTGGCTTGATGAAAGCGGTTAGGCGTTTTGATCCTTCAGTTGGCGTCCGTTTAGTATCATTTGCGGTACACTGGATCAAAGCTGAAATTCATGAATTCATTATTCGCAATTGGCGTATCGTCAAAGTTGCCACGACTAAAGCGCAACGCAAATTGTTTTTCAAGTTACGTAACGCTAAAAAACGCTTAGGTTGGTTTAGTAAGCAAGAAATTGCTGATGTGGCTGATGCACTCAACGTATCAGCAGTTGAAGTTGAACGCATGGAAGCGCGGTTAAATGCAAATGATGTAGGATTCGATGCTCCTGATGATGCAGATGCAGACAATAGTAATGCTGTTGCCCCAGTTTATTACCTAGAAGATCATCGAGCTAATCCTGCATTACAGTTAGAGCTGTTAGATAACGCTGAGCAAGGAAGGGATGGATTACATCTTGCACTACAGCAGCTAGACGAGCGTAGTCAAGAAATTATTCAAGCTCGTTGGCTTTCTGATGGAAAGGCTACTTTGAAAACTCTAGCAGATAAATACCAAGTTTCTCAAGAACGTATTCGCCAATTGGAAAAAAATGCTATGCTTAAATTGAGAGCAGCATTACAAGAGGTGAATATTTATGCAATTCAAACATAAAATTTATAATTTAGTGGTAGGATTACTTCCGCTTTTCTTGATTCAAACTAGCTTTGCTTATTACTGTTCGACTTCATCGGGCAGTGGCTATATAAACATTGGGGATAGTATGGCAGAAGTAAAAAGCAATTGTGGGGCCCCTACCAGTGTACAAATAAGTGAAGTTAAAGATCAGAGTTTTTCTACGACGGAGTATTGGTTATACAATCGTACTCAAGTGTCTAACTCCATCCCCTTAGGCATAGAACAGCCTGATGCTAGGGTTACTGCAGGAAAAACGTTCAGTTTTGCAATAAGTAATAGTAAGGTCAAGTCAATTTCTGTGAATGGCAATTCTGTGCAGAGCACTAAAAATTGTGGTCGTCCGATTAATATAGGAACTGATGCTGATACAGTATTAAGTTTGTGTGGCAAGCCTAGTAATACAAATGTTGAAAATACACCAAGCGACAATAAAGTTAAAGTGACCACACTAGTTTATGATCAAGGCGAATATCAAAATTCACTAAAATTAGAATTTATTGATGATCAGTTAAAAACAATTAGTGAGTAGTTTCTATTGAGCTGAGCCTAGAAATACTGTCGCTTTTACCTAAAGGAAACGAAGTGTTCAAAGATGGTACACTAATAATGTATAATAAATTATCTGCGATTCAGCAATTGCCACCACCGACATTACCGGTGGTGGTGTAAGGTATTCTTTACGATTTGCTGCAGAAGGGTTTACTTATTTTCAATCCTCCTTATAAGATTAATAGGCATTCTTCAGTTGATCAGCAAAAAGAACTAATAACAATATTTTACCTTCTTTTGTTTGATAAATAATATGCGTAGCAGCGACACGAGAACACCACGGATCATACGTGTCATCCCCAAGAAGATTGCCAACCATGCTTTTTTAAAAAAAGTTCGTTCGAAAAATGCTGAACAATGTCCTGATGTTATAAAAAAAGGACTGAATATCGAGAGAAAATAAGGGGTATTTCAGCATAAGACCTGATATTTTTCGACGCGTTCGGTGTTTACTGATCAATTATATAAATCTACACTTAAATGAGACTCGGGTGTAAATATTAAAAACAAACTCTATAACTTTAAGTATAATAATGTTATTATTCTGTTAATACTAAACGGATAATAGCGATATGACTCAATTGACTGATAAAAATAAAAGCTCATCCAACTCAGAAAGTGATATCCCCAAAGTCACCTCAGATGTCTATTTTAAAACCTGTATGAGCAACTTGAGC
>Ga0100378_1005802_pt1 | contig 11258 bp, 12 predicted proteins | sample CryGeymeta201502_FD_81535 | JGI IMG/M metagenome (GOLD analysis project Ga0100378, IMG submission 81535) | Groundwater microbial communities from Crystal Geyser aquifers in Utah, USA - Crystal Geyser metaG 2015-02 | ecosystem: Environmental > Aquatic > Deep subsurface > Groundwater | place: USA...
ATAAAAGTAATATAGTAATTATTATTGAATATAATTAAAGTAATATAGCTATATAGTAATATTTATAGTTATAAATACGTATTCCTAATCCAGAGGAAAGACTGTGGATTTCTTCCTTTATGTACTTATCAAGTCTTTCTTTATTATCAGGACTATTATTGGTTATTTTTAATGTTTTAATGCCTTTATTTATCTTTTCTAACGATTTAAGTAAATCAGTTTCTTCGAGTTTTTCTTGTTCTTCTAACGTAGGTATGTTTAAACAACCTAACTTTAATTTATTTTATAATTTCTTACGCTATAGTTTTCCTTAAAGGAAATTACATCTATGTTTTCTATTAAATTTGAAATTTTTGATGTTTTGTATGATTCTGAGAATGTTTTTGTTCTTTGTCCATCAAGTTCCTTTATAAAATTTATAAATTTTTTGTTAAAATTGGTTTTTAAGTAATTTTTGTTACCTTAATATATTCATTTTCATTTTGTGCGTAAATAGTTGTAGATCTATTTCTCATTTTTCTCTGGAGATAATAAAAATTAATTAAAAAGCTTAAATAGAAATATTTTATTTCAAAAATATTAATACGGTTATTAGAAATATAAGTTTATTAGTAATATTTATCCTTAATAAATATATATGTTTTATATAAAATTTAAAAATAAATTTTATTAAATAAAGTATAATAAAATAAATAAATTTCATAATGGGTTTGAGTAACTGCAAAAATGTTTGTAGCAAGTAAAATTAACTTATAATAACAATAATAACATATGAAGACAATAAAATATTATAAACATATAATCTTATTGTTTAATTTAGAAGTTCAGATGATAAAACTGCTGAAATTACAGATAGCAACTTTAAAAGTGAATTAATTGAATGTAAGTTGAATTAAAATACTTAAGCTTAATGTTTTCAATATAACCATAACATAATATAAAACTTATAACACTTATAACACATAAATAACACATAAATAACACTTATAAAATTTCATCACATTATAGCCATTGCAAAACAAGAAATTCAAAGCCTACGTGAAGAAATCAAAAAGAATATGTATTACTCTCCATCATATGCAAGTTCAATTAACTATGAACTTTCCTTTCAAAAACCTCTTGATCCAAGTAGTATGTTTAAAAACCAATATAAATACAACGATAAAATAATTAATGGACAAATATACAATGATAGCTTATTTAAACCGGATAAACGGATTTTAACTAAAATAGATGAAAGAACCTTACATAATAAGAAAATAACAAAATCTGAATTAGAATACTTATCTTCGCTTGAATTTAGTTGCTTACTTGATATGTTTTCTAAGAAAAGTATTAATATTCCTACAAGCTTTAATATCTCATTAAGCTCTATAAGTTTTAATACACTTGCTAATAGGAATTTAATGACTTGTTTGCTATTTCTCTCGTGGATTAACCCTAATTTTAGTTATATTATTACACAAGTAAATATTGAATCGAAAGCTTTTGAGGTTAGGTTATTTATACAAGGCCAGCCTAAGTCGATAACACTAGATAGTCAATTACCTGTTTATAATGATAAGAATAAAGTTAAACAGCCTGGATTTATTATTACTACTGAAGTAAATTATTGGATATTATTAATTGAAAAAGCTATTGCGAAGGTATCAAAGGGTTATGGAAATAGTTTTAAGCTTTTATCTAGTGAGATATTTCCTTTAATAACTGATATACCGCTGATTGAAATTATCCATAATGAAAATAATACTAGCAAGTTATGGAATTTATTCTTAAAAGCTGCTAGAAGAGATTGGATATTATTTACAGAAATTAAATCATCTAATGGTTTTAACTCAAAATTGGAAGATGAGGAATTTTTATCAGTATTTATTATAAAGGCCTTTGAGATAAACAAAAATAAATATTTAGAATTGTCAGTTCCTTTTATAAAAGAAAATTCTCAATTACGGCAAATTATTCAATCAAACTTTTTCTGTGAAGAATACAATAACGAATTATACTTCCCTAACAACAAAAAGAAAAGTAAAATGGTCATGTTTATTAACTTTGATTTCTTCTTTAAGTTCTTTACACATACATACTTTCTAAAACAAGAAAAAGATTTTATTTATACATACAATAGATATACAACTATACCATCACATACTCACGTTGTCAAAATGAAGCTATCCGATTATTCAAAAATAACTTTAGTAATGCAATTAGAACAAGAGATATATAGTATAAGCGGTTCTAGCAATTCACTTAGTTTAAACAAAAATAGAGAAAGTAAAGAAAGTAAAGAAGAAAACATTAAAGAAAGTAAGCACATTAAGGAAATTAAAGACACACCTTTAGGGAAAATCTTTGTTGCCAAAGTCAACTATGATACAAATAACTTATTAACATATATTAATTCTAGTTTTATCAAACTAACAAAACATATACTAGAGATGGATTTACAAGAAGGTGACTACTATATCTTTTATAAGATCTATTCTGAAGAAGAGGAAAACATAGTAATATCTACTTATTCTGAAATTAAACCAGTATTCCTAATTGAAGAAACTCGAAATACTAATTTTATTAAAAACTTTTATATGTACTCTCGATCTTTATTCAACTCCTTCCTTGAAAAAATGAACGTCAGAAATTTTATTGAAAACAACCAACAACTTGTTATAACAACTTCTTTTATCGAAATGAACTTCGGATTCAAGGTGATAAAGCTAGAAAACCTTACAGAGGATGAAATACTACATACCAACATTACTTATAAGGAACTAACTTTAATTTCACATAAAGAAAAGTTCAGCGATAACACCCGTGAAAATACAAGATTTAACTCAAAATTATTAATTAAAAGTAATAGTATTACAGACAGTAAAGAATTCTTTATAACTATATATCCGAAGTCCACAGAAGTTATAGTATTTGAATACCAGTCTATGAATGAAAATATATTGTTTAATATTAAGTTTAGCATTGAGAAAATAAAAGTAGAATGTGCTAAGGCAATCAATGATAATAAATTAGGCTTGATGAAAACATATCTTAAGCCAAATCTTTACTACTTCGAAGTGAAGTTTAAGAAATCTAAATATTTGTATATTGTAAATGATTCAGAACTTAACTATAGTATTATAATATTCTTTTCAAATTTAAAGAATGTAAGGATAATAAAGCCAAATGTTACTAATGGTAATAAACTTAATGATGATAATCTAATTGGGCATTCTTCAATAATTGAATTAGATTTAACTATATATTCTAAGAAAAAAGATTATATACTAATGAAAGCGAATGAATTTGAAAATGAAATAACTTATTGTGCAGATTTTGAAATTAGGACTATATAACAATATAAATTAATAGTTCAATAGTTTAGTACAAAAATAAATAAAGATAATACTTTAATATAAAGATTATAATTATGTAATTGTTATATATTATTTATTCTATTAATTATAGTAAAAACTTATTAAAATATTATAATATAAATAGTTTACATTTTATAATAAATTTAATTATATTACTATCTTATGATTATGGTAATGGTTATATTTGTGTGTATGAAATGTCAAAAAAGTCTATAAGTGATTTCGTGTGAGAAAGTTAGGTAAACTTTTATCAGAAATTCAATAATTCAAAAAATACTCATCGTACTAACTTAGTAAACCTTGTTAAAATCTTCTATAATCTTTTTAACTAAGTCTTCACTTCCATGGTCATCTTCTTCAACTTCAAAAGCTTTAATCCAATGAGAATAATTAGAATTTGTCAAGCCAAAGAATACTAACAACAATAAAGATCTTATTATAATTGTATAATCATGAATACTTCCATATTCATCAAATCTGTAGCTGTTATAATATACGATCTTATAATGTTTACATACATTATCTAATAATTATTAATTAATTCTTACCTATAATACCAATGAATATATAAATAGTCTCATATACTAACACTTTATTATAAGTTGAGTATTCAAAAAAGAATGATTTTAATGTTATATCAGGATTTTTAAATAAATAGTCGATTACATAATACAGCATAAATGTTAATAAGAAACAAACTAAAAATTATATTCATTTATTTACCTTCCAAATATTTAGGAGATATCTGTGAGTATATTATATGATTTTGATCGTAAAAACATGAGCCGACAAAGCAATTCTTTACTTTGAATTTTTCGAAGTATTTAAATACTGCTATTAATATAACAAAACCCAGAATGAATTTTACACCGACATCTGTTAGTTTTTTTGCGAATCGTAGCTCTTTGTGTAAGCTTTTAGTATTGGTGTCGCTTATTTTTATTGTTAATATAACTACAAGAAGATATAAGGCGTTTACGAACATAGAAATGTACTCTAGGACTAATGTACTTAAGAATCCTATTCTCTCACTATAATGTTATATATTATTAGTTGATAAAATAGTATGCTTACAATAATAAGTTTCGATTTGTCTTTTGCAGTAATATATAAACAAACATTTGTGATAAATTTCCAATAAATATGTATGTCATAAGCTTAATTGGAAATTTCTTATGTTTTAACGTAAGCTTCCATGAAAAAAACAAGTAAAAGTTTATTAACATTGCGATAATCAACAAAACTTGATAATGAGTGAGTTTAACTCTTTCATCCATATTTTGCTCCATTTCATCAAATACAGAAAACTATAATAAATTATAAATATATAAGTTGTGTAATATAATTATTACTGTTATGTCACTTATATATTCAGGTTGTGTTTTTTCTTTTCTAGGTATTTCCTTGTCACTAACTTCAGTAAAAGTGAGATTAATTAAAGCTAGATCATCAAAATTTTCTCTTTCTCTTTTACTAGCTGTTTTATTATTATCCTTATCTATATGCTCATAATTATCAATTAACTGTGATATTCTATTTAGTTTTGAGTCTAAGAGTTTCATTGCACTTTCCTCTGCGGATACTTCTGAAGATTGGGTATTGTTATTACTACTTGAAATTGTATTATTACTATGGTTGTTGTAATTATTAGTATCACTATTGTTATTCAACTTTTTAAGCTTGTACCTCTTTGACTTTGCTATATTACTACTTATGTTACTAATTAATGAGTCACCATTATTACTACTATTATTATGCTTATGATTATCACTAATATCTTTAATAATCAAACCGACGCCAACTACCTCCGGCTTTGATATTATCTTTATCGTTTTTATTATTTTTATTTTATTGTCGTCACTTCTTACATTTCCTCTTAATTTTTTTTGTTTATTTGATGTTACTACATTTTTTATTAATTGTTTCGGATGAGCAACGTGATTTTTTAATAAATAATTTTGCTTAGAAAGTGTTGAGTTATCACCTAGTTTCTCTAACTTTTTATCTAACATTGAATTCAGAAGTAAATTCGATATGCTAGTATTTTTACTTTTCTTTATAGTTTTATGGAGTAAATTTTCAATACTTTCTAAACTCTCTATACTTTCTATACTTTCCATTTTTGATATATTTGAGCTTTTGATCGGATTAAGTGTTAATAGACCTGGTATTAGGAAGAAGAAAACACTTATAAACATAGTTATTTGTATTTGTAATTTATTAACTTCATTTACTTTTTTGAATTTCATTTTATTGACGTAAAATAAAATTATAAAATAATATATAATTTAATTATATACTTACAAACAAAATAATATTATTAGTAATAAATAATAGTAATAAATTATTAGTAATACCAATATTATGTAGAATATATTTCTATATTTTAAATTAAAGTAAATTATGTAAATTTGTTATATTTCCATATTTAAAACACAAATTATATTTATTTATCTTAATTATTTTGTATATAGTCATAATCTAATTTTGTGAAATATAAAGATATAAATATCGGTGTAATACAAAACGTAAATATAAACATCGGTTTAAATATTGCAATTGTATGATTATATTTTGTTGCTCTATTAATATATTTATTGAAAGCAAAGTAGATAAATCCAGAGCTCAAACATATCATGGCATTTGAATATAATTTATTCATACTAAAATTATTTATTATATTGTATTTGCTATTATGTAATGTCTTTTTGTTATCATAACTTTCATTTATTACTTCAGTATATTTATTATTGTTTACTTTTAATGTATTATTTAATATTATATTTGCTTTAATAATTTTATTCATTTTTTTTTTTATTCGTCGAATATCCTGGGCAGTGCAATCTAAACTGTCTTCCAAATCAAATTTTTGTAAAAGCTTTAAGAGTTAGAATTATCTTTATACTTTATTTGTAAGTTCTCTATTGGTCTTTATGTTACTCATATCTTTTTCATTTTTTTCATTATGTTTCATATATAATATACAATTAAAAATAATATACTATTACAATTATACAAGTTAGTATTTATAATTTAAATAATTTAAAAGACTAATGAAATATTATGCGATAATCACAATAATCTTTTTAATATCTGAATACTTATCAGAATCGATGTCTGAAATAACAATTAATAATACCATTACAAAGGCTATTACAATTACTAGTAGTCCTTTGAGAAGTCCTTTGAATTATATTTTAAGAAATTTAACTATTACAGCTATAGATAATTTTGCTACAAATATTAATAATACTACTCCAGATAATTCAACTGGTGTCGTAGAAAAAGAGGCCTTTTATAGAGGTTACCCTGATGATAATTCAGATCCTTGTTTACTGGATAATCCAAAACAATTTTCAGATTGCAAACAGCCTTCACATATATTATATTATGAACCTGACGTATTAAAACAATTTTATATGTGTTGTCTGGTAATCGAAGTAGAAAACTACGAATTAGAAAATGCATACACAAAAACTTCTCCTATTCTACAATATTATTACAAAAAAAATATTAATAAATCTGTTTGTAAGGCATTTAATAAAGACTTCAATGCCACAAATGGAATTCTACCAATTAATAATACATTTTCTTACATAGTTGACTGTGGTAAAACGGAAAAATTAGACAAAATTGACTTCTTTGATAATAGTTATTGTGGTAAAGGTTTATTTGCACAATCTGTAGACGACTGTATAAATTACAATAATGAATTTTCTGATCCTGTATATAAAGAGGCTAATAAAACATGCTGTTATGTTAATTATGATATAGGCAAAAATAACACTGGAAAAATATGTTTAGTCGCTGATCAAAACTTTAATGAAACTACTTCTGCTTATAATATATTTTCGGCAATAAATACAAATATAACATGTGTAATAAATAATGAGACTATATTTAGAATGCTAAGTCATTTTCATATAAGATTTTCAGTACTTTTTTTAATAATTAGTTTATTAGTAATAATATAGATAATAAAGAATAATTGTATTTATAATGTATATATGTTTATTAAACTTATTGTTATTTGCATTATTATTTGTATTAATAATTGCATGTTTAATTGTAATTGAATTATTTAATAATAATTTAATAATTTAATTTAATTTCATAAGTAGTAATTTATTAGAGCTTTAATTTTAAATAATAAAAGTAATATAAACAATATTATATACAAGATAAAAGTATGAGTGTCAATTCAATGAATCTCATTTTCGAAAATCTTGAAGTGTCTAATAAGGATAATAATTGTAGAGATATAACAGAATGTAAGAATAATTGTAAGAAAATGCTTATTAACTTAATAACTTAATAACTTATTAACATCTAACTTTTTTTAATTTATTAACTTTTAGATGTAAATGAGGATTTTATGGACTTTGCTTTAAATAAGCAAAATTCAAAAGTGAATGTAGTAGGAAATTTAAGCAATACAAACGAGTTAAATAAATTAAATGAGTTAAACAATAACTTAAATAATAACATAAAGAAGGTAGACGACGATGACAATGATGTTTGCTTTAATTTTTGTAATTTTGATGATGATTGTTGTTCTGTTAAGAATTCAATTATTCCTACAGTTAGTACTACAACTACTTGTAGTAGTTATTTATCTAATAATATTAATAATACAAACAACCAAATCGAATCTAAATCAGAAATCACTAATCAAAATCTACAACAAACTACACTTGAACTTGACAATAGAGCTCAAACTAACAAAAACACTAATAAAAATAATATTAATAATTATAATGGTAAGTTCTTTGAAGGACAATGGCTAAAAATTGAACACATAAGATTCATAGAGGGAATACTAAAATATGGAACTGAATGGAAAAAGGTCGAAGAGCATATACAAACTAGATCGGGTGTTCAAGCTAGATCACATGCTCAGAAATTCTTTTCAAAAGTTAAAATTAAAAATGGACGTAAAGAAGAGAAAGAGAGTTCTAATTATAACTTATATAACTCATCATTTATTATTATAAACATATTATTTGAGAAAATAAGAGAACAAGCTAATAAGAGTGATATCGAAAAGATAAATTATACATGCATAGAGGACTTACCTATTTATAAATTATTATTTAAAAAGTTGTGTAGTATAGAATATGAAAGAAAAACTTATGTTAAAAAGGAAAAGAATAATCAACATAATAATGAAATTGACTTAGAGGATTTAAAAGAAGATAATAGCAGCAATAGTAGTTTAAGCAATATTAAGTACTATAGAATATATATTATATGATAACATATTTATATTCTAACAATATATTTATTTTAGGAATAGTAGTAATAAGTTAAACTTACTAGTTGAAGAATTAAACGATAATTCTAAAAATGAAAACTCAACGACAAATTCAACTAAATCGTATTGCAGTCATGTTGTAATACCTAATTCCGTTTTATCCACAACTACTATTAATAAAAAGGACAAAACTAATACTAATAGTAATACTAATATAAAAAAGAAAGAAAAGGTGAAACCATTTAAAAAAGAAAAGACTAAGAATACAAAAAACACAAAGATTAATAGCAATAAAAGTAACTTTTCACTTAATTTCACCTATTTTAGCATTAGTAAATCCATTTATCTTCAAAAAAGTTAACTCTTCTTCAAATTCCTTAAATCTACCTACAAATACATGTGATATTTTCAACAATCTTAATATAAGCTGCAACAAAGAATCTTACGAGCATTTTACTTTATTTAATAATAAACCATACAATAATATTAATACTAATAATAATCCTGACTTTGAGTTCGGAAACTTAGATAATAGGTACAATATATTCAATATCAACAATGTAAATGATATCTCAACAAATTCTTTCGAGTTTGATAAAGATTTTAACACAAATAATAATATAGTTCCATTTTCTTTATTTAATAAAGATAACCATATACAAGATTTTAATGATATTAACGATTTCAATGATATTCATAGTTATAATCATATTATAAGTGATAATAATTATGTAGACTTAGAAGAAAGCAAGGAGGTATACTTAAACAAAATAAGATCAAGATCAAGATCACTATCAAGTTCTAATATACAACTAATTAATAAAGATCTAGAAAATATAAACATATCAGGTAAAGTAGAAAATATAGATAACATAGAGTATATTAAGAGTATGAAACAAACTAGTGATTTTGCAAAATTAATGAAGAATTCAAGTTCTACCAAAAAGATAAGACATAATAGATATATTTTCAAACTATTAAAATAAAAAGAAGAAATAGAGAAAATTGTCCAAGTATTTAGAGTATTTAAACATATTTAAACCTATTTTTTATATTTAAAATATTGTAATCAAATTAATAAACAATATATAATATAATTATAATCTTTGCTTACTTTAATATACTTTTTTACTTTTTTGTCTTTTAATTTATTTTATGTTCATTAATATTATTAAAAGTTTATCTTCATTTTATTTATTTGTTAATTTATTAATTAAATCTAATTTAATAATATTTTATATTAAGTATTATTAAAAATTAAATAAAAATGGAGCAAGATAAAACACAAAGTCTTGTTCAGATTATGAGAAGACTACCTCCAGATAATATAAGTGACAATATTGAAGGTAATATTATACATAATAATAATTATTAATAATAAAAAGCAATAAGCAATTTAATTTATGACGAAGACGAATTATTAAATAAGTTTCTTCAGATAATTGATTCACCATCAAATTTAAGTATAGATGATACTCATCATCACTATTTAAGTTGTGAACATAATAGAGAAGGAGATTCATATAGGTAATATAATAATAAATAATTTAATATGAACAATACATACAAACTTTATAATTTTAATCATATAATATAATTTAATTAGATCACCATACGATAATAAATATTATCCAAACGAAGAAGATGGAACTATTTTCCCATTACAGGAACTACGAGAATTAGAAATATATTTAAATAAAGTATTCCAACTATATTCAAAAAATTATTATGGGGATGAAGCTTTATGTTCAGTTTATATAGTAGCCCTAGGAAAAGAAGTTAAAGATGGATTTATAGTAGTAATACTTATCAAAAATAGTACTTATATAATTATTTAAAATAGAGGTTGAACAAGTAAAAGGGGTTGAAGAAGGATGTTGGGATTCTAATAATATAATTAAAGTTACGTTTAAAGAAAATGATCATTCAAGTGATATTGATGTTGATTATAATCTTACTACGACAATAATTGTATCGTTGAATTTAAAAAAAGTAATATGTGGTGAAGTAAAGCTCTCTGGATCAATAACTCAAAATGTAATTTAATATATTTTAATATATTTTAGTTATTATTCATTTACTTTTTTTTAATCTTACTAATTACTAATATTACTAATCTTCCTAATCTTCATAATCTTATTTGCTAAATAATCTACAATTAGATGAAAGAAAAACAAAAGGCTAAAGGATATCTTGACTATAACGTACACTGCGAAACAATAGGAAATTTAGTTGAAGATCTTGAAAATGTTATGCGTAGCGAAGTAGAAGAAATATATTTAAAAAAGTCAAAAGAAGTAATAATCGTTTATATAATATAAACTAATTTTCTAAATATTTTAGATAATTGAAACATCAAGAACTCCTCCTCCGTTTATTCATAATACAAAACAATCTCATGAGTTACAAGATGTAATTAATACTGACAAAAAAGATGTAAAAGATCAAAAAGATGAAGTTTGATTATTTTAACTATTTAATTATATTTTTGTGACTTAGTAATATTTTATTTCATAATCTTAATTCTTAATATTGCTAATTTAAATAATTATAAACAAACATTATACTTTACAGATTAATAAATAAATTTTATATCTATTGTCAAAAATTAAATATTAATTTTAGTTTTAATATATAACAAT
>Ga0100378_1005809_pt1 | contig 11253 bp, 9 predicted proteins | sample CryGeymeta201502_FD_81535 | JGI IMG/M metagenome (GOLD analysis project Ga0100378, IMG submission 81535) | Groundwater microbial communities from Crystal Geyser aquifers in Utah, USA - Crystal Geyser metaG 2015-02 | ecosystem: Environmental > Aquatic > Deep subsurface > Groundwater | place: USA...
AGAATCTTAGATTTTGGAACAGGAGCTTGTGACAATAATGCATCCTTAACCATAGGTAGTAGCACTTTTAATTTTATGATGTATTGATTAAACGCTTTATAACAATTACAAAAAAATCCTGCTTCAAAAGAGCAGGATTTTTTTATGCAACAAAGTTGACTTTCATTCAACATCAATTTTTACAAAACATTTATGCATCTTAAAAAATTAACAAACAACTTACAAAAATAATTAATCCGACCAACATTAAGAACAAGGTGTAAGGCAATATTTCTTTGGCTTTAAGCCCGGTAATACCCAATAAGGGCAACGCCCAAAAAGGTTGCAACATATTGGTAAGCTGGTCACCATAAGCCAAGGCTAAAATACTTTTGGGTAAGGAAACTCCTATTTCTTGTGCTGCCTGAACAATGATTGGTCCTTGCACCGCCCATTGTCCGCCACCACTTGGCACAAAAACATTGATTAAGCCCGCACTGAAAAAAGTATAAATAGGATACGTTACCGTATTGGATATGGAAACAAAAAAATCAGCAATATCAGCTATTAAGCCACTGTTTTTCATCATACCCATAATTCCGAAATACAACGGAAATTGGATTAAAATCCCTGCTGCTCCTACAATTGCTTCATCCAAAGCAGATAAAAATGCTGTAAAATTTTTATGCAATGTAATTGCCAACGCAAAAAGCAGTAAATTAATATTGTTGGGAGTAAAGAAATCGAGCACATTAAAATGATGCACCATTGCAATTTTAACCGCTAAATAGCACAAAATAGCTCCTCCAAAAAACAAGGAAAATAATCGGGAATAATCTAATTTTTCAGCTCCTTCAAGGGTGGTAAAATCTACTGTTTCTGTTTCGTTATTACGAGCTGTAGTTAATGTAAACTGAGCAGCTGTTGTTCTTTTTCCTAACCAAAACATAGCAAACGGTAAAATTACAATTACCATCAACATTACCATAATATTCATGGGCGACCAAACGGTTTCGGCATAAGAGATTTTTTCGGGCAATAGTGCAAGTTGCGACTCATTAAAAATACCTGCCATCATTTCTTTTAAATGATTATCTTCAGCTACTTTTGCCAAGGACGAACCTGAAAGTCCGCCATGCCAAACCATTAAACCAGAATATCCTGCTGCTCCAATTAGAGGATAATTTATAGCCAGTTGTTGTTGTTTCGCATATTCACCCACTTTTCTGGCAAAAATAGCTCCGAAGATTAATCCTAATCCCCAATTAAACAGGCTTACTAAAACCGTTAACAATGTTACTAAAAAAGCGGCTTTGGCTGTGGTAGTACAATGTTTTACCACCATTAAAATTAAAATATTAAATGGTTTTGTAAGTGCCAGTATATGCCCCAACACCAACATCAACATCATTTGGACAGCAAAAACTAACAATCCGTTATCCCAAAAACCTTGTTCCCAAAAATGCAACACATCATAAGAATAAGCTGCAAAACCGTTATTATCTGGTTTGGTAGTAAAAAGTACAATAAAAAAAGTAACTAAGGTAAGCACTACAGCAATGGTAAATGGTGTAGGCAGTAGGTATTTAAATGCTTTGGTATATTTTTCTGAAAAAGACAAGTTAGTTTATAATTTTTTTCCGCAAATTACACAAATTACCGCAGATAATTTTTCAATTAATCCTTAAACCTTGAAGGTTTTAAAAACCTTCAAGGTTTTCACTATTTCAACAACACTTTCCATGCATCTATTACTCTACCTTGTTGGAGTAAAACATGTGCATCTTGATGAGAATTAGTGCCATCATAGTGATAAGCTGCTACTTCTTCAGAAGAAGGAAGTTCTTCCACACTGCCCAACAATCCTAATTCATTTCCTGTTAAAATGTTACTGTTTCTAATTTTTTCAGGAATAGCATCTACTCCTATTCCAATAGTGGTGATGGGCTTGGCTACTTCAAACATAGCATGTTGGTCGGCTCGGCAATACCAGTTTCCACCCATACGGCTTACTAAATCTATCTTTTGTTGGTCTATCATATCATTTTCATCCAACACATTCTCATTGATATGGATTTTTAACACTTCACAAATTACTAAATTTCCTGCTCCGCCATTTTGTCCCAACTCAATAATGTCATTTACTTTACACTCAAATTGCACAGGAGATTCTTTTACCCTGAACGGTTTTACTAAATCTGAAGCAACAGGCGTTAAACCTGATTTAATAAATTCATTTACCCCTTTTTCATACGGTGAACTAGAAAGGGAAACTTGTTGCACAATAGCATACGTTACCACATTTATTACCACCTCTCTGGTTTCCTTCACATTGTCGAACGTATTTTTTGTAGCTCCTGTTCTACCACTTCTGGCAGGAGAAAAAACCATGATGGGTGGATTGGCACTAAACACATTGAAAAAACTAAACGGGCTTAAATTTGGATTTCCGTCTTTATCCACTGTGCTTGCCAACGCAATTGGTCTTGGACCAACACCTCCCAATAAATAATGATGTAGTTTGGGTACTGGTATTTCTTTAGGGTCTATTGTAAGCATCTATTTTTGAATTTAACTTTCCAAAAGTTTTAAACTTTTGGAAAGTTCATTTATTTTTAAGGAAAAGCTATTTCATGTTGTTTTTCAAACAAAGTAACTACCGCATTATTGTCGCAACCTGATCCAAAATCCAATGTCCTAACCGCCAAATTTGCAGGACTCACTGTGGCAATTCCTGAAGAAACCCAATTGCAATTTCCTAAAAAGTTTAATCCTTCTGTGTTGGTAGTAAATGCATTTCCTGCATAGGTTCTTCCATTAGAAATTCCTGTAACTGTATAACTATCATCCAAAAAATCAGCAGTAGTTTCTCCTGAAGTTTGGGTTAAAGATTGGTTGGCATTCCAATAAATCGCTCTGTTTTTCCAACCTTCTTCTACTTTCAATTCATTGGTAGAAAAATTATAGGTAGGATTGCCATTATTTATTCCTGTGTTAACTACTTTAATAGCTCCTGAAACAGGCATTCCATTATGCGTATAATCAATAAAACTAATGTTAACATTAGCCCCAGCCATATCATATTTTGAACTAAATGTTGCTTTTATTATTCCATTTCTCACTATTCCACTGACACTACAATCAGTAAATTGAACAATGATAGACATAGGAGAAGAAACCGTATCTACTATTAGTGTATCACAACCAAAAATAGTGGTTGCAGTAGTTAAATTATTGGCAGAAATACCTTGAGAACTCAATGCTGCTTGATGGATAATTTTATTAACATTTAGTGCCATAGATTGCACCATGGCATAATCCTGAGAAGTGTTGGTTGTTTTGTCATCATCTCTGTCGGATTTTCTACAACTATACTGTGCTAAAAAGCTTATCAGTAAAAAAGAAACCATTATTTTCTGCATAATCCTACGTTTTAAAAAACAGTTTAAAATTAATTTATTTTTTGATATTCCACAAAAGTAAAAGAATACTTATGTTTTTCATCTTTTTCATATTTTTCAGAACCCACTATTTTCCATTGAGTTGTATCAATTTCTGGAAAATAAATATCGCCTTCAAATGCTTGATGAACATGCGTAATATACATTTTATCCACTACATTTTTTTCTATTGCTTCTCTATAAATTTGTCCACCACCAATAATAAATAATTCCTTTTCGTTGTTGTTTTTTGCAAATGAGATGGCATCTTCCAACGTATGAAGAATTATACAATTATCTTCTTTAAAATCTTTTTGATGGGTAAGTATTATATTGGTTCTATTTTGTAGTGGCCTGTATTTTTCTGGAATAGAAATGTAATTTTTTCGTCCTGTTATGATATGATGTCCTTCTGTTATTTTCTTAAAATACTGCATATCTTTGGGTAAATGCCAAATGAGTGCATTGTTTTTTCCAATCACATTGTTTTCAGCAACAGCAACGATAAGTGATATTTTCATCTGTATATTTTATTGTTTTTTATATGTCATCCCGATACGCTGGACAAGTTAATGGAATCGCCATATTAAATATTCGTTGTTATTGGTGAGTATTTTTGCTCATGGCTTATTTCATACGTTTTTTAATTCTCGTTTTTTCTCTCGCAAAGACGCAACTCAGGTAGTCTCATATCTTATGTCTAATTTTCAAATTGCTACATTAATTCATTATCACATTAATTAACCGCCATCCACTTCGTATAAATGCTATTTTTTTCTTTAGGTGATGAAATCATATAACGAATAAATTCACTTTCTTTTAAAGGAATTTTTAATATTTGAATTAAATTATCTCTGCTAATTAAAATATCCAACACTTCTCCTACTTTTTTATCTTCAATAATAGCAGCAAAATTATCACTAAATCGGAAGCCATTGATTGCTAAAATTTCATCATTTACATTAAGCCCTCCATCATAACCCATGGTATTTCTTTTTACGTTTCGCACCACATTTCCTGTTAAAGAAACACCTAAACTCAAGCTTTTTTCAGAAAAAATATCTACGTCTGTATTGGCGTATCCAAAAACAGTTTTATAATCAAATGTTTGCGTTCCATAAATATAATTTTGAAAGAAATCATTTAGTTTTAACCCACTCACTTTTTCTAATGCCTGCTGTACTTCCTTTGGAGTAAACCCTCTGTTTTGTTTTTTATAATATTCTTGATATAAGTATTTCATTACATCATCCAAATTTTTAGCTCCCTTCGTTTGGTTAATAATCATCAAATCTAACATATTAGCAACTATACCACCCTTAGAATAATAAGTAATTGTTGTGTTTGCACTATTTTCAGTAGGTCTGTAGGCTTTAATCCAAGCATCAAAACTTGAATGAGCAAGTGATTGCACTTTGTTTCCTGGTTGATTTTCAACATAATTTATTGACCCTGAAAATTTTCTTATCAACTCCTCTTCGGTATAAAAACCAGCTCTAAGCAAAAGCAATTCATCGTAGTAGCTTGTAAATCCTTCCATTACCCAAAGTAAGGTAGTGTAATTTTCATTATTATAATCAAAAGGACCTAATTCAATTGGTCTAACTCGTTTCACATTCCACAAATGAAAATATTCATGAGCTACCAAGCTCAAAAATCCTTTGTAACTAGTTTCGTTATACGTCCACCTGTTCACTTGCAATGTTGTTGAATTAAGGTGTTCCAAACCACCACTTCCAACAGTTAAATTATGAATAATAAACAAATAATCTTTGTTCGGATTTTCGCCAAAAACAGCCGTACAAGCCTCAACTACTTTAGCCATATCAGTTTTTAAAGTTTCTATGTTGTAGTTTCCTTCGCCATACATAGCTACATTGTGCAATACCCCAGCCGCAGTAAAATCAAAAGTTACGTGATTGCCAATTTCAAAAGGAGCATCCACCAACACATCATAATTAGTTGCCGAATAAACAAAGCCTTTATCAGCTGTTTTTGGCAATGCTGTTGAAACTTTTTTCCATTCTTTATACGGATAAATTGTAACTTTTGAAGGTTGATTTCTTAATTCATCTACAAACATAAAAATGCTTGTTCCATTAAAATAGCCATGAGATGCATCTAAAAAACTTGTCCTTACACTCATTTCAAAAGCATATACTTTATAAGAAACATTAATTTCTTTTGCTTTTTGTGAAAATATTCTCCAAGTATTTTTATTTATTTTCTCTACTTTCAGGATTTTTTTATTGAAAGTTGCCGTTACTTCATCAATACTTTTTGCAAATTCTCGGATTAAATAAGAACCTGGAGCCCAAACAGGCATTTGCACATCAATATATTCCTTTTGATAGTCGATAATTGTCATTTTCACCTCAAAATAATGCGTGTGAGGTTCGGACATTGAAACCTCATAATTTATAGATGATGCTCTTAATAAAACACTAAATATAAGCAGATTAAGTACTGTTAAAAATAATTTCATTGTGTTGTAATTTTGATAGAAAGTATTAAAATTTGTTAAAAGTAAAAGTAGCCAATAATAATTAGTAAAAAAAATGGTTTTAGCAATTGAAGAATGAAACATTTATAAAAAAAAAGAGTAAAATGTATCATTGTTTCTTAAAAAATAAATAATTACCTTTAACAAGTTAAGAAAAAGTAAAAAATATGAAGCAAAACAAACTAGAGTACGCAAAAACCATACTTAAAAAAGTAAGTTTTGATGTAAAGCTTTTTAGAAAAGAGTTAGCTAAATCCTACCAATATTTATTAGAAGATGAAATTAATGAATTGATGGATTGGGTTATTCAAAATTTTGGAAAGCAATATTGTTTAACGCCAATTTTAGTGAAGAATAATTAATTTTTTACTGTTTATGGAATTATTTTCATAAAAATCTGTTGTTATTACTTTTTTAAGTAAATTTGCACTTTAATAATTAATAATTTAATGAAATGCAAAACGGAACAGTAAAATTTTTTAATGATGAAAAAGGTTGGGGATTTATTTCACCAGAAGACGGAAGTAAAGACATCTTTGTACACCATTCATCAAGTAATCAACCATTAAACGAAGGCGATAGTGTTTCTTTCGATATCGAAGATAGCGACAGAGGACCAAAAGCAATTAATGTGCACGTTCAATAAGAAATATATATTTTTTATTACCAATTACTTAAGAAAGCCTCTCAAACAAATGTTTGAGAGGCTTTTTTTGTTCTATCTAATTTAAAAAATGTAAAAAAATCATTTTAATCTTATCATTTAACGATATATATTTGTATAATTGCAAAGTTCAACAACTTTCTTTTCACTATAAACAATGAGACTTAGCTTAGCATTATTCCTTTTATTGTGTTTTCAATTAAATGGTCAAGACATAATTAATTTTAACGGATTACAATCAGAGGGCGAGGTTCCAGCAGAATTTAATATTTTATCTTCAGAAAAAGTAAAACAAGAAAAAGAATCTATTTCTAAAAATGAGACTAGAACGGACAGAAAATCTACCGAGCGTTTTATTTTAGAAAGTCATTATTTTATTGACAAAGTACTTTCTAATGGAGCAATACTTTATAATGAAAAACTATGTCAATACATTTCTAAGGTTGCTGATGAACTGTTGAAAGATGATTTAGAACTTAGAAAAAAACTGCAGTTTTATGTTCTGAAATCACAATCGGTGAACGCATTTGCTACTGACAGAGGAAGCATTTTTATAACCGTAGGATTGTTAGCTCAATTAGAAAATGAAGCTCAATTGGCGTTTATTTTATCGCATGAAATCATACATTACACTAATTCTCACGCAAGAACTGGATATGTTGAAAATGATAGAATTGAAAGAGGTGATGGAAAATACCAAAGAGAAAATTGGAATAAAGAACTAAACAAAAGTAAATACTCAAAGGAACTAGAACTAGAAGCTGATGTTGAAGGACTTAAGTTTTATTTAAAATCAAATTATAGCTTAGAAGAACTACACTCTGTTTTTTATATTCTTCAATACGCACATATTCCGATTGACGATATTCCTTTTGATACAACTTATTTTAATGACACTAACTTTACACTTTCGAGTGAATATTTCAAAAAAGAACTCAAAGCTATCGAAGCAATTGACGATGGAGATGATCAATATTTAACACACCCGAACACAAATAAAAGAAGGTCTATAGTGGCTTCTGAAATCGAAGGAAAATCAAACGCTGGAAGAGTTAAGTTCATTAACTCTGAAAAAGAATTTTACGACATCCAGTTATTAGCCCGATTTGAACTTTCTAATTTATTTACAAAAGACAGGAAGTATGCAGAATCGTTTTACAACAGCTATCTTTTGCTAAAAAAATATCCCACAAATAAATTTTTAAGAACCAATATTGCTTATTGTTTATATGCCTTATCTAAATATAGAAATGATGGAAAACTATATAATGTATTAACAGATTATGAAAAAGTACAAGGTCAATCTCAGCAGGTGAATTATATGTTTGAAAAGATGGAAAAGAAAACACTGAACACCATTGCTGTTAAATATTTATGGGAATTAAAACAAGACTTTAAAGATGATGAATTTATAGCCACCATTGCTAAAGATGCTCTTTATGAATTGGTTATGGAATCGGGAGCAAGAAAATTAGATTATAAAAAAGCATTTCCTATTATTGAAGAAGAAAATACTCTCCCAAAAGATTCTTCCAACATAAGTAAATATGATAGAATCATAAAAAATTCAGAAGCTACTGAAGATGAAATAAAATATGCTTTTGTTAACCTATTTCAAAATGAAGAATTTAATGATTTAATTAATAAATATGAAAAAGAATATGTTGGGAACGTTAAAAATGGAAATGATTACGAGGTTGAAAATATATCCGAAAGAAAAAAAAATAAAATTGGAAGAGCTTTAGGTATAGACAAAGTAGTAATGGTATCTCCGAATTACAAAAGAATTGACTTAAGAAAAAAAATTAGCGAACAATATGTGTTTTCTGAATCCAGAAAAGAGGATTTTATTGGTGTAAATGAATTTTGTGCTAAAAAAGCAGGTGTAGATTTGAACATTATAAGTAATACTTATTTTGAATCTACAGAAAAATATAACGATATGAGTTTGCTAAATGAGTGGATGAGTGAAAGGTTCGACCATCATAATATTCATATTTACCCTTACTGTAAATTATTTACTGATGACTTAGCTAAAAAATACAACACCAACTATTTTGGTTGGACAGGTATGTATTCGCTAAGAGCGAGAAAAGACAAATGGGGATTTATTGCTGGTGCTGTAGTTATATATGGTATAGGTATCCCATTAGGCATTTATTACGCTGTAACACCAGAAAACCATACATTTTACTACACTTATTTGGTTGATATTACTAATTATGATTTTTTAATGTCGAAAGAAGATTATGTGAAAATGAAAGATTATGACGATATAATGAAATCATATATTTATGATACCTACAATCAAATAAAAACTCAAAAAGATAAATAAAAATTACAAAGATTTACGGATGAAAAAGATTCTACTCCTAATTATTACATTGTTTACCTATAATTTTTGTTTTTCTCAAAAAACGCCTGGTTATTTGGGTAAAAAATTAGTGCCTACCTATTCCTTAGGGTTTGCTCCTTCTTTTTTTAATCCTAATAAAAATGGAGCAAAAGGATTTTTTACGTTCAACCTTTTTCATCAATTAAGATTAGATTATGTAACTTCAAGAAAATCAGCTGTTGGCATCGGATTTGAAACCTATTCTACTGGAATTGATTATGATTACGGTTATAGAAATGATGCTCAAGACATAAATATAAGATTTGCAAGACATGGTATTTTAAACGTAAAAGGTTTTCAACTTTATAGATCTTTTTACAGCAATGGCATTGCCCCTATGGGAAAAAGACATAGTTTAGGTCTTAAAGTATTATTTTCTTCAACTGACTTTGAAGATGTTGGTGCTACAAAAACAAAACCTGATAATAGTAATCCTTATTCAAATCAAATTACATCTCCCTACGAAATCAAAAAAGGTGGAACGAGTAAAGATTTTGGGTTTATGTATAGTTACTCTTCTAGTAGAATTATTTCTGATATAATTGTACTAAGTTTTGGAATTGATTTTAATGTCATTTTTTCTGCTCATTTTAAGTATTTTGGTTCTATTATTAGTCAAGACCTTGATGATAGTTCACCAAGTAACCAAACTGAAGAATATTTTTTAAACGACAAAGCCAAACAAAGAGTGTTTTCCAGCCAATTTTTAATGCTTAAAATAGGTATAGGTTTTTTAGCATTTTAAAAATTTAAACAATACTAAATCAAATATCATGGAAAAACTCACACTACTTATTTCTTTAACTCTACTTCCATTATTTTCTGTTTTCAGTCAAGTAGAGACAATAAAACGAATTGAATTTGAATTAAAAGAAGGATTTGCTTCTCATGACTTGGCAAAATTTGATGATAATGGTATATTATTCTATTCGAAAAGTACGGACAAAAAAGGAAAAACAAGGCAATGGAAAATTGAACAATATTCTACAGATTTGGAACTATTGGACACTAAGTTTATTGAAATTCCTTCAAAACAGTTTTTAGATGAAACCTACTCCAATACAACAGATTTATATTTATTTTTTTCTGATAAAAAAGCAACCTATTCTCTATTTAAAATAAATGCCAAAACTCTAAAAATAGAGAAAGTAATAGGCAGCTTTCCTCCAAAAGTTAATGTAAATGAAATCCGAGTTATTGATGACTATGTATATTTCGATGCAAACATCAAAAGAGCACCGATGCTGTTCAGTCTCAATATAAAAACAGGCAAACAAAACTTAATTCCTATTACACTATCAGGATACAATCCAAAAGATTTAATTATAGAAGATGTTCAAGTAATGGATAATTCCAAAGAAGTGTTGGTTTATATTAATGCATATCTGAAAGGTAGTCATGATATATTTATTCTTCGATTTAATAATGAAGGAGAAAAGAAAAGCACTACAAATCTAACAGAAAACCAAGACATGAAATTATCGTCCATTTCTGCATCTTTTATAGAGAAAGGAGTTTATCTTTATACAGGAACCTACTCAAAAAGAAGTAGCACCTCATCTCAAGGCGTATATCTTTGTAAAACTGTAAATGATGAAGTTAAATTCATTAAATTCTATAATTTTTTAGAGTTTGATAAATTCCTATCTTATTTGCCTGAGAAAAAACAAGCAAAGATAAATGCCAAAAAACAAAAAAAAAAAGCTCAAGGAAAAGAATTAGAAATTAATTATTTAATGGTTTCGCATGATATTATGCTTATTAATGGTACTTATCTATACGTTGGAGAAGCATATTATCCCACCTATAGAACAGAAACATATACGTCTTATGTTAATGGAAAACCAGTAACACGAACAAGGACAGTTTTTGATGGATACCAATATACACATGCTACCATAGTTGGTTTTAACCAACAAGGAGAAAAATTATGGGACAATACATTTGAGATGTGGCCTTCCTACAAGCCTTATTTTAGAAAAAAATTTATAACAAGTTCCATCGAAGATGATAGAAAACTTAATCTTTTATTTTCATCAAGATCTGAAATAAAAGCAATGACTTTTTTTTCAAATGGAGAAGTTTCGAAAGAAGAAGTTTATTCTTTTATAGAAACTGGTTCTGAGAAAGATAAAGTTAAATATTCTAATTCAAACCTAGAATATTGGTATGGCAAATACTTTTTAGCTCACGGCAGACAACTTATTAAAAATAAAGAAGAAGCAATAGGCAATAAAAAACGAGAAGTTTACTTTATAAATAAAATTACTTA
>Ga0100378_1005810_pt1 | contig 11251 bp, 17 predicted proteins | sample CryGeymeta201502_FD_81535 | JGI IMG/M metagenome (GOLD analysis project Ga0100378, IMG submission 81535) | Groundwater microbial communities from Crystal Geyser aquifers in Utah, USA - Crystal Geyser metaG 2015-02 | ecosystem: Environmental > Aquatic > Deep subsurface > Groundwater | place: USA...
ATCCCCAATCCCCAATCCCCAATCCCCAAATAAGTTGTTACGTTATTATATTTACTTTATAATCTCATTATTAATTAGAATAACACAAATAGATTATAACGATTAAATAAATGAGTTAAATTACTTCAAATTCATTTATAATTTTATAAAATAAATAATTTTTAATTTCGTATATATAATTCTAATATAAATACATATTTCTTCTTCTTGTTACAATTAATTTAAAGGTATTTTTCTTATGGTTTTGTCAAATATACTAGGTAAATTATATGCTCCTGGGCCAGGTTGATGTTTATCTGATAATAAAGATAATAAATATTAGTAATGAAATAATATATTTTAAATAAATAGTAATTAACGTACTTGTAGCTTCAAACTTTGTTCTCTCTCCTTTTCCAAATGATATTTTATTAAAACGAGTTATCTCATTTACCTTTGTACTCGGATAATACTTCTGTGGAGATATACAATGCTCATGTTGTTTCATATCAATATCTTAAAAATGAATTAAATAAGCTTATATAAACATTAAGTTAGCATAATAAATAAACATATCATATATTAATTATATAAACTTATCTTACCATAAAAGAAGAAAGTCCTTGATTTAACTTTAATTCCTATATCTTTTCCCATACTCCAGTTATGAATTTCATACTGCCCAGGACCAGGGTTAAAATCTGCTTGTGTTGAATTATGTAATTTATGACCCATTACAAATCCTTTCTTTTGTATTTTATTCAATTCTGTGCTTGATTTTATTTCATAACGTGTTGGTGAAGGAACGCGGTCTTTTCCGGCAACAAAATTTGATCTTTCGCCGAGACCCATATTTATTTTGGAATAACTTTCATATCGTTTATGTTTATTTGTAACGTCATAGAGCAAGTCATTACATATATTTCTATCACTTTTAGCAAACCTAGCTGCTTTTGATTTCCCAAATGATTTACTGACACTAGAGTTAAGAAGACTATTAACAGAATGGTGATTAGAATAGCCGTATTGACGTGCGTTACTTGTGTAATCTAAATTCTATTGGTTAGGTAGATATAATGTTATGATGTTTGTAAATATAAGTAATTAAGATTAATAACAAATTAATATTAATTCATATTATCCCCAACAAAATTACCAGAAACGTATCATTCTGCTTCTTAAAAGTATTATTAAGTAAAGAGGCATTAGAAATATTTTCATTCAAATTTGAATTATTCATGTTCATATTACTATTATTAACATTGTTATTATAAAACGAATTTGTTTTTGTTGTCATACTATTAGATTTATTGTTTTTTCTTGCTACTTGACTTTTACTTTTATTCCTATAGATTAATGTATTAGAATGTATTAGTTTAGAGTATAATTAAATTTGTTGTATTATCTATACATTTTCTTTTCAAATAACGATTTCTTATTGTCTTTCATTTCCATTTCAGATTCTAGTTTTGATTCTTCATTTTTAATTAACTTTTGTTCTAGTTCATTATTTGTGTTTTCTTCGTAATTTTCTGTGTTGTCCATTGAATTTTTTTATAACTTATTTTGAAAAAAATAAATATTAATGAATGATAAACTTATATTAGCCAAATTATGTTAATTGCATAATTGATTAATAGTAAACTGGAATTATGTAATATAAAATTAATAATGTTAATTAAATAATATTAATAAATAAATGATACGTAGCTATATAAGAAATATTATCGGAAAATCAGCTGAAAAAACAAACATTCCTAAACATTGGCTTGATTTTATTGAAGAACCTTACTCTACTATTACAGTTAAATTTCCTTTAGAAAGAAAAAACGGTATTGAAACAATTATCGGACACAGAGTTATCCATAGTAATCACATCCTCCCAACAAAAGGAGGATTAAGATTTACAAAAACTTCAGATTTAGATACTCTAGGTGGACTTGCAGCAATTATGAGCTTTAAGTCCGCAATCTTAGGTATTCCTTACGGAGGTGCAAAAGGATGTGTAATGATCAATCCTAAGGAATATTCAGAAATTGAGAAAACTTTAATAACAAGAAGATTTACTGTCGAAATGTGGAAAAGATCAATGATCTCCTCAGCAACCGATATCATGGGACCTGATCACGGTACTAACTCAAGAACAATGAATGTAATAAGAGATACTTACAAAAGTTTGAACAATACAAACAATGTTGATATTGACAATGTTGTTGTTGGAAAAAGTATTCAATTTGGTGGTTTAGAAGCTTATAATATGTCCCATGGGTTAGGAGTTGCTGCTGCAGTTAATTATATTACTGAGAATACAACTCATAGTAATCTAGTAACAGAGTATACTGGATATGATTTAAGTGCTCATAAAAAGAGTGTAATAATACATGGTTTTGGAAAGACAGGTTATCATACTGCAGTAAAACTACTTGAGTCAAATAAGTATAAAATTATCGGAATTACAGAACGAGGTGGTGGAGTCTACAACCCAATCGGTTTAAAAATCGAAGAAGTTAAGAAATACCTCGAAAATAGTGAAGATTATAGTTTAAAAGGCTTCGACAGCAGCCATCTTACAGCAGATGAAACACTTACAAGAAAATGTGATATAGTAGTAATAACCACTAAAGAATTCTCAGTTGATAAAGACATCGCCTCCAAAATCGACTGTAAATTTATATTCGAAGGAGCAAATATTCCCTTAACAAAAGAAGCTCAAGACGTTCTTATCGATAAAGGTACTATAGTTGTCCCAGACTTACTATCCTCATGCGGTAGTCAAATTTGTGGTTATATCGAATGGCTCAAAAACTTAGAACATAGAAACTTAACTATGCTTTACAAAAGATTTGAATCAAGAGTTAGATCTCAATTTATTAAACTAATCGTAGAAGAAGGAAGTTCCATTAAAAAAATGACAAAGTATGAAGGACCAACAGAACATGATTTAGTTACATCCTGCATTGAAGAAATGGTGTTTAATTCATTCGAAAATGTTATTCAAGAAGCAAATAAAAATACTGTTGATTTAAGAACTGCTGCTTATAAAATTGGACTAGAGAAAATTTATTCTTACTACGATGATAAAAGAATACTATAAAGATAAGAAGACATATAATAAATTAAAGAATATTTAAGTGTTATTAAGTAATAACGTAAATAAATTTAACATTGAAATATACAGTTTTTAATAAGTTTTTATTAAGTTTTTATTAATTTACTATATAATTAACAATATATAAATATTTATACATTAGTAAATTTTAATTTGAGTATTTATTAACCCATTTTATTATACATTCATATATAAATTTGTATTGCTCAACTGTTGTTACCATTTTCATTCTTTGCTCTCTTAGCTTTCTGACTATATTAAACACATTAAAAAACAAGAAGTCTTTTTTGGTGCAGTTCTCTTTTATCTTTTCTAAGCAACTAATTATTAAATAGATTGCAATTAATGTGCCTGAACGTCCTACACCAGCACTATTATAATAATAAATTATTTATTATTTAATAATTAATAATTGGTAATATAATTATAAATACCTGCAATGTATCATCGTCGGACTATTAGTTATATTATCATTTTTTATAACTGATATTAAATGCTCTATCAGCGGGAAGGCTATGTTTTCTTGGGGTGCTAGGTAATCAGGCCAGCTTATTACTTGTAATTGATGTATTTCCTCTTTATGACCTGATTTTGTATCAATTAACACAAAGCTTCTTAATAAAATACAGTCTTCGATTAATACCTTTTCAAAGTTAAAATTAACTTGAAAGTCATTATATTTAATAGGGTCATTTTCTTCAGGCCAATATTTATCACATTTTTTCTATTTTAGTGTAAATATAAATATTACATACTCTATCACACTCTTCTATTAGTTTACATAGCATAATTATTGTCTTTACTTTTTTGGATTTAATTAATTTCCAAAAGGATTCTATAGTTGCTTTGAGAGGGCCTTGTGAGCAAATCAAATTTGTATAGTTTGTATAATTATTAGTATTCTTTAAGTTAATTATATTATTATTATTTGAGTTCTCGTCTAGTATTAGTCCCTTTATATAACTTGCGTTTATGTAGTTATCTTCTATAATGTTTAACTTATCTATTTTAATATCTTTTACATCTTTTTTCTCTTTTGCCTCCGTTGTATCAGAATCAATTGAAACTGCGTTATATGCATCTAAATTTAAATTTTTATACGTATATTTTACAAGGAATTATATCTTTATACCTATTATATTTATTAAAACTTTTAGGTATTTTAATTAGAGCTTGCTTATGTGAGTTTGTTCCAGTCATCAAATTTAAAAGCTTTTACTTTTACTTAATTAAATACATCAAATTCACACTTAATATCTCTTTTATCTAATATTTCTTCTGGGTTTTTACAATTTATTTCAAGACAAGAACTTATATACTTTATATTTTCGTCTTTATTTAACCTATAATAATCTTGCTTTAATATTATGTTACCATTCATATGATAAATCACTTTCAGAATTTCTACCTTCAAAATAGTTTTTTATTTCAACTAATGAATTATCTTTGATCTCTAATAAATTTACTTTTTCGTTTAATTCTTTTAGTTCTTTTTCAACTTTGTCAATACTTTTTATTACTTCTTTTTCTTTATTGTCTTTATATTTTAGATCTATGTCATTTCCATCAAGTATATTAATATTTGTATTTAATGAAAGACTTATTTTTTTCTTATTCATATTGGTTTAATAAACTTAAATTAATTTTTTATATAAATAATATTATATAATTTATATATTTTATAATAACATATTATTATTAGATTAATTATTAATATTAGCATAAAAATACTAAATTTTAATACTTATCTAAAGCTATTTTATTTATTTTTTCTTAAGTAGGTCATCTACAAAGTCGAAAGTGTCTTCTTTTTTCTGTTTTTGTTGTTGTACACCTATGTTTTTATTATAGTTCATATTGTTTATGTTCATGTTCATGTTCATATTATTTATATTAGGATTATGATTGGTATGATTCATGCTGTTCATGTTGTTCATATTCATATTAATGTTCTGACTATATACATTATTATTTGGGTTAGGAATTACTCCACCAATTCCAATATTGTTGTTTATATTATAGTTTGGATTATTATTATAGTTAGATCGGTTCATGTTATTCATATTCATGTTATTCTGATTGGTCATGTTATTCTGATTATTCATGTTATTCATGTTATTCTGATTACTTTTATTATTATATTCCTCATATATATTATCAAACGTTGTAAAGTTTATCTTCTTTTCAGTTGGCTTTTGATCAAAGATTTCATTTACTCCTGGACTTATCACTACCAAAATGTTATTAAACAATAATAAACATTATTAAATATTATAATACAATATTCAACATTTAAACTATTATATACCTTTAGTTAAGTCCAAAGTATTCAAACTATTTATTAAATTATCATTATTTTGAGATGATGTTGCTGATACACTCGTATTCGAAAAGATTTCATCAAAATTAATACCGGTCTTACTATCAACATTACTTCCTCCTTGGTGGTCATTTGCCTTATTTTTAATGAAAGAGAATCCTGGCTTGGTAGGACCAGGATTACTTTGTGGCTGTGTATTTTTATTTCCAGTTGTATTATTTTCTTGTGTAGTCTTTTTAATAAAATTGAAGCCGCCTTTCTTTTCTTGTTCAACTTTGATACTATTACTTAAATTAGAACTATTAGTGTTATTGGTATTATTATCTAAATCAAGTAAGTTTCCTTGTTGAACTTCATTTGTTTTAGTATCCTTCTTAATGAATTTATGAACTTTCTTCTCTTCATTCTGAGGCTGACTTTGTTTGGTAGATTCTTCCTTAGAGCCCTATTATATGTAAATGTTATAAATTTTCATATAATTCATATAAAAGTTTTATATAAAAGTTCATATGATAGTTAATAAGTTATCATACTTACCATATCAAGTAAATCTATATTCTGCTTACTTTTTGAATCACTTACACAATTTACATTACTTTGCTTTTGACCTTCTTGCTTTCCTGTTAAAAGGAATATAATATTATTTAATGTATCAATAAGCTTCTTAGCTTGATTTTGCCCGTAGTAAAAACCTTTCATTTCATGAAATACATTTATGCAGTTGTTAAAAGAGTTTTGAAAGAAGTCATCAACTTTATTAGAAAGTATTGCTTCGATGACGTAAATAGATTTCTATTGAATAAGTTAGTAAGTTATAGTAAGTTATAGTAAGTATGAGTATGTAATTTATGTATTATAATCTTACATTTACAACTTTGAAATAATTAGGGTCATTATTTGACTCGTAGTTACTTAGCTTATCAATTATTTTACTAAATATGAATTCCTTATCTAAAGTTTTTATTTTTCTGACAAAGTCCTTTAATTGATTATCACTTGGTTTCATAGAGATTCCTGTTGGTTGTAGTATGTCTTCTATTACTTTATTTTCATAGTCGCTATAAGTGAATTTAAGTATAAATTATGATTAACGTATTTATTACTAATTTTTTTGGTTGCTTGTATTATTCGTGGTGTTATTATAATTCGTATTACCACCATAATTTCTTTCATATTGCTGAGGTTCTTCTGATTTTTTTTCATCTTTATTTTCCTCAACATGCGTTTGATTTTCTTCTTGGTCTAATTCTTTTTTTATATAATTGAAAGATGGATTTTTTGTGGTAGATTGTTGAGTATTATTATCTTCTTCATCACTCTCAAATCCTAGTCAAATATTTAATACTAATTATACCTTTTATTTTTTTAGCTTTCAGTTTGTTTGCTTTATTCTCCTGGTATTTTTTCATTAATTCTATTGAAAATTTAATATAAATTAATTATAATTACAATATTAAATATATTATAAACAATAATTATAATATTATTACTAATAATCTACAATAATATACAATAAAAAGCATAATAAAAAGCTTAAAAAGGATAATAAATCATTAATAAAAACCAATAATAAACCAATAAAGACATTACTAAATAAATAAAATAATTCATAATAAATATATTATATAATTATATATTTAAAAGTATGCAATATACATCTATATTCACTCATACTTCTTCTTCCTTCACACAATATATTACTTAAACAAGCTTGAAGGATTGTATTTCATATCTTGAAGAGCTAAAATTTATTAAGTAATTTAATTAAGTAAATTTATATTTATTAAGTAAATTTAATTACGATTATTCTTAGGCACTTTCGACACCACATTTGCAGAGTTAGCACAATTACCAAGGTTATTGTTATTAAAATTTGATAGTTTTGATGGATTATTAAAACTATTAGAATAATCATTGAAACTTTTAGCTTGTCCTTTTTTCAAATCGTCGGAATACTATTGAAAGTAAGTAAATTAAGTAAAAGAAGTAATATAATTATAGGTATAAGTAAGTATATAATAATTAAGCAAATTAATTAAGTAAAGTATTATTATATTACCAATCGACTTCTGCTTTGAATCTGTAAGTTAATCCTTTTATTTTCATTGCAGACATCATCAACAAATAAGGCATAATCAGGCTTTTTAGTAGATTCTTGATTTACTTTTTCATATATTTCTAGCATTTCTTTGTTTGTAAACTTATATTTGACTAAATAGAGTAAATAAATGTTATTAAATATTATTAAAGTATTATAATAACAACTATAAGCAATTCTATTAATATTACTTACTTTCTGTTGCATAGTTAACATTCAACTTTGAATAATCTAGCTTTATATTATTACCAAATATGGTATTATAAGAGTTATAAGTAGGTTTATTTGTCTGAGAAAATCCTTGGAAACCTTTATCACCATCAGAGTTAAATCTTTCTCTTTTAATAGGTACATTCTCAAATGAGCTCATTTTGGGAAGATTATTATAATTATAGTTGTTGTTGCTGTTAGTAGTATTAGTATAGTTATTATCATTGAATGAATTTCTTCCATCATTAAATCTTGAATTAACAACTTTATTGCCTGTCTTACTTTCATCTTTAACCTTTTCATTTGTTAAATCGTTACTCTTTTTACGCCAGGAAAATCCATCATTACTATTACTGTTATTACTACCATAATTATTATTAAGATTGTTAGTGGTGTTAGTGTTAGTAGTTTTATCAGGGCTTGCTTTAAGTTCTGAAGCTTCTTTTTGATAAACAATCCTTTGAATTTTTTTAGTTAATGATTCTTTTAAAGACTGAGGTAAGTATTCATAGCGTAAGTTAGTGTCTTCAACAAATCGGATACTCTTTAAAGACTTTTCGAACATTTCGCAAAATTCGCGATTGTCAGAGACGAGTTGCCAATATAAATACTTTTTGTAAAATCTTAAATATTTATCTGAGTAATCCGTTAAGTTTAGAGTTTTCATTATCTCTTCTTTCGATAGTTTTCCTGGAATATTAAGGAAATTGAAATAAGCAAGTGTATCTGAAAGTACATATTGTACTTTATCATCTTTTAATACTTTTAGAAAGTCAATTGATTCTAATGCCTAATTTTTTTAATTTTAACAGTTTTACTTACAGGAATTAATAGTTCTTTTGATTGATATAATTTTTGAATTTCTTTAAGCTTAAGACAGTCTGTTATGTTAAAACTGAGATCTTCGTTTAGAATTGAGATGAAGTTGCTCATTTCTAATCCTTCTGGGTATAACATTGATTTAAGCTATTAAGTTTTAATAAAAACTGTTACTTCATCGATTGGATCAGTTTTAGACATTTTTGGGAAATTAATATAATTAAATTAAAATAATAAATGTTATAGTTATTATAAGATTATATGAAGATTGTTAATTATTTAAATGAATTGTTTTAATTGACATTATTAAGAATTATTTTTATATTTAATAATTTTTATTAAGTTTGTTTTCATGTAGATATTTGAATGAAAATGAAAGTATTGTAAGTTATGCTTTAATTTAATGTTTAGTTTTCATGTTTATTTTCATGTTTTATTTATAATAATTAGCATTTACATTTACTATAATAATTTAAGCTGAATTTTCGAATCAATTTTATTTATTGATATAGTTACTTATTAATCATTTGATTAATTATCATATATTCTATTTAGTAAAATTTATTAATATTTATTACTATTTTGTAATAATCATTAATAATATTAGTCTAATATATATATATATCAATTATAGTCTATTTTATTCCAATTGATTTCATTGTAATACTTTTGATATTACTTTTTCATACTTCTGAACTTTTTGTACACCCTCAGCAATATTTTTTAATTTGGCAACGTCTTTATTGTAGTTATCTACAACTTCTACAACATAATCATGTTTCTTTTGATCTGCGTTATCGACTTTAAAGTTATATTCTATTTGTTTTTCTTCTTCTTTCTTTTTTACTTCTTCACTTGCAGGTGGTTCGTCTCCTGTTTTTCTTGTCTATATTGAATATTAAATAAATATGTTATAATGATTAACATTTAATATTATTTACCTTGATACCATAAACTAAACTCAAAAATCCAATCGCTCCAATGAATAATGACCAAACTAAATTCAATATTCCAACAGTCCTTATATAAATAATTAAATGAATATATATAAATTAATATATGAATGATAAATCTAACTTAATGCTTACTGAGTTAAGTCAATTGAATCAATTAATAGTCCTCCTACACTAAACATTTAAAACATAGTAAAACATATTAAAAAATAATAAAACATATATAAAACATATCTAAAAATTAAGAATCACTATATTCTTACAATATAAATAGTAATCCTCTTCCAATATAACTTTGCTGAAATGAAAATAAGTATAATATTTTTTCTATATTAACTTCAGAGAGAATAATCAATACTCCGAATAACCTATGATATTTATAATTGTATTTATACATATAGTATAATGATAATATATATTGTAGAAATCCGCTTAGTTGCATTACAAATACAAATCTAAGTATTCCTAATACGATTAGTGATGCTCCTGCAAAGCAGTTAAAAACTTTCATTATTATTATCCAGCTTGGATGATCCCAACCACAACACATTTTTATTATTATTATTTTATTAATAGTTCAAATTATTAATAATTAAATATAAGTTAAATGATAATTAATTGTTGGAATAATTTTTTAATATATTTTAGTATAGCTGTTTATATAGATATTTTTGTTGATGTTAGTTATTTATTGTTTTATTTATACTTTATCTGTTTAGTGTTTGTTTCATTTATTTTTATTGGAATTCTATTTCTTCTTTAAATTCTTCATTATTTGCCCACTTATTACTTACTGCAATGAACTCATTTTTAAATACTTGGAACGTTGGATGATCAATTATAACCATTCTTATATCTTCTAAACAACATTTATTATTATTATCTAATTTCATCTGCTTTATTTGATGTGTTAAAAATTCTTCAATAACCTCATAGAATATATTAGCACATTCCTTTTTGGGGTATCCGAATATTCCACTTGAAATAGGTGGAATTGAAATAGATTTGTAATTTAAATCATAAGCTTGTTGTAAAATATTTTTGAAAGTTTTTGTTAAATCAGCTTTTTCGTTTCTTCTCCCATCGTAATATACTGGGCCTACTGCATGAAAAATATTTCTTAGATTATTTGTGTTAAGTTTTCCTATTCCGGTTATTTGAACTTCACCATTTGGTAAACTACGTTTTAATTGGGACATTATTTTATCGCACTCAATTTGAACTGAATAGCCCGCTCCTCGTAAAATAGCGCCTGCTACCCCACCTCCTAAATGCAACGAATTATTAGCAGCATTTACTATAACTTCTGTTTCTTGTATAAGTAAATCACTTTGTAATAATGTAAATTTAACTTTAATACTCTTTATAATGACAATATATTCTTTTTTATTCTCTTCCATGTATTGTTGATAATGTCTAAAAGATTAATATTATAATTTGACATTAATATTTGGTTTAGTATAATTAAATAATTGAATTGAGGTATATTAATAGGCTCAAATAGATTATTTATATAAATTTAATAATATTATTGAGTAATAAAATGTAAAACAAATAATATTAAATATAATTATTACTGAGTATTATTAATATAAGTAAAAATAATGATTATATTCAAAAGGAAGGATTTAATAGTAGTCCATATCGCATATTCAATTATGTGTGTGACAAATGATATTAGTTATAATAGTTATGACTATTCTATTTAGTTTGTTCATCAAATATATTTTATATTAATTCTAAGAGAGATTTTTTAAATATGA
>Ga0100378_1005817_pt1 | contig 11244 bp, 8 predicted proteins | sample CryGeymeta201502_FD_81535 | JGI IMG/M metagenome (GOLD analysis project Ga0100378, IMG submission 81535) | Groundwater microbial communities from Crystal Geyser aquifers in Utah, USA - Crystal Geyser metaG 2015-02 | ecosystem: Environmental > Aquatic > Deep subsurface > Groundwater | place: USA...
CTTAACATAACTGTTTTGTTAAGGCAAAAACCCTTGGAAACACCACCTTAACATAACTGTTTTGTTAAGGCAAAAACCCTTGGAAACACCACCTTAACATAAGTATATTTGTAAACAACTGCTGATGTCTGCAGGTTTGCGATAAGTACCTTAACAAAACTTAAGAGTATTGAAAACATTGGGGTTCGCGTATACTGAAAAGTGGGTCTTGGGATTTTTTTCGGACAAAGACCAACAAAGAAAACCAGCATTTGAAGTACTTTAACTGAAAAACCAGCATTTGAAGTACTTTAACTGAAAAACCAACAAAGAGAAGTAAAAACATATATCACTCATATATCACTCATATATCACTCATATATCACTCATATATCACTCATATATCACATCAAACATACCAAACACATCGATCGAGCATCTCAACCCCAAACACCTAAACACCCAACATCACCCTCTTTCACCGCCTCTCACTCGCATCACCACTCATCTCATCTTCTCTCAAAATTACACACTATCTACTTGCATAGATTTACACTTTACTGTATATTTTTATACAAACTCTTTGTTATGCAGGGGTTACGTCGGGGTTACGTCAGGGTTCTAGTAAAAGTCCCATAAGCATGGACACAAATCTACACATTTACACACCTACACATTTACACTTCTGCAGTCAAAGCTCTAAGGACAACTACTCTTTACTCCTCACTAAGTTCACTAAGTTCACTAAGGACAACTCCTTTTATATTACTATAATCCTGTAGTACTTTAGAAACTGTATCATTTGTATCAATTGTATCGATCGTATCATCAGTAGTATCTTGTTCTACTACTTTATCTATGCTATCTATGCTATCTATGCTATCTATGCTATCTATGCTATCAGCACTTACATTGAATCCATTGAATCTTAAAAACACACAACACTTAGCTTCTTTACTATCATCTAGTACTTTTAGTACTTTTCGTAATCTACTTAAACTTACACTTCTTGAATACTTAGACATTGTTTTATCATGTATCGATAGCATTACTAATCTTCTATTATCGTATATTGCTACATCTGTTGTATCAGTTGCATCTGTTATGTTTGTTGAGCTTATACGAGGTTCACTGCTTTCATTGCTTTCATTGCTTTCTCTGCTTTCTCTGTACAGCATTATTCCGCTTGCTATTGGGTTGGTTTTGAATGATGTAGGTGACACTGATCCTAGTTGTAAGTACTTTATCTGTATTGTGTTATCTTGTACTGGTACGTATGTATTTACTACTGTATTTACTACTGTATTTACTACTGTATTTACTACTGTATTTACTACTCCCGGGTTCTCACTTAAATACTCATAATACGATGTATGTATATGTCCGTTTATCACTACTAAGTTTATTTTTACTTGTTTGTGCTTGTGTTTGTGTTCGTTATTTAAGGTTTCATTTAAAGTATTGTATATATCGTGTAATGAATACATCTGTTTAGCATTCAATGTACTAGTCATGTATATGTTGTTATGTGTATACAGGATTACTTTTATTGCTCTACTTGCTTTGGAGGGGTCTGGTTCATTTGTTACTACGTAATTGATGTGGTCTTTTAGAGCTTTGAATAGATACACTAATTTATCATATATCTTATGCTTTTGGGCAAATGCTAAGTACAAATACACTGTTTGTTTATCTTCGGAGATTCTGATGTCAGTATCAGTAATTATCGTAATAGCTTTAGTTGCTTTGAGGTTTTCGGAGGTCTCTAGATATCGTAAGGGTGAGTATTTTAACTTATTTGCTGGGATTGATGAGCTTGTATCGTGGTTTCCTACTATTATTCGTACTGGGTGTCGTATACTCTTTAGAAGGTCTTTGAATCCTTGTAACTCTTCTTCGGTCACATATGCTGTATCGACTATATCTCCTAAAAACAGGACTTCTAAGTCGTCATCATTTGGGTAGCTTTTCTGGACTTCATTATACGTCTCTTGTATGTACTGTAATGTGCACCTGTTATATGTATCGTCTACTGTTTCGTCTGGGTTTTCTTTATTTACTGCTGTGAGAATCTTTACTCTTCTATGCATATACAGGTGCACATCACTTATTACTAGGGTATCCATTTTTCTCTTTGTTGATTTTGTTTATGACTCATCTGCTCTATGGAAACACTCACTCTCTCCTAAAAACACTGCTGTATTTTTTAGTATATTTTCTAGTTCGTCTGAGTATTTGAAACGTTTTTTATTTATTTTGATGCTTTTATAGATATCTCCTGTATTATGGCGCAATGAAGCTGCTTTCCAATCACACAGCATTTCAATTAAATCAACTAAATTCATTTGCTGTAGTCCGTTAACTTCAACACTGTCCTCATCTCTAAAGTACTCAGGATGGTGTCTATTTATAGCATAATGGTGGTCTAAAGCCACATTCATCTCTTTCAAATATGCATTATACTCATCTGATCCGTATGTACAATTTCTTAGTTTAGGTGTGTATGTGTTAAATATTACGAGTTCAGGGTCAGCTAATTTACTTTGATCATGCATCTCTTGTCTAATCAGGAGTTCTCTAATTACTACGTTTATATAATTCCTGACTGTCTCTATATGCCGCATAGTCTTGTAAGCGCTATTGTCTTTAACTGCAACCATTACATCTATTGTGTTCATTTTGGATCCTTTTATTGTGTAATACTATATTTTATTGTTAATTACGGTTTTATTTTTTGTGTGTAGATAGTACAGTTTTGTACGTTTTTACGTGTTTTACGTACTATACCCCTTGTTCATGGATACTGGTTTTTAACAACATATCATGAGTTGTTAAGTACTCGTATACTTCTTGAGGGGACGCTCTCCTGAACTTTTCTTTCTTAGCCCTGGCTTCGATTTTGTGTTTTGGTTCAGGGGTTGTGATTATGTACTGATTGTTTATCTGGTTTTCTAATAATAAGTCAGTTGGGTTGTACACTGTGAAGTACTTCCTGTACTCAGGCTCTTGTATCAATTTAAATAGTTCTTGTATTATTTTTTTAAAGCGTTTTATACATACGTCAGGCATATGGTGTATTATTATTCTTTCAGTACTGTACTCAAAACACAGTTTCTGTAGTAATGTGTCAAGTATATATTTTATTCGTATATCCTGTTCAGTCAACTCTTTTATTGGGGTGTTCACTACGTATAATTTCCACAGGTACAGGAAATCGTCAGTATACACTATTCTCCTATACACTGAGTCTTGTTCCTGCACTAACTGTTTTCTTTTGTTGTCCCATTTATATGGGTGATTATCAGGTAATGAGACAGTACTCAATATTAACTTCTGTATCTGTGTATCATTGATCTTTCCTGAGGGGAAATCATTTGCATCTTTTGACATAAAACAAAGCACTAAGTACTTCAATATCACTAGGACTTCGTATTGTTTGAACTTATTTTTTGGGTCGTTTTTAATAAATCCTACTATTATACTGATGTACTCGTGCATACTAAAATACTTTGGACTTGTTATTCCTTCATTCAGAGTACTTAGTATGTGTTTAACATGTTCAGGAGCTTTTGAATTGCTTACTGCTTCAGAGAGTATATCTCTTGATTTTTCTAATGATTTTTCATGTACTCTTTTAATGATATTCAGAGTCTCTATGTATAGGCTTCTTAGTAGGCTTGCTGAGGGTACTCCTGAAGAGTCTTGTACTACTGTAGTCTTTCTTGTGACTACTTCTGGTGCGTACTGAGCAAACACAGTATCAAGTGGACTGTAGATTATTTCATCAAAATCTTCAATCAAAGGTTTACCTACTACTACCCTATACAAGAAATCCCTATCTTCAGTTTGTTTTGAGATAAAAGTCTTGTTTAGGAAGTACAGTTGCCCTAATGTTAAGCCTTCCTGTCTAACTTTTTTGTAGATACAATCAACACTCTGTGCTATCTTTGATGTACTTAATGATAAAATAGCTGCACTGAATCGAGGACATGATATTGAACAGAGGTTCCCGCTTAATAAGCACGCCGTACTTATCTTGTTGTTCTGTAATTCGGAGAACGTCACAGCGCCAGAGGATATACCGTATTTAACAAAGCTACATACGGTTGATGCTATTAACCGTATGTAGCCTATGTAGTATCTGGCGCTTAGTGGTTTTTTGTTTGATCCCCAATCTCAGGGTTTTCTTCAGGAGCTGGTGCTGGAGCCGCAGTCCGAAAAGTATCTCTAAAAGAAGCTGGTAGCGTATCCATGTTAACTGCAATAGCTTTGTCGATAGCCGCCATCATTTGTCCGATGTTCATTGTATCGAGGTCAGCTTTTTCAGCTCCTTGTAATAACTTATCAAGGATAGCTCCTAATGAAGGGCCTGCATCTGAATTGTGAATGATATCCCTGATATAGACCTCAACTTGTTTGGCCTGTATTTCGGGATCTTGGGACTGGAGTACTTCGACTTTTTTCTTTCTAAGGTCTTCAAGAAGTTGAGCAAACATACCCATAGCTTCCATCAGTACAATAGCTGGTGCGGGTTCAATTTGATATACACTGCTGCCGATAGCAATGTATTGTTTTTTAGGCGGGGAAACTAAGGCTTGTACGTCACCAAGAATGTCGCTAGGGATATCACTAATATTAACTTTAATTGCTGCCATTTCGAACCTCTTAAACGTTATCAATAATTTTTAACCATTGTGTTAAAGCACACAATGACTTCAGGATATAGATGTTTTATTCGTGATAATTTTTATTGTGTATGTAGCGTTATATTTACATTAATAGCAGTGGCAATATCTAAGTTCAATTACTACTGTTCTTCTCTGAAATACCATGTTATCTGTCCTAGGATTTTTGACTATCCGTGCAATCCTAACGTATAAGGGTCTATCACCACCCCACGCATTCTCGTTCCCGTCCCTTTCAAGTGTGTTGCTTAGATTATTTACAAATACATTTATAATGCGTGTGATTTTAAAACCGTATGGGTCATGGTCAAAATCAACATTTGAATCAAAGGCTATTGCTAACATTTGTTTATACTCGACATTTGACCTGATAATAACATCACCAAATGAAGGGACTATATAAAATCCAGCATCAGCTTCATATGTTTCATCGGGAGGAGTGTCATTAATATTTGTATAGTACCCGTTAGCAGTCCATACTAACACACCTTTAAAAGCATTAATTTTATCATCATCATGCGAAACTATATGCTCGTAAATAGGGTATTCTTCAAAATCAGGATCGTCCTCTTGAAGACCATTTGTGTATTTTTGATTTGTAGGATCAGTAACTAATGATGTAGGATCTAATAACAAGGTGCGGATTATACTCCCGCATTTGATAAAAATATCCTCATATAAATATGAAGTATCACAACCCATCGTATCACCTATTAAAGATACATTTATAAGAGTTTGTATTGATCATGATCGATACCGGGCTAACGACAAGCCCTCTACTAACTGTTATTTCTTTTAGAAATAAATCATTAGTTACTTTTCGTAAAATATTAATTGCCGCATTTACATCAGCATTTACATAATACCCTAAAGATGTTTTAAATAACCCACGTTTGACACGCCGACCTACATATCTGTCATGTTTACAAATTTCTTCCAAATCAAAAGCACTACATTTAGAAGTGTATGATTCTTCATGAAGTATAACATTAATACCTTCTAATTGTGCTTTATACTTGATTTGGTTAATAAAAATTAAGAAAGGGATACCAACAAAATTTTGATTGTTTCGTTTTCCTATGTTTATATATTGTTTCCATTGTTCATTATACCCAATCACAATATTCCCTATATTGTATTGTAAAGCATGTTGGATAATATATTTAGAACAGTGGTGCATATAGTTTTTAATTTTGTTATTCCGTTTCAGTGTTAATGTATTTATTTTATTAGAGGAATGTTGGTTATGAGGTAGTTTAGATTGTAGAATTGCTCTCTTTTTGTTGTAATACTGATTTATAGATTTTAGAACTCGACCACTGATCAAAGTTGGCTTACAGCCAGGTTGATTAGATACTACTGTAGCTAAATTATTTAACCCTAAATCAATGCTTAAATACTTTGTTTTATCTAGATTTTCATGTACATTCTCCTTCTTTTCATAAATAACTTCGATGACATAACAACCCGTTTGTGGTACAATACGAACTTGTTTTAAGTTATCAACATTAGTTTTAAAAGGCTGTATACCAATTCTCTTAGGGAATTTTATAAATCCGTTTTTTAATTTAGCTTGATTTGTTGTGAATACTAGAAGGTTCCTGCCTTTTGTTTTATGTTTATATTTAGGCGGACTTGGGAGCCCTTTAAATTTATTTTTAGATTTTTTATAAGAAGTAATTGAAGAAAAGAATGACCTGTAATTTTTATCTACAAGCATTAATATCTGTTGAGACGTATTAGGCGGGAGACTAATATAGTCTAAATGTTTGTTTATTCTAAATAATTTTTCAATGGCATTATAATTTAAATGCTTACCGGTTTCACCGTAATGTTTTTTAAGTGTATAGAGAGCAGTATTATATAGGTTTTTTGATAAAAAACAAAAATGATCTAATTTTTTAAATTCTTTATTGTTCTTTTTTACAATATGTTTTTCTGAGAGAAGCATATATAATATTAATTTATAGTTTTTAATGTTATATATGTTTTATAAATAAAAGAAATTTATTGTGAACAACCCATTACAGTGTCCTTGAATTAGCAGGATATTCAATCCATATGTCATAAGCAAAAGTGTCAGTTAGTTTTATGTACAGGAACCCGACTTCTAAAGGTGTTGAGCTATACATAGTAGTGTATAAGGCAAGTACATCTAATTTAGCACTACCTACAGTATCATGCATTGTACTTGACGTTATGACCCCTACCCGAGTTAATGAACTAACTTGTTTATCCAAATAGCCATCAAGTACTTCTTGATTTATGAATAGGTAGTATGCTTTAAACTGATCTTTAATAGTGGGAGGTGCATGTAATCTAATATCAAAAACTTCACCCGGGAATACACAGAAGCGATTCTCATATACGAATGATCCAGGCTGGATTGTTCTTAGATGAGAACAATCACCTTCAGGCTTAGTTAAGTATATTCCTTCAGATATCCTGTTTGATGTCCAACGAAGTACTTGTGAGATAAAAGCGTGTAAATTGCTTGACGCATGGAAAGGGTTTTGTTCCCCTTCAGAGTAGTAAACGACTCGAATGTACTTCCCTATAATTGACGGGGCGTTGTATACTGCTGATTTATCCTCATCAACAGCAAATTGACTATTGAATAAAGAGATGGATAAAGTGGAAACCCTTTCCATCTCTTGGATGTCAGTTTTTAACGCATAGTCGTACATGAACGACGTTACGTTACTAGTAGCTATAATATATCGTAGATACATTACTGGGCTACTAACTAAAAGTATCTCCTCTTTCCTATACATAAGGCCTCTCCAACAGATGCTGTAATTATTATTTTACAACATCTGTTGAGTTATTTTAGAAACCTACAGTTGTAAGCATAGAAGCAACAACACTTTCCAGTGAGTCAGGAGCAACTGATTCATCATAGTACATAGTACCATTAGTGACTTCAGCTTTACCATTCTGCCAGTTAAAAGAGAAGTTGTAAGAAGTGTCACCTACACCAGCAGTTCCAAACCCAATATATGTTACAGACCCGCCTTGCCAGTCAGTTGCAGATGCCTGAGTAGAGATGTCTGAGAAAATCCAGTCCAAATCACCAGATATACCACCACCAACTAGGTCATTTTTAGCAAGAACTGTAGACATTACCGCAGCCTGGACACTATTCAAGGTAGCAATATTAGCTTGGCATCTACCTGACAGTTGACCTTCAGTGTGCGTGTATATCGACGCACCTTCACCCGCACAGTCAGCAGCACGAGTGATAACAGTACCAGCGGACATCCCTGAGTTTACACCTTCTTTAGCTTCCCAGTTTACAACTGATTGATCTCTCCAACCAACCTGAGCTGATTGCATACATGCAGCATTACCACCAACAAGTGCATCAGCAATAGTCCCGCATTTAATAAATTTAATACCATAATCAAGAGTTACGTTAGTAATAAACATATTAACGCAACCAAGACCACATCTAAATAATTCTCGGCCTGAATTGAAGTTTAGTTCCTTAGCACCGTCTAAAGGAATACCGTAACTTACGACTGGACATGCCATGATGTACCTCCATTGGAATAAATTAGTTTCGCCTGTTTATGAAAAATTTGGCAAATTGATTGTATGTATGTTTTACTACTTAACTAATTTAACCTAATGCTAGTAACATATCAACTATAGCAAGACCAACCCCATGCCCTTATATTAGAGGCAGTCCTCTTATTAATGTTTTACTACATCCTGAAAATCTAGGCGTTATATAAATACAAATACTGCACCTCCTAGTACGCCATAACTCCTACTAGCATTACTTTATTTACAATTAAATACGAATAAGGGTAAGCCCATTTTAGAAGTACATTAACGTTTTTATTTTCAAGGACACTGCTATGTGCCTGGATGACTATAGGTATTTTAGTAAGAGCTGGTACGTCAATTACTGTAGCATCATATGTACTCATTTCTTTACCAGCTATTTCTACTTTTAGATATCCAATACTCCTTAAATAGTTAATATATTCATCAGTAGTATTAAAAAATTCTATGTTAGTTATACTTAGATTTACTTTGATAAATGCAGTGTCTTTAGTAGTAATTAACTCTCCTGTGTATATGTATGTGTCGGTATCTTCAACTCTAGTGAATTCTAAACGGGTCAATGATGAGGCGCTAGCGTATACTATGTCTTGTTCTGTATTTGTACTGACAAGTATTAAATCATTACTTACTGAGCTTATATTGATAGGTATATTAGTAAAAGTTGTACTTTCGTTTATCACTTCCTCATTCTCAAATAGCGTGACATCAGTATTATCAATCACGACTGGGTACATAACGTATGCAGGGTTGATAAGTAGTTCATACGATAAAGAGCATACCTCAGTGTACATTAAACGTATACTTTCAAATTTATTTTGTGTAATCTCTACATATGCATAGCGTTGATCTGTGTATACCGAACGTTCTTTAGCATAAGTACCAATCCATCTTTCTGATTGATGCCAAACTTTATAAAAAATACTTCTATAACTGTTGTATACGCTTAAGAATGCACAGGATCTTTCCGATCCTGTGGACAGGACTTGTGCACAGAGTGTACTTTTTTCTGATAAGTGTGTCTCAAACCCATAAGTTTGAGCATACCTATTACTCAATTGTGTGTCTAGGCAGCTAGTAAATAGTGTTTTCTGGGATGTATATTCAGTGTAATATGCTATTATAATGCTCCTATCACTCTGGAGCATTTCTCTACTAACAAAAGTATTTTTATTTGATGCTACTTGGTAATACCTAGTGTACGCAACATTTCTCTCTGATATGATCTCATTATATAAGTGTAAATAAATGTGTCTATCGTCGTGGCTTGAATCCCACGCATCCCATACACCTAACATTCTTTCAGTAATACCTAGAATACCTGAACTAGTCAATGCGTATACTGATTCAAACTCTACTTCTATCTCATCATGTGGTAGTATACTGTATTCTGAGATATGAGCTACTTCAAATTCACCCAAAACTTCAAATGATGATGATACACTAGATGCATAGCTGATGCTGTATACGATAGGACTAAATGTGTGTATTCTATCATATATTGTAGTAACGTATGTAGTACTAATGCTATCTAACTCTGTGGTACTAGCACCAAATACTTTATTTACAACAATACCTTCATGTAGTGAATTGATGCTATCTAACTCTGTGGTACTAGCACCAAATACTTTATTTACAACAATACCTTCATGTAGTGAAGTGATACTATCTAAAGTCAATACAGAAGTACCAATTGCAGAATCTATAAGAGTGGCTACACCTAAATTTTGTGCAGGTTCTAATGTATTTGATGACGCTCCTATAATGTTTACTACACCTGACTGAGATGTAGATATTGAATCAAGTGATGTTGAAGAGGCTCCGTTGATCTCAGTTTCTACTGTTACCTCTGAAAATGTAACAAGCTGGTCAGTTAGGGACAGGTTGGTAAGTTTGATCCAGTCTTCGGAGCGGGCAATATTGGAGATTCTGACTTCATACTCCACACCATCAAAGACATTGATATTTGTCGTACTGGTAGCACCAAGTCGAAGTGGTAATGTGCTATAATTTATGGTTTTCCCTGCTACTGATTGAGTATTTTCAATTATACCATCAAGAAAAATTTTTGCAGCGGAACCATCCCACGAGCCAGCCACATAATGTTTCTGTCCGTTTGTGCAGGAAGAAGTTGGTACACTGATTTGCGAATTGTCAGTACAACCAATCTGAAATACTAAAGCGTCGCTATCATAATACAAAATATAAGAATTATAAGGTGCTGTGCTCCATGCATAGCGTTTTGTCGCCAAAATACCATTAACTGACAGGTTCCTAATAACAAAAGAAATCTCCAGTGTTAGCAAGCTGGGTTTAAGGTCCACATGATCAGCGACATCAATGTAATAAAAATTTGCAGCAGACCCGAAATCTCTACCTAAATCTGGTGTTTCTCCTGCATCTGATGTTCCAGTGTTGGTTCCTGTTAATAATGAGTTGGCAGAGTTTAATATATCTGCTTGCGCCATATGATAAACGGCAGCAAAATTACTATCCCATACCAACTGAGCAGGTGTTGATCCAGTATCCCCTACATATTTAGTATTATCTACCCGACTGCTATCATATGATAATGTTAGTTCTGTATCAGCTGAAGCAGAATAAATAGGAACTTTGGTATGGAGTACTGCTTTTGCGGGTTCAGTATAAAAAACACCAATCTCAGCAATTATTGTATAAGCATCTCCATTGTTAGCAGTTATTGTTATTTTATAATATCTGTATGCAGTGGTTACATCGTCTGGTATATACTCCCGTACCTCTGAAGCCGTCCATGCTGTTTCCTCTACGACAGTGTCAATAACTACCCAGTTACTATTATCAAGGCTACCAGATAGAGTCCAATCCTTTGGCATTCTTGATGGCTCTGGAATTGAATTACATTGCAGGCTATACTTGCTTAATGGTCTTTCGAGTATAGCAGCATACCCCCACGACATCCAGTGTGGGACTGGTATGCCTGTATCCGTGATCCAGTAGTTTCCTGCGCCAACCAAGCCGTCAAAGCATA
>Ga0100378_1005819_pt1 | contig 11244 bp, 9 predicted proteins | sample CryGeymeta201502_FD_81535 | JGI IMG/M metagenome (GOLD analysis project Ga0100378, IMG submission 81535) | Groundwater microbial communities from Crystal Geyser aquifers in Utah, USA - Crystal Geyser metaG 2015-02 | ecosystem: Environmental > Aquatic > Deep subsurface > Groundwater | place: USA...
AATAAAAAAACAACAGATAATAATTTAAAAGATAATAGAATTGAAGGAAGTAAAAAGAAAAGTAAAATATGTTTTAATTAGTTAGAAGTTGATGATATATTAGACGAAGAAACATTTATGAAATTAGAAAACATGTATAAACCAAATGACAACATTTTTAAAAATATAAACAATTACGATGAAGATGACTTTGACAATGATAAAAAATATTCAAAAGAAGTTAATGTCGAACCAATTAATACTAACAACAGAGAATCAAAAAAAGATTTAAATAAAGAATTTAACAAAGATATAGACAATCTAGATATAGATATTTTAGATAAAAACATAATAAATGATGTAAACATAGATAGCGAATATGATAATTTTAAAGAATCAGACAAAGTCTTAGTACATCGACCTCATAAAAATTTTAAATGGGGATTAGGTGAACAACTACAAAGAAAAAGAGGTAGATATTATACAAATAATATACAAAATAATCATTAATTCATTAAATAATAAATAAAGTTAAGTTCACAAAGGGTGAATATCCAACTGTTGATGAAATCGTAAATTATTTGGAGATGAATAATCTTAAAGATATTGTAGTGGTACCAACGCAAGAATTAGGATTAGTACATTTAAAACGACATTCTATTATATGTTCTGGTTTTACTTCAAAACATATTTATAAAACTGCAGTTGACTTTACTATAGAACTTAAAAATTTAAAAATTCCTAATGCTCCTGTACCGACCATTTCCGGAAGAAAAGACGCAGAATGGTATAAATTTCAATTAAAAATATTTAATTTTTTATTAAAGGTTAATTATTAATTTCGGTGAAGTAGCAATTATCTTTTGCAATGAAGCCATTAGAGAGGAATTAAGTTTAGAAGAAATCTGGACAAGAGTTATTTCAGAAGAAGAAATTGAAGAAAATGAACAAAAGACTTATGATAGGATTGAAAATAAACTGAAATAAGTATGAAATATGTTTAAAATAATTAATTAAAGTTATAAAGAAATAATTGTAAGTTCTAAATACATTAAACTATCTTAAAATTAATTATAAAATTAATACTTATATATAAATAACTTAATTATAAATAATATTGAATAAATATAAAAATGTCCTCAAATGACCATTCATTAAATTCCCAAAATATTGTTAATAACAGTAACGAATACGATAATATGCAAAGTAGTAATAATGAAGAAGATAGAATCTCAGCAATTGCATTTATCAACGAAGAAGAAAATCGAGACAAAACTACTTATGAAAAGATTGTTATATTTTTCGAAGATCACCAAATCCTTAATTTTAACAATTTTGAAGCGTTTCTCAACTTTACTGATTTAAATAATCTAATATATTATAAAGATTTAAAAAATCTTTGGGAAAAGTTCCAATTTATTGATTCCCCTAGTGAAAAAATTAAAAAAAACGATTTTGATTTTAATACAACGATAAATCTTCTCGAACGGCTACTTGAACAAAATACTGAAGAAACTTCTGTACTAACTGAAGATGTATATGAAAATAAAGAATTAGAGGTAGCTAAACCAAGTAATGATATATAATATATTATAAATAATCTAATATAACCTTATAGAAAAACTTAAACATACTCACAAAAAGGCTATTTCAGATTGCATAGGACAGTTTCGTCAGGAAAACGCCTTAGTTATGTATAACTTAATCAATCAAATTGATTTAAAGACAAAGAACTTCATTAAAATATCTGAAATCAATCCTATTATAGAAAAGAATAAATACCAAATATCACAAGAAGAAGTTATTGACTTTTTAACTAAAATTGCGCTAACTCATAATGAAGAGTTAATTTATATAAATATGGATTTGTATAGAAGAGCTATACAAAGATTTGAACAACATTTAGCATTGAAAAATTTAGAAAGCAATAATAATATATTAACTACATTAGAAGATGATGATCAAGATGATTATACTTCTCAGAGCTTATTAGATGATATCATTTTAAATGAAAATAGAAATGAAGAAATATTTCTTATAATAAAAAACTTATCAAAAGAACATGAAAACTTATTTGATGAACTAATACAAAATTATCATAAAGTTATTTATGATATTAACAATCCTAAAAGTAATAGTTTAGAGACCGATAAAGATATCGAACAAATAAGACAAAATAATTTAGATTGTATTAAAATAGGAATAGAAGATCTCAAAATTAAAATAAAGGATATAGAGCTTTATAATAAAAAATTAGAAGAAAATCATTTAGCAAAAGTAAATAAAATAACAAAACTTACGGAATCTATGCAAACAATGCAAACGAATTTAACCTTTTTTGAAGATTATTTCGAAAAAATGGAAGCAAAAGCAAAGGCTGATAGTGTTTCGAATAAATTAAGTGCAGAAAATGATAAGTTAAAAGAAGAATTGTATAATTTTGAAAAGAACTTCGAAGAAGTAGAGAAAAATTTAAAAGAAAAAATAATTGAGTGTGTAGAACTCAAAGATTTAAACTCGTATTATTTGATAGAAATTGAAAAGTATAAACAAGAAAAAAAGAATAATATTTCTAATAATAAAATTGACGAGAAAACACAAGAATTGAATAATAAAATAAATGAAGATTTCGCAAACTTACAAAATATTGATAATATTGAAAACACAGATAACACAGATAATAATTACCAAGCAAGGCGAAGAAAATATAAAAAGCATGTTTCATTAGCAAATCGAGACGAGTTTTTAGATTTAAAAAAACAATATAGTATTAACCCACACAATAGTTTACAAACTGAGTATCAAAAATTAGTTCTATATAGCACTAATATTGAAAAACTCAACGCATCACTAGAAGAAAAAGTAAAAGTACTAAACTTATCGTTTGAAAATCATTCCAAAACTCTATATAATCAGAATTTAGAAATTAAAAATTTAAAAAATCAACTTATTGCACTTGAATCTAAATACTCTCATGCTGATCCTAAATCTGACGTTAATGAATTCCAAGAAAAATCATGGTTTAAACGTTATAAAACTGTTTATCAGAAAAGAGGTCCAGTTACCAAGGAAAATACCGACGATGAGCATGAACACGGAAACAACCCTGAAACCCCCAAAAAAGTTTATTTAGATACATTAGAAGATTGTATCGGAGGTGACGAAGAAAATCTTTTTTCTGGTAAGGATGACGAAGCTAGTGAAGTTATAACAAAAGATAATTTGCAAAAGCATTTAAGTGTTACTAATTTAAGTACTCTTCATTTAGGCTCAGAGAGGAAAGCTAATAAAGTACTTACTTTTGATCTTAGTGAGGAATTAAGGCTTCCACATTCAAATGGGGCATTCAAACATACACATTCTCAGTCAACATTGCCAACCTCTTCTGAGTTTATACTATCAGGACTTAATACTTCTAATCTAAATAATATATTTAATAAAATAGAGTATAAACAAGAAAATAAACAAAATAATAATCTAATAATTGAAAACAATATTCAGAGTAGTCTAAATATAGTTAGTCCGAAGAAAGCTGTTAAATTCCAAATTGAAACAAAAGATTTTAATATTAATAAAGATAGTAGTAAAGAGAATAGTAAAGAGAGTAATAAAATTTTTAAAGAGAATAAAGAGAATAAAGTCATAGTTGAAAATATTAAAGAAAAGCAAGAAGGATTCAGTCTTAATACTCACCTTAGTATTAATAGTGATAAAAGTGGTAGAAGTATTAAAACTAATAACACAACTAAATTAAAACTGAGCTTTCAAGACAATCTAAAAGATATTGCAGAGATCGACTTCGAAAAAAAAGCTTCTGTCTCCAGACAAAGATTACTAACACAAATATTTCAACGGAAAAGTTTAAATAATCCAATATCTAAACAAAGTAGCTTAAAAAGTGAAAAAGATAGAAAATATAAAAATATTTTTGATACTAATGATACTAAAATAAATAAAAATGAAAAAGATTTAAAAGAAGATTCAAAAAAGGTTCAAATAAATAATATAAATGTCCTTAATAATACGAATAATACAAGTTATGAAATCAAGCCAAATCCTGTGTTTAAAATATATCAAAGTAAATTAAACTTTAGCGAGAATGAAAAGAATTTCAAGGCAAATTTTGATTATTTACCACATAAGCATTCAGTCTATCAGAAATTATTTCAAAATGAAAAGCATGGATATATGTTTTTAGATAATGTATATATTTATGATTCTCCAAATGTTCGTTCGAGGGATTACTATGATTTAATTGTAACGTCAAAGAATATTTATATAATTAATTCTGAAAAGAATACTTTAAAGTTACATTTCAGGTTAGAAAGTTTTCATCGTATATCGATTTCGTTTAAGAATATGAATCTTTTGGTAAGAATTTTATTAATAATATTATATGAATGTAGGTGTTGCATTTTAATATCGGAGACGATTTACTTCTTTTTACATATAGACGAGAGCTATTGATGAATTTTATAAAGTTTAATTACTTAAAACCAAATAACAAAGTCATCAAATTTGAAGTAACAGATTGCATACAATATCAAGTTAAGAAAGCATTAAAAGAATACATAGTCAATCAAATTGAATATAAAATCGACGAAACGATAAAAATAGGATTTTTAAAGAAATACTGCATTAAAGTATTAAAAAATATATTCGTAGAGAAATTCGCGGTCTTAACAAATCTTGGTTTAATATACTTCGACACCCAATATGATAAATCTACTGTTCCAAAAAGATGTGTTCCGATAGTTGGAAGTTCAATTACTTTGGTAATAATAATAATATATATAATAAAATAATTTATTAATTCATTAGGTAAACTCTAATAAATACAAGCAATCTTTCTGTTTTGAAATAAAAGGAGGAGATTTAAACGAAGTGTTTGTTTTTTCTGCTAGGAGTGAATTGGAAGCAATTGAATGGATTACAGCATTAGAAAAGTTTAAAAAGAACTTTGAACAAAAAGAAATAGACTTTATAGAAAACTTTTAAAGGATATATATTATGTTAAGCTTATTTTAAGAATAAAGAATTGTATTTAAGTCATTATAAATATTAGTTTCTATTATAATATTTTGATAGAATTATAAATAAACATTTAATACATTAAAAACATATATAATAAAAAATTAATAGTTTTTATATCTAAATTTATTCAATAAATTTATAAAATCTTTTCTTTCTGTCCCAAATTACCTCTTTGAAATATTTAATCTGAATTATTCGATGGTATTGAGTTTCACTCTTTTCAAATTCTTCTATATTCGACTCTAAAATATGAAGAAATCTGTCCTCATAAACTATGAAATATCTATCGATATCACTAATTTTATTCTTATAATTTTTTATTATCTTCTCAATAATTAAATCAGCAGTTGGAAACTTATCCCCTTTCTTAGCGTGTTTTAATTTAGGTTTTCCGTTTAACATAGTAAATGGAATAGCTGAGTTCTTGTATCCAAAGCAAAATACTTGGTTTGATAAAATAAGAATATTTTTAACCTTGAAGAAGCTTTCTGTATCACTATAGTAAAGTTAGTAAATATTATAATATATTATATAATTATATAGTTATAATATTACTTTATATCGTGATAACATAAATCATTTGTAAGACTTTGCCATAATACAATAACGTGTTTATTTTTAGACTTGTCTGATACTGATGACTTATTCTCTTTCTTAATCTCATTTTTATTGTTTTTCTTTTCTTTTTCTTTTTTATTCTTAATTTCTAAATTAGTGTTCTCTATAACTTGTAATTTTCCTTTTAAATCGTAATTTCCAGTTATAAATATTTCTCCGAATTTAGATAGAAGTAAAGAGAACTTAGACATACTTTTTCCACAAAATATTCTATCGATGTAATCAGTTTGATTTTTAAGCTCTGGTAGGTTTACTACTACTGGATTTTTATAAAATATGCTTGATGAAATTCCTAACTGGCCATTCTTATTAACTCCCCATACCCATAGTTTGGCTTGAGTACAAGTTGTATTTTTTACTAATTCTCGTTCATATTTTATTTTCTTAATTTCATCGTTTTGCATACCAATTACATTAAGAAAAAAAGTTTCGTCTGCGTTAATTATATCTTTTCCGTTTATTTTTTCATATTTAATTATGTTCAAATAGTCATCAAGTTTTAGTTTTGCAAACCAGTCACCGACCTCTTCAAAATTCCATTGTTCTATAGGTTGTTTCTCTGCTCTGTCGAGTACAAGCCAAAATTTATCTGAAAGTGCAATATTAATTATGTTAGTAGCTTTTATCTCTGAGATTAATTTAATTTCTGTAAATCCTTTTTCTAAGTCAACAGAACATATACTAAACAAATTTTGATTTGAATCTGACATCATAAAGAATAATTCAGAAGTTGCAAATTTAACTGGTGTTGCATAGTATTTATGTAGTGAATATACATTAATTTTACTTTTTTTCTCGTCAAGTCCTTTATTATCTTTAATATCTGATGTTTTAGTGTCATCTACGTTAGATTCTGATTCTGTTTTATTTTCACTAAGGCCATATACATTTTCTTGATCTACTAATTTTTTTTCTCTTGGTATAACTTCAAATTCTGGGACTAAATCAGCAAATTTCAAATAGTAAAGCTTATCGTCTTGGTCAAAAAATAAGATATAATGTTTTATGTAGAAAAGGTTTTTGATTTTAATATCAATATTAATTTGGTTTACTTTTAATATGTCATCTTGATTAACATTGTTATTTAAGGCTGTATCAGGGTTATTAAAGTAAAATATATTTCCATTTAGATCAAGACATAAAAAGTAATCTCTATCGTCTAAGTATATAAGTTGTTTAATTGGATTATCAAAAGCTTTAAATTTCATTTTATAAACAAAGTTTTGTTCTTTTGTTATTAAAAATATAATAATGTCTCCTGTCGTGTAAAGGACTAAAAGTTTGTTAGAGTTTATAATTATAGTATCTTGAATATTTCTAAGTAATGTTAAAATACATTGTTAGAAATAAAATATTATAATTACTTAGAAAAGATTCTGTTGTCTTCCTTTTCAGCAGTAAATCTTGCTTCAATAAGTTTAGGAGAGATTTTGTTACCTTCTCCTTTGTCTCCCTTATCTACTTTGTCAACTTTGTCCCCTTTGTCGACTTTTTCGACCTTTTCTAATTTTTTCTTACTATGATTAGGGTCATAAGCCTCTTCATATTTGGATTTTTCACGATTTTCATCTTCGTTACTAAATTCAATATCTCCTACTCCAAAAGTAATAAATGAATTCATATGGTATTCATAAAACTTTTTTTTGTTCTCACGTTTACTTTTTTTGTATTTGTCTTCAATAGCAACCTTGTTGTCATTATTTCTTTGAAAATAAAAGTTGTTAATTTTTTCTTTAAGCTCTCTGTTGACTAGCTCTAGATTAAATAAATCACTCATGTCGCTATACTTAATTATTTCTCTCCAAATTTCCCCAAATTTAAAATTATTAGTTGGCTCCATTATCAAAATATATTATATGATAAATTTCTATTACAACCTTTTATAATAATTATTTTATATAATAAAATATATAATTAATAAGAAAATAAAAGTTACTATTAAACATAATTTCGAATAACATAAGCTTCCTCCGAATTTATAAGTTATAAGGTTTTTATAACACTGAACAATATTATATTTATAGAAAATTCATTCAATAGTATATTTATTACCATAAAAATTTAATTATATAAATAAACAATAAATATACATAATTTAAATATAATAGTATTTATTTAAAATAATAATCTAAATTATTTATTCAGTTTTTAAAACATAAGATCTTTTAGTATGGAAAGATGCTCCTCCAACATTTTTTCCACTTATATTAGAGCTTTTTTTAACAAATCCTAATTCACCAGAAACTTTAACTGAATGTTTTCTTTTTCCAATAGCTCTTACGAAATCTGCTTGAATACCTGCCTCAGAAGTTTTAATTTCCTCACCGTCAACACTAAATTTCATTTTCTTTATTGCGTAACATACTACAAGACTTAACGAAGAAATTAAAATACAGAAAAAGTGTTGGAAAAAGGTTAAAGGTCTTGTTCTGAGTGCTCTGCCTCCGTATTGGATCATAAATATTTGACTTACTACGATGAAAGCTTGAATAACTACGTAAAACATATTAGATAAAATTCCGTCAAATACGTTTTCTTCTGATTTTCTTAGTTTTCTAGCATTAATAGAATTAAAAACTTGCATAAAGACAAATATGTTGAAGAATATAGTAAAGTGAAATCCTTTATCTTCAGGCCATTCATAATGAGTTAATTCTCTGTCGCTGTTTACCATGAAAAAGAAATCTCCTTGGAATATAATGAACATAAGGACAATAATTTGGAAAATAGCTTGAGTGATAATATTAATAATCATATAGCTAGTTAAAATTGATTCGTCTTTGGGATATGGTTTTCTTTTAAGTATTTCATCAGTAGGGTATTCAGTAGCTAATGCTAAACTTGCAAAACTATCCATAATTAGGTTTACCCAGAGCATTTGAATTGCGTTTAAAGGAGAGTCGTTAAGTACAATACCACCAATGAGTGTCATGAACACAGCGACTACATTTGTAGTAAGCTGGAATTGTAAGAATTTTCTAATACAATCATAGACATTTCTTCCGAATTTAATAGCAGTTACAATACTTGAAAAACTATCATTAAGTAAGATAATATCTGAAGCTTCTTTAGCGATATCGGTTCCTCTTATTCCCATTGCAAATCCAACATCAGATTTTTTCAAGGCTGGAGCATCATTTGTTCCATCACCAGTAACTGCTACTATATTATTTTGTTTTTTAAGTCCTAAGACAAGTAAGAATTTATCTTCAGGGGAGGCTCTTGCAATTACTTTGAGGTTTTTAGTGTATTTTTCAAAGTTAAAAGGACTAACTAATTCATAAGCATTTTTATCTTCTTCATCGCTTGGGTTTTCTATTCGTCTATAACCTCCGGTAATTCTTCTAAACTCGCTTCCTTCCATAGCTAATATATTATTAGAGTCATCATCTTGTTCTGTTGTTAAATATTCTAAGTTATCTGGTTTAACTTCTGGTTTGAATTGATTTTTCTTTGCATTCTCCTCTTGTCTTTTAACTCTTTCTTTTGCTTGTTGGGCTTCATATGGTGATAAGATTCCAACATCTCTTGAAATAGCAATCGCAGTACTAATATTATCTCCTGTAACCATTCTTACTAAAACTCCTGCTTCACCGCATGACTTAATGGCTCCTTTGACATCAGCTCTTGGAGCGTCGGCTATACCTAACATAGCAGTTATTTTTAAATCTCTAATCAAACACATGAAAAATTCCAATGAAAGTGGTTCATTCTTTTTAATAGCTGCTTCATATTCTTTTGCTGTAACTTCTCTATATGTTACTAAAAGAGTTCTCATTGCCATATCAGCAAATTCTTCTTGTTTTGCCAAAAATAGTTTCTTTCCCTCTTCATTAAATGGTTTAAACTCTCCTGTTTTTGTCATATATTGAGAACAATATTGAAATACAAATTCTGGAGCTCCTTTTAAGTAGATTTTATAAGTTTTCTCGTCATTCTTATTAAAAAGATGTGCTTCAAATTTGTAATCTGATTTAAAAGGAAGTAATCCTAATAAACCTGATTTTTCTTTTAACTCTTCAGTATAAAGCTTATTATCAATTAAATATTGAATAATAGCACATTCTGTAAAGTTTCCTGTTGCTGTTAGTTTTCCGTTTACTTTTTGAACAAATGTATTTTCATTTTTGCTATTAACAACACTTCTCAAAAATAAGTCGAGACTCTTTCCTTTCATTTCCTCATCATCAGTTTGTCTAATACTTTTATAGGTTTGACCTCCAACAAAAATATTTCTTAAGCTCATTTTACCTTCAGTAAGTGTTCCAGTTTTATCAGTACAAACGTTGTTAACGTTTCCCATAATTTCAGAAGCTTCTAAATGACGTACTAAATTATTTTCATCTTTCATCTTCTTAACAGAATAAGCTAAAGATATAGTAACAGCCATAGGAAGTCCTTCAGGGATAGCAACAACAATAACAGTAACTGAAATAATGAAGGCATTTATTAATGAATCAAGGATATCACTAGAAAATAAACTTTCTCCATTGGCAAGTTTGATAACAATAGCCTTAATAAGAATAATTAGACCAATAAAGATAGCTGAAAGGAAACCAAGATTACCTATCATATCTGCAAGTTTTTCAAGTTTTTCTTCTAATGCTGTTTTGTCTGATTGTTCGCTCATTATCGCTCTACTTTTTCCCATTTTTGAATGAACGCCAACAGCACATACGACCATTTGACCTTGTCCGTCAACTACTTGAGTTCCTGACATGATAAAAGGTTCTATAGTTTTGTCTCCACCGCATGTTTTTTTATAAAGCTCTGATTCTCCTGTCATAGCACTTTCATCTATTGTTACAGCCCCTTTTACTAATATTCCGTCTACTGGGACAACCTGCCCTATTGCCAGATTTAATATATCTCCGACTAGTAATTCATAAACTGATATTTCTTTAATTTCTTTGTGGTCTCTTTTGACGGTTACATTTTTCTTTTGGTTTTCACGATTTAAGGCTGCAAATTGCTTTTCTTTCGACCAATTATTAAATGAAGTTATCGATACAACAACAAACACAGCAAAAAATATAGCAGTACCTTCTATCCATCCCTTTGCAAGTCCTTCATGTAAAACTCCGATAACAAGCGAAACTGCCGATGCGGCTAAGAGAATTCTTAACATTTTATCTTCAAGGGCTTCGTATATAAACTCGATAATTCCTTTTTCTTTTATTTCTGGCTCAGCATTTGTTTGAAATATTTTTGATCTATAGCTGATATCTTTTTCGTTTGTAGATTCTAATCCGACAACTGGATCTACTGCTAACTCTTGAAATAGTCCATCTTTTCCTCCAATTGAATTGTACATTTCTAAGCTTAGTTTTGACTTAATGTTTTCCTCTTCAAATATAGGATCAAAGAAAGAAGGGTCTAAAGGTTTTTGTCTTCCGACTTTCGGTTTAAATTTTATCATTTCATCTTTATCCATTTTTAATATTAATTATTATTTACGATATATAACTAATATAGTAAAAAATATTTTAATTTGTATAATTAATGTTATGTTAATTGTAGTAAATCTTATCATTGGGGATTGGGGATTGGGGATTGGGGATTGGGGATTGGGGATTGGGCCCAATCCCCAATCCCCAATCCCCAATCCCCAGA
>Ga0100378_1005820_pt1 | contig 11242 bp, 10 predicted proteins | sample CryGeymeta201502_FD_81535 | JGI IMG/M metagenome (GOLD analysis project Ga0100378, IMG submission 81535) | Groundwater microbial communities from Crystal Geyser aquifers in Utah, USA - Crystal Geyser metaG 2015-02 | ecosystem: Environmental > Aquatic > Deep subsurface > Groundwater | place: USA...
CATTTAATTTATCAAATCTTAAAGGTTTTAATGGTCTTAATGATTTATGTTCAATTTTATTTAATATTCTTCCGTAATTTCTATTTTTCGGCAGATAATTACTTTTAAAATGTAGCTCTTTTAGTTTTAATATATCTTTTTCTCTTTTTATTTTCTCATGAATTGTTATACGATTTTCAGGCTTGGTAAAGTCTATTCTATTTTTAGACTCTTCTATTAGTTTTTTATTTCCGTTACTTTTACTAGGTGAAACTGAAAATGAAGAAAATTTGAATAAGTTTGTTTTAATATTATTTGATGAATTTATCACATTATCTGCATTACTACAAATATCGTTTAAAAACACAATATTTTTTAATTGTTTATTGTAGCTCTCGGATTGTTTAGATGACAAGTTACTTGTGTTTGCAATCGAAGACTTAATTAGACTAATGTTTGAGTCGAAGTTATTTAAAATAGTAATTGTCTTGTTGTTGGTATTGTTGTTTGTCTTGTTATTTGTATTGATGTTTGTATTGTTGTTTGTATGTGAATTGGCATTAATATTTTTACTATTATTTGTAAAGAGAGTATTGTTATTTGTGTTGATATCTTCAATAAGTTCACTTGTATTTAGAATTGTAACATCAATACTATTATTTAAACTCTCGTATGATTTAGTAATATTCTTAGAAAGACTATTGTAATTATCGAATGTTTTCTTAAACTTGTTATCAATATCATTATCGTTATTTAATTTAGTTAATCCTAAAATACTATTCTTATTACGTGATTGATGTAAATTGATTACTATAGGTTTTTTAATCGGAGTAATTTCATTGTTTAATGTTCGTAACAGTTCCTTATTATCACCTTCCCTTTTCTTACTACTATCAATTTCTTTTTCAAACTTTTTATTAAACTCTCTTACTTTATTCCTTAATTTTTGTAGCTTAAGTGGCTTTAATTTTAAATCAGATAAGTTAAAATTTCGTATCTTATTGAGTATATTATTATTTTTAATTTTAAGGTTTTCGACACTTTGAATCAGGTTCAATTTCATTTTTGTTTCATTCACGCTTTTCATTAATAAAGTTGTAGTAGTTGTATAATTTTAATTAATTAATAAAACTATAAAAATAACAAAAAACAATAACAAATAAACATTAAATATTCATAATATAAACAATAAATAAACAAAATAAATTTAAATTTATTAAAGTAGTCTTTGTCTATAACAAACTTAAGTGTTTAATTTAATAGCTTTATTTCTTATCGTTATCGATATCATTATCTAAATTTTTTCTTCTATTTTATATTATAGAAAGGTTTAATCTGCAAAACTTCATATGGACTAATTTTTAATGAATGTTCTTTCAAATTGCTATGGAATATTTCGTCATCTCCAGGGACAATATTTTGAGGCTTATTTTCAATAACAGCAACATAGTTCTTTAAATCATTATATTTATCTAGAAAAGGACCATAACATTGGTTAAAAGAACTGTATTCTTGTTCACAACCTTTTACTCTATCTCCATATCGATAGTTATGATAAAAAAGTTGACCTGGTGTATAATTTTTTTTAATATAATCTTGTGCTTTAATTTGACAAAATAAAAGCTTTTTATATGGTAAGATACATTCTTCAGGCATATCAGCTTTTAATTGGTTGTTATAAGAGTCAAGAAGCTTAGCTTGATTGTGATTAAGTTGTTGATCGGCCATTTAAATTATAAAGTAAGCAATATTTTATTATTAAATTACTCAATTTAATAAACTTATATATAATATTATTATATAAAATATATAGTTTATAATTTGAACAATATGAATGAATTTACTATATAATATTAATAATTTATATTAGTACAGCTCAAATTTATTATAAGTTATCAAGCACGTCTTTTTCTATTAGTGGTGATATAATTGGATTCTTTTGATGCATAAATACACTAATCCATAGTGTCCACATCAGTAATACACCAATAAAAGTTAGAATAATTGACATCCTTTAGATTAAAATATATAATTACATTCTATGTTCATGTTTAAATTCTTCTTCTCTTGTATTACTAACGACGTACCATTGAATAATAATTGCTGCGACTATAAATACTCCAAGAAAAATTAAGGTTCCGATTATAATTGTTGACATAGTTATATTTTAATTATTTCTCTTAATTATTAACATTATAAACTAAAGTATTATATTATAACATATAATATAAAACAAATAATTATATTTATAATAGTATATTTAATTAAAAAAGTATGTGAAATAAAATGATTAAAGAATATTGCATTAATAATAATTTAATTTTGACAGTATATAATTATAGTATAAATTATTGAATAAAGAATAAAGTTATATTAAATTATGGATAGTACCAAACAATCATTATGCAATGTTTTTATCGTCGGTGTTGATGGATCAGAAGGTTCACACAATGCTATTGAATTAGTTGTTAAAAACCTATATAGAAAAGGTCTAGACAAAATTGTTGTCACTCATATTGCTTCACAAGATGATGAACACAAAGGACTACAATATCACTCAAATACAATTTCTAACAAATACTTAGAATTCATGAAAGAAAACGTTAAAGAAGCCGATTTCGAAATGGTATTCGAAGAAAGACTAAAAAATGAATCTGTTTTCGAGCAAATTAATGATATCGCTGTTAAGAAAGGTGGAACTCTTATGGTTTTAGGATTCAGAGGATCAAGCGGAAAGAAAAACAGACCAGATGAACTTTCAAAGGGACTTGCTTACTTAGTCCATCAACCTAAAATCCCAGTACTCGTCGTTAGAGAAAAATTAGTCAGACAATTTAGAACTAACAGAGAATTCAAATGGCTAGTATGTCTAGAATCAAGTGACTCAAGAAGTTTCAAAGCCCTCCAAAGCGTGTGCAGATTTATCGACCCTGAGACTGATATCGTACACGGGATTCATGTTGAGACTGGCAAACTCAATTGTGATGACAAACATCCAGTTAAAAAGCTTTTCTTAGAAGAAATGAAAAAATATGAGGTTAAAAACTTTGACTTTACTTTCTTAGTTAAAGAAGATGTTAAAGACAATATTCACAATTTATTAATAAGATGGACAAAGGATCACTTAAAAGTCGAGACAAATTATATTGACTTTGTTATTTTAGGATATAACCCTACTAAATACATCAACAAACCCGACGAAGTTAATACCACAGTTGATATTCTTAAGGCTGAACACATCCCAAATGTATACTTTGATCATTAAAAAAATAAATAATTAATTTAAAAATATGTAATTCAATAATTAATTTTTAAGTTTTCTTATAATTATATAATAAGTTTGTTTATTTTTACTTTATTTTATACTTTATTAAAAGTATTATTATTCTTAACATTTATTATCTGTTATAATAACTTATATATAAATTGAATATAAGTAACAACTAATAAAATTTAAAACATAACTCATAAATCTATGAATACTTTTCTCAAATAAATTTTCTTAACTCAAAAGTAAGTTCGTTTTCTAATTTATCAAATTTGACAAATTTACTCTAATATAATAAATAAATAATTAATAATAATAATAATTTTACTTTTAAATTGTCACATATTTTCCTAATCTTGTTTAAATTTAGTTGATAATCATTGTCATCCATATTTGAAAGCTTATCGCTATCTAGCAAATTCTTTATCGTTATCCTAGCTGGTTTATTTAATGGATGGTTAACATTAGTGGAATTTAATTGAACTAATTTATTATCTATTTCAAAATCGTCTAGATTTACATTACATAAGTTGACTGGTGATAAAAATTGAATTGAACCAAATTCATTTGAAATTGAAAATCCTAGTAAGCTTTTAAGACTTTCTTCTGTACTGTTATTTATAATATCTTCGTAAGAGGGATTGAGTTTATATTTTTTAGTTAGTTTTGGTAAATATTTTTTGTGTTTAGTTGAGTTTTTAATGTTGTTATTATAGTTTGTATGGTTATTAGGAGAAGTTAAAGAAAACTCTTTTACTTCTTTAATTTCTTTTTCTATGTTTTTCTCTTGATTTTCTTTATTTTCTTGGTTATTTAATTTATCGTCAAGATTAGTATTAAAATCTAAATTTGTTTGTCCGTCATTTCTGTCTTTACTTGAATGTATAGAATCGTTATTTGACCCGAAAATAATTTCATATTCAGCTCTTTTATTTAGTTTTAAATCCTTTAAAAATGACGAGTTAAACTTAGCCTCTAGAATAAAATCTTTTGTTTCATCATCATTTACGACTAAATCCGGATGGTTTAAAATATCGTCTAGTAATAAACATTCTTTGTCTTCAAAAACACTTATATTATTTGATAAAGTAATAGAATCTAATGTAAAATGAATATATTGGCCTTTTAATACTTCATGTACTTCTAATTTTGAAAATATTAACATTTTTATATCAGGAATAAAGAACTTATCAGTTAAGTTAGGCTGAAATTTTTGCAGGTTAAGATTAAGACGTATAGTAAAGTACTCTGGGTAATTAAATACAATCTTAAAGAAGACATTTTTACGTAGCTCTAGATTTCTTTCTATTGTTTCTTTACTTAGAGTTTTTAATATAGTAATCGAGCTCTTATTTCTTTTGTCTTCGTCTCTTTTAATTGACTGATAAAAATCTTGAAAATTATCTCTATGCTCTTGTCTGTTATCTCGTCTAGAATATTGTTTAGACTCTTGTCTAGAGTCTTGTTTAGAATCACGTCTATTATAATTGTTTGGAGAATTATAGTCTGATTTAATTGATTTTTTATCTAGCTTCGAGTTGTAAAAATTACTTTCGAAATTTACTCTATTTTCAGGTAAATTTTGTGAACTTAAGTTTTGATTATTATACTCACTTTGAAAGTTATTACGATTATTACTTTCTAATAATTTATCATTTTTATATTCGTTGTAATAATCTCTATGTTTAAACTCGTTATTAACAGATATTAAGTCTAATAAATTATTATCGTTTTTCTCTCCAATTTCATCTTTCTCATAATAAGGTAAATCTGCTTCAAAGTTCATCGATCCCAACTTTCTCATATTTTCTTCGTATTGTTCTTTTAATGTTTCCTTGAAAGCTTTTCTTTCCATTTCGTGATTATATCTTTTTAATTCATCCTGTTTTAATCTTTCATTTCTAGCAATTTCTTCCATTTTTAATTTGAGATTATCTTCATATGATAATAAAGTATTTCTTTCATCATTAATATTTCTTTCCACTATTTGATTAAATAACTCATTGTTTTTATAATTATTTCCTATCTGGGAATGGTTTTGATAGTAAGCATTATAATCATAATTGAATGGTAATCCTGTGTATGGGTTTAGATTATTGATATAATTTGGATTTAGTTGTGGTGTTTGATTTTGATATGGATGTACAAAGTTTGAATAATTAGGTGTATGATTATTCACTAAGTTATTGTTCAAGAATGCATTATTATGAGATAGATTATTATGGAAAGATTGATTACCAGGAGTAATAAAATTATTAGGCAATATATAACTATTTTTATTAAATAAGTTATTAGCATTATTTGAATAATTATACAAGTTTGAAGTGTTATTTTGACTTAACCCTCCTATATTACTATTCATAAATGGATTTGTTGAAGTAGTGACCGGATTAAGAAAAGGTTGATTTACATTTCCAGAATTTGTATTGTTAAAAGGATTATGATTAATATTTGTATTAGTAAAACTATTAGTAGAAAGAGTGTTAATAAAGTTATTATCACCTGGCTTTCTCAAATTTAGAAATGAATTTGTATTAGAAGTATTTGTATTTGTATTACTCCAAGGATTTGAATTTGTATTTTGATTAATCCCTTGAGATGTATTAGCCAAAAAAGGATTATTCGAAGTAGGATGCATAGTGGTGTGGTTGTTATTATTAATATAAGGGTTGTTCGTAATACCATTTCCTCCTATATTTGATTGAGAACCTATTCCTGGTTTCAAAAAAGGATTTGATATTGTAGAGGTATTATTAACTATGTTATTACTGTTTTGATTGTTTGTCTGATTGTTCCAAGGATTATAGCCAGTATTTGAAGGATTAGAATTAACATTAGTATTAATATTATTAGCCAAAAAAGGATTTGAATTTGTTGAGTTATTAGTATTTGTGTTATAATTATTAATATTACTAATTGGGTTTGTAATACCCTGGTAATTGTAATTATTTGTAAGACTTGTATTAGGATAATTTAGTTTGTTTGTTTCAAAACTATTTATTATTGGTCTATTAGGATTTGGTAAATGTTCAATGTTTATTCCTAAGAATTCTAAGGTAAGATCTGGTTTAATTTTAACATTATTTTCCCATTTTTTTAAAGCATCTAGTTGTTCTGCATTGAAATGTTCTCTTAGTTTATGATCAGTATTAGCAATTAAACTTAATTTATCAATATAAACACAATTATTATAATTGGGAAGTTCTTGTAAAACGTTATAATTCTTCTTTATTTTTCTTTTAGCAATGTTAAAGTATCTTAATTCATCATTACTAAATATACTGAAGTCAGGATGAAATGTTATTGAGTTTAAGCTTACTTTTACCTCTTTTTGCATGAATGAAGTTGTACCTTGAACTAATTCTTTTGTTGTTTGGTATTCTGAATCTTTAAGTTGTGCTGCGGTTAAGTCTTTTGAAACATATTGATATCCAGTAGTACTTGTGTTAACCATGCTTGAATTATATTGATAAGTATTATTAGTACTACTATTTATTCCAGTACCAGTAAGATAATTATTAGAAATCGGATTATTTGTTGAAGTTAATGGTTTATAAGTATTAATATTGTAAGGATTATTACTCAGACTATTAGTATTTACATTTGTATTTAAATTACTCGACGGAGCCGCATTAGTAGAGTTAATATAAGAAGGATTCAAATAACTTCTAAAATTATTAGAACTTGTATTTGAATTAATATTAGCTGTGTTATTAGTTGCATTAGGAAAAAAACTATTAATACTAGGTTGATAAGAATTAGTTGAACTTTGTTCATTTGTCTTAAGAAAAGGATTATTTAGACTTGAAGTATTTGTTGAACTTGTTGGATTATTATATTTCAATGCATTTGAATTTGTTATAAACGGGTTATTAATAGTATTACTCGTTGGAATTGTATAGGAATTAATGTTAGATTGAATTCCGTTAGAATTGTTGTTAGTCGTGGTGTTTCTTAGAAATGGGTTTTCATTTGTTGTATTATTTGTATTACTTGTTCCTATTAGATTATGTTGATAATTATTTTAAATAACAAGTTACCTGTTTGAGAAGTAAATGGATTTGTGTTTGATGATCTAACTAAAAATGGATTAATATTAGTCATTTATTATAATATTATAATTTAAATTCTTATATGTTGTTTATTATTGTAATTTATTTTTTAAATTTAAATAAAAATTCATTATACATTTATTAGGGTTTTAAGTTTGATATTTTAAATAAATTTAATTTGTAAAGAAATAATTTAAATTACTGTATTATTAAATTAAATCGAAAAGTAAACGTTAATAGTTGTAAATTAAAATATTTCTTTATCTACATGGATAAAGTTGAGCAATAGTATTAAAATTTTAATTTACTTCAATTATATTTTTAATATTATTTTATACTACTTACTTACTTCATAACTTAATCAAATTTACTAATTAATATAAATAATTAAAATAAAATTTATTATATCCTTATTAAATGGACTCCAACAAACTCGACAAAATAACAGTTACTACAAAAAATAATGTTACAACCACACTAAATACTTCTAATACAATAAGTGATATGATAGAAACTATCGTAAATAACTCGGATAAACAAGAAGTAACTAAAGATTACCTATTAACAATAAATGGAAAATCAACAACACTTAAATATTTAAACATAAGTGAAATTAAAGATAATGATTCATTTAATTCTATACCTCACCCTTATTTTTCAAATATAAAAAAAGAAAAAGTCGATAAAAAGAACATAATAGACGTAACAACAATGGACGATATTGTTGTATATTCTCCACACCCAGACGATGAAATACTCGGAACTTGTACATTACTACATACATGTTTTAAACTAAATAAGAACATAAAAGTTGTTTACTTAACTTCAGGAAAAACAGCTGGAGATCCTACATTACGTCAGAAGGAAGCAACACTAGGCATTAAAGAATTAGGAGGAAATGAAAGTCATTTATTCTTTACTGATATGCCTTTTTATTCCTCAGAAGAAAGATCAATTACTGATAAAGATTATGAATATATTAAAGAATTATTCAGAAAATACAATTCAAAATATGTTTTTATTTGTGCTGATATGTTTGATCCACATAGAACACATAAAAAATGTTTTGATTGCTTGTTTAAAGTTCTTAACGAAGATAAGGAGTTTGAAAATATCCAAGTATTCTTTTATTATTCTACTTGGTATTGGCCCGAAGAAGACGAATACAATTATATTATGCCATATAATTTTGAAATTTATAAATGTAAAATAAAGGCTATGTTAGAACATTCAAGTCAAATGCTTACTAATTTTATGGGAAATGACCCAAGACCATTTTATCAACGTGCTTCATTTAGAGATTCTAAGCTAGGAATAAAAAATGGGCATGATTTTTGTGAAATATTTTACAAATGGAGATAAAGAATTATAATAAAGAATTATATTAGTTCGCTGTTGTGATTGAGATTAAGCTTAAGTTAATTAATTTTATATTATTTCTATTTGAAATATGTTTATTTAAGTACACTTATTTTATTTTATTCAGTTTCTGTATATCATATTATCATATTAACTTTAATATTTTATTAACATTTAAATAATAATTATAACTTATAATTTAATTAAAAATATGTTAGACAGTGCAAATAAAGTTTTAGAATTAAAAAATAAAGTTGGTGGTGGAAATGACAAACAAGGAGGAGGTTCAAAAGGTTCAAAACAAACTTCATCTAATATTGACGATGAAAAAATAATTGATGATAAAAACATGTTGTCATTTCTAGAAAATAAAATGAAAGAAATGGAAACCGAATATGATATAGTAGAAAATCTTGTTATAGATCTGGGAAATGCTTATACAAAAATTGGTTTTTCTGGAGAAGACTTACCTCGTATTATAATTCCTTCAATTTATGGAAGTTTAAAAGAAGATATAAACGATAAGAAATCAGAAATAATGTCTTTTGAAATAAAGTAACTATAAAAACTTAATAATATTAAAGACCAACATTATTCGGAGAAGAAGCAGTCGGAAATAAAAATAAAGACTTATATAAAATACAATATTTAAATCCATGTGATCATAAAAATCCTATTCATACTAACTTTAAAGACTTTTTAAAGGAAATTCTAGAAAACAGAATGGGTATACAACCATCAGATTTTTCTGTTTTAATAACTGGATCACCAATTAAAAATCATGATAATATTAAAAATTTAGCTGCAATGATATTCGATGACTTGCAATTTAAATCATTTTCTTTAATAAATAGTTCTTCTCTTTCATTATTCTCAACAGGAAGAACATCAGGTTTAGTCCTTGAATGTGGAGAAACAAAAACATTTACAGTTCCTATATTTGAAGTAATTAATATACTAATAATTTAATTATTATAGGGATTTCCATTATATCACGCCTTGAACAAAACAAAATTAGGTGGTAGAAATGTAACTGAGCTATTAATAAAAGAAATAAACGCTTCAGGAATAAATATAAATCTAGAGGATGATCTTATTCACTGCAGAAATATTAAAGAAAAAATGTCTGTTGTTCCAGATCAAAGCATAGATACGTATCTCAATTCAACTGATGATATTATTAAAGAAGAAAGAATGCTTTATAAAATGCCAGATAATACTATTATTAAGATTCCTAAAAAGGCTAGACTACTCTCATCTGAATTTTTATTCAAGTATTATTTTAATATGATGATTATTATTTATCATTTCTTTATTACTTGTCTTTAATTAAATACTAATTAATTTAATCTTAGTCCAGGTCTTTTAGGAATGAAAGAAAAAGGAATAGTTCATTTATTAGCAGACTCCCTTGCAAAATGTTATATTGACGACGATGAAATTAAAAAGGTATAATAACTTATTAAAAAAATTATTAAGGTCATGTACAGTAATATTGTTTTATCAGGAGGAACTACTATGATGTCTGGCATGGCTTCAAGAATATATAACGATTTAGGCAATCAAATTGAAAATCGAGATAAGGATCTCGATTTATATAGAAATTGCCAAATAATCGCTGAAGGGAATAGAAATATAGCTCCTTGGATCGGTGGTTCGATGGTCTCCTCAATGAGTAGTTTTAGTCAAACATTTATTACAAGAGAAGAATTTGGAGATATAGGAGAGAATAAATTCCCAAACATGTTTCAAAAAATATTTTAAATTTTAATCAGTATATAAAATTATTTAAAATAACAATTATAAAAGTGTACTAATATTGGAATATAGTAAAATAATTTTATATATAATTATTAAAAAATTTTAATAGAAAGTAATATAAAATATTAATTATTAAACTTATTTATTATAAGCAATATTAATTCCTATAATAGTAAAAAAAACTTCTTTTCAATTATTCAATTATTTGGTTCATTATCACGGTTTAATCCTCCTTTATTATTTTTACTTGTACTATCTTCATTTATATTAGAATTATTAATCTAAAATTAAGTGTTAAATGATATTATACTTTATTATTATATTCTAATTGCATAGAATTTGCATCTCTATTACTATTCTGAACAAGTCTCTCTATTACAGCAGAATGTTGTGATTGTGATCGATGTGATTGATTTTGATTTGATTGATTTATTCCTGAATCCCTATATAAATTGGAATTATTATCGTTTTTGGTTTTATTAAGACTATTAAACATTTGGAAAAAATTATTGTAATTTTTGTTATTATCGTTATTAATATTATTATTTAATGGCAATGTATTATTCAAAGTATTATTTTCATTATCATTATTCATATTGAAATTATTAAACATACTGGCAATATTGCTAGGTATAAGATTACTCATATTTTGCATATTTCGATTTTGCACAGTCTGATTTTGCATATTTTGACTATTCTGATTTTGCATATTAAAATTATTTTGAATATTATTTTTACTTTGATTGCTTTGATTATTTTGCATATTTGATAAATTTTGAAAATTTTGAATATTCTGCATATTAGGATTATTCTGCATATTAGG
>Ga0100378_1005823_pt1 | contig 11238 bp, 14 predicted proteins | sample CryGeymeta201502_FD_81535 | JGI IMG/M metagenome (GOLD analysis project Ga0100378, IMG submission 81535) | Groundwater microbial communities from Crystal Geyser aquifers in Utah, USA - Crystal Geyser metaG 2015-02 | ecosystem: Environmental > Aquatic > Deep subsurface > Groundwater | place: USA...
TATTTAAGTGGGGATTGGGGATTGGGGATTGGGGATTGGGCCCAATCCCCAATCCCCAATCCCCAATAATTCATACTTACTTATATCACTTATATATTAATTACTATCAATCAATAATAAAATTAAATAAAAAAAAATTAAATAATAATTTAAGTTCGAAAAACTTATGCTATAATCATATAATATAATAAAATATAATTATACTAGCCATACTCTAAATCAAGTTCAATATTCAATCATTTAAGCTAGCAATATCTAAACTAATATTATACTTAAATATTCTAGCGATAGTCTTTCGTATCTATAATTTCTCTTTGTACTTCATAATCCTTAGCTTTCGACTCTTCAAATGATGTTATTTTAGACTTTAATATATTAAACTCTTCTTTCAACTGATCTTCATTGAGATTTTCTTTCATCTATAATAATATTAATAATATTATTATTGTTAGAATTAATATTCTTACAGAAACATATTTTCTTATTAAATTATGTGGAAGTCCAAGCATATTTACATATATGAAATTAATACCAATCTCTGAAAGCATTACAGTAAAGCTTAAGAAAAACATTATGAGATAAAAGTTAGGAAAAGTAACTAAAATTTGTAAAGTTCCGTAGTAAGCCCAAGCATCGCTAAAATCTACATAAGCGTAAAATACTAAATAAACAATAAACAGAGCATAACTAGTAAGAATCATTATCCAAGTATTTAATTGAGTATGGAACATTTGATTAATAAGTATTTTAAAGTTAACAACCTAAAATATGTTTGTTATAAATAAGTATATTACAAATATAATTGAGGATGAATGTGTTATTGATATAACCCAGTGATCTGCATTGAATCCGCTATCTGAAAGTGGAATAGTAGCATACATGTATATTGTTAAGTAGTAAATAGCAACTGATTGAATTATTGCAAGAAATATGTTTAAACAAAAGTTTTTAATATTGAAGATAATTCCTTCTCTTCCGACATAGTAAGAGTGAGGTATCAATCTTGATACATCTTCACCGTCATCATCATTAAAGTCTCTATCTAACAGAGCCCTCACCAATAACGGTAACGCAGTAAATACCATATTATAACCAGTAATATACATATCTTCAAAACATGAGTTACCACTATAACCATTGAAGAACCCGAAGTAAAAATGCGGAATCGTAAACACAAAGTTTTTATAAAAGAAATATAAAATCATATCCGCTAATCTTATATAATTTAATCGTCCATGGTAAAGTATCAATCGTTTCAAACATTGAAATTCACCAATAGAATAATCACTAGATCTTGCTGCTTGAGTTCCTTCTTCTCCATAAATTCCAATACCTACATCTGCTTCCATTATCATCGATACATCATTTGCACCATCACCTACACTTAGTGTTATTACATCTTTAATATTATTTTTAATCATGCGAACAACTAGAGCTTTTTGAATTGGAGCAACTCTACAACAGAGAACAGTTCTAGATTCTAAAGTTAATGAGAGAAATAGTTGAGTTAAAGGATGGCCGTAGTAAATTAATTCTTTATCATCATCTGATGGTAAGACAAGTCCTAATAATTATAATAAATATAAATCATAAATCATAAATCATAGAAAAGTTACTTAATATGCTTGATTCAACTAATACTGCTTGTAATTTACTTTCTCCAGTTTCTAGACTAATATCGTTTTTCTTCTTATCGTATATTTCCTTAACCTTCATCAGACCAGTATAAAGTAGTGCTTTTTTACCTTGATCACCAACTTTTTCATTTGTATACACAATAGGAAAATGTTTTTCAAAAGCTTGAATAATACTTAAACTTCGAGAAATATTAACAGGAGTAAACACATCAACGTTAGTGTCTAAAGACGAGACCATATTTTTAAACTTTTCTGGGTCGTCATTAAGTTCATATATGTCCATTCTATCTTCTGAAGCCAGTAGTTTACACATGATGCCTATTTATTAATATAAATAAACTACCTATATTTTTTGCTGTTGGTAAGTTATCTCCAGTTAGCACCCATACATTTATTTTTGCTGTTTGTAATTCCCTTATTGTATTTGGTACATTTTCCTGTAATTTATCTTCAACTGCAGTACAACCTATTAAAGTTAGTCCTCTTTCTAATATTTCGTATTGTTCAACTTTAAAGTTGTTTATTTCCTTTTCATCTGATATTCCTTTCATTTTATTATCAAAGTTTGTAAACCATTCATTCCATTCATCTTCATGTATTATTTTCATTCCGAGAAGTAGAACTCGTAATCCTTTTTCTGATAGTTGATTTCCTATTTCTAAGATTTTATCAACGAAAGGTTGGTTAGCAGCTAATAATCGTTTAATTTTCAAGTCGCCTCCTTTGGAGTATACAATATAATTATTGTCCATTTTTACTATTGTTGACATCATTCCTCTTGTACTCGTAAATTCAAATGTATATAAAATCTCTATTTTTTGTGTAACGTTATTACCTCCGTTTTCTTTAAGTAATACTAAATTTGCAACAGTTTCATCACCGCTTTCGTATATAAATCCCATATGTCTTGCTGCGTCAACCAAAATAACTTCGTCTGGATTCTCACCTTTATAGATTATATCATTGAAGTCATCTTCTATGTCATTATCTTTTGTCATTGTTTTTTCAATAAATTCTATATTCTTTTTGAGATTTGGATTATTAGGATGACTAAGTATTTTTTTGCTGTTTAAGTTATTTAGGTTACTTGGGTTATTCATATTATTCACATTTGTATTAAAATTTACATTGTTCTTTGTATTTAAATTCACATTAACATTTACGTTCATACTATTCGAATTATTCATATTATTCATATTGTTCATGTTATTTGCATTATTCGGTGTATGCATTTGCGTAAATGTTGCATTTGGCTTTAGTATTGATTTTTTCTGTTTCTGTCTAATACTTGATTCACTATCTAAAGGACGGTAGTTTTGCTTTTCCAGCCCTATTTTTGGAACTTTTTTAGCTCTATCCACAAAGCATGTATGATTGAGTGACAAATTATATAGATAATGAAATATTACATCTTGCTGATTAGTAATATTTAAAGAAGAAAGCTGATTAGTAGAATAAAGCTGAATATCATTATAAGCTCGTCCTTGTGCTCCTTTTATTGTAAACTCTCGTATTTTAGTATCATTAAATGAATATTCATTTTTTCCACGTTTATCAGCTTTGACTGTAGGTGTTCTCTTTAAGCCTTGTGTCTGTGGATCATTATTTGAAATTTCTTCTAATGACATTCCGAAAAGTTCATCTCCAATAGCACAAGCTGTAAAAACAAGTTTATTTGCTGTTAATGTTCCTGTTTTATCAGAAAAGATATATTTTATCTGCCCTAACTCTTCATTCAATGATGTAATATTAGCATTAGCAAATCTAAATATAATAAATCACTATTTATTAATCTTACTTTAATTTATCATGTGAGTACATACCATAATCACAATTCATTAAATAACCTTGTATTGCTTTAACCAATTCTAATGTAACTATAAGAGATATAGGAATTAAAGTATTAAGTAATAGCAAATAAGTCCAAAAAGACAAAAATCCTTTAAGTGCTGAATCGATTCCCAATTCTAAGTAAGATTTTGTAGGGCTTCCTTCGCGTAGCACCCAATATGATGTTAAAATCGAAGTTGTTATACTTAACGCACATTGAAATATAAAGATTATTCCTATTAATTTATTAACTGTAGATTCAAGATGACTTTGCTTAGAAGCTCCCTTTTGAGAATTTAATATAATTTTAGTTTCTCGACCTGTTCCGATAACGACTCCTACTACCCATTTTGTATTCTTAATTAAAGTTCCTAAAATAATAATGTTAATGATATTAATGATATTATTTTAGTATATGTACCTTTATATAAAAATTGCTTTATCGACAATGGCATATTTAATTTTTCTGATAACTTTAAATATCCACTAAATTTTGTTAAGTCAGCATTTGGTTTATCACATTTGATCTTTCCTCTTAGTCTTAATAATTTATTACAATCCTTAAAATAGTTAAATAACTGCGGTATACAATATTTCGGCTTTAAATTTTTTTCACCGTCTAAATTTGCTGTCTCAATAAAAGCAATTTTTGAAATATTAGAGCAGGATAAAAGTATTAAATCTGCAGGCAACATCGAGTACTCTTCGGTCAGTACTATATCTCCGATTTCTAAGTTTTTAGATAAATCCTCAATAAATGAATTTTTCCTCCATACTTTAATTATTTGACTATTTTCCTTTTTGTCTGAAATATGTCTTTTGTAATCTTCAAGTGCTTCTCTTACCATCGAAACAGCTAAAACAAATATAAATGGGGCTATAGCAGTGACAGGACTTAATGGTGATATTAAAGGTATCGATTGTAAAACAGCCATAATTAAGAAATAGATATTAGCATACCGCATAAATTGTAACATCAATGATTTAGGAAAGAAAGTTATTACTGTATATTTTGATGTTGTTACAAAGTTATCTTCGTATTTGTATTTCTTTTTATTCTTAATAGGATTATTAACAATTATTCTTCTTCCGTCAAATTTTAACTTCTTAATATGATTTAAATTTGAATGATGTTGGTTTTGGTTTTGGTTAATTGGTGGAATTTTATTATTAACAGGCAAAATTTGTGAAGAAGAACTATAGTTATTGTTTGGTGGTGCAGGTTGGTGTATACTACTATTAACCGTTCTTGGTGTTGGGGAGCCAGGTATTGGTGTAGTATTTAAATCTCTATTTTGATTATTTTGATTGTTTTGATTTTCAGGTATTAGTCTGTTAGATTCTACATTTCTTATTATAGAAATTTCAGAATTATCAGCTACTTGAGAATACTCTCCTTTTTGGTTGTAGTTATTGTATTTGTCGTAATTATTATTACTATTACTATTAACAGTCTTCATTTCAACTTGAAAAATAGAAGACTTAATAGGAGAATTAGGAGAGTTTTTCGTCTCATCTTTTCGTATTTTCATTTATTAAATTTATTAATAAAAGAATATTTTAATATTAAGTTATAGTTAATTATCAATAAGAGAATATAAGAATATAAGTTATATAAGAATTAATATTTTTTCTTACTGGATACAATTTTGAAAATTAATTAAAATATGTAACTAATCTGAATAAAAAAGATAATAAGAATATATAAGAATTATTTATATACTTAACATAAATATAAACAATATTAAACTATATAAACTATATCAAACAATATAAACTTATATTAAATTTTATAGTATAAAATCATAAATATAATTAAAATTTTACATATCATCATTAATTATTGTATTTTCTTTCAAAATCAAGTAATAAGTAGTAGATAGATAATTCAACTCGTTATTATTTAAGCTTTTAATTAAGTGTTCACGTTTATAGCCAAATTCTTCAATTTTGCTTATGATTTTTTCATCTAAAAGTAGAATAAGTAATTAAATATGTGTAAATAAATTAAGTAAGTTAAATAAATAAGTAATTAAATAAGTCATAATAACTCTCTACCTATAATCAGTCCATTTTCTTGGTTACCAATATTCTTTTTATTTCTATTTTGATCATGAGGGGATGATAGTCCAGATACTCTATCCAAATTGAGCTCAGGGCTAGGACTTACTGGATTTGACATTATCTTTAACTTCATTTTGTCTTTTTTAGACATCACATCTAAGAATATTATTATTAATATTATTAGCATTATAACTTACCTGAATTGTCTTTTTGCTGAGGAGTCGGTAATATATTATTAATTAGAATTCCGTTATCAATTTCTCCGTTGTTATTTAACTCATATTGTCTGTTTGCATCTCTTACTTTTCCTACAAATTTAAATACTTCATTTTCAATCTTTAATTCTTCATGAAAAGCGAATTTTTCATTTTTTAATGAGCTATTGAATGGAGCAAGTATAAAACTTTTTGTGTTTGCATTTTGATTTTCGTTCTCTTGGTTAGTGTCTAAATTCTTAAGAGTGAAATTCTCAAATATTTCTTCTTTCGGAGATGTTAAATAGTTAATATTTGTCTTTGCTAATAGTATTTTTTCGGCGTTTGTGAATAAAGTAGCTGAATGATAAAGTTAATATATATTTAAAGTAAGATTATATAAGTAAGAGTATATAAGTTTTCTTACTTGTTTTCTTCTCTAAATTTAGGTCTATATTTAACCATGGATGTGCAAGTATTTGTTGAGAATTAAGTCTTTGTGATGTGTTAATTTCTAGTAGTCCACTAAGGATATTTTCACACTCTAAGTATTGTTTATTATTAATTATTATATTATTAATTATTATATACCTTCACTTATATCTTTTATTTTCTCATACTTCCCTTCAATAATCTTTTGATGTAAATCCTCCATATTGGTAGCTTTAAAAGGAACTGATCCTGATAACATTGCATACAAAACAACTACATTATAATTAATTATATAATTTTAATGTTTTAAAATATAAAGAATAGCTATACATACCTCCTGCGGACCAAATATCCACCCCAAATCCTTCATAGCCTTGATTTTTCAAAATTTCAGGAGCAATATAGGCTGGAGTACCACACTGATCATATATTGTTTCTCCTTTTTTAATCTGCTTACTAACTCCAAAATCACAAATCTTAATATTATTATTTAAGTCAATTAATATATTATCAAGTTTTATATCTCTATGAACAACTCTTTGGGAATGGATATATTGTAATGCTTCTATTATTTGTCTAAATATAATCTTTGCATGCTGCTCTGATAGCTTTGATCTTTTCTTAACAAATGTAAGTAAGTCCCCTCCTGATATATATTCCATAATGATAATTAAATAATTTGTTGTTTCAAAAGTCTCATATATCTTAACGATTGAATTATGCTTTAATGACTTCATTAAATTTGTTTCACTCATTATCTTTTTCTTAGATACTTCACGTTCGTTTGTGATTTTCTTCTTATTAAACGATTTAATAGCGACTAGTCTCCCACTGAGTAGATGTAGTCCTAGGTTGACCTTACCAAATGCGCCTCTACCGATTAACTAATATATTTTAAATTTATAATTTTTACCTTTCCGTATTTATAAAACTTATTTGTAGTTTCTGGGTAATTATTTGACTTTTGGTAATATGATTTGATATAATTAATTAAATTCTCCGCTTGACCTTTGTAGTAATTTGATTCTCTAACTGTTGATATGATCGATGTATTCGAAGTATTCAATGTATTTTTTATATTTTCTTTAGTTTTATGATCTCTTTCTATTATTGATTTAGTTTTTAATGATAGTATTTTATGATCATTTTCTTTTCCTTTTACTAAAGAAGACGAATGACTAACTTTACTAGAATTCATATGATTAATATTTATATTGATATTATTGATATGATTGACATGATTGTAATTATAATTAGAAGAGTTTACTTTAGGTTGATGATTTACTAATTTACTATTGTTATTACTGTTAATATTACTGTTGTGGATATTAACCTCTTTATTAAATTGTAATGGATAATGAGTTGGAGAGTTGTTTGAAGTCTTATGTTTAGTAAAGTTAATGTTTGAATCAATTAATTTTTTGTTTGGGTTACTGTTGTAATCTTTATTAATAACTTCCTTTTTTACTTTTGTAAAGTAATTATTATTTTCAATTGGCTTGTTATTACTATTACTAGTACTATTTGTATTACTTGTATTGTTAACAATATTATTAATTGGTATATCAACTTTAGACATGTTCTCCGATTTCGAATTTAGTTTTGTATTTAATTTACTCTGTTGAGTCGAAACAGGAATAGATAATACCTGTGTCTTTTTCTTTAAAATATTATTCTTTTCAGTAAGATTCTTTTTATTTATATTCAAGTTATTTTGCACGTTATCATACATTTTAAGTCCATTTTTAACAATTTGATTATTCAAGTCATCTACTTTTGATTTACTTTCATTAGCACTACTATTTTTGGAATAAGCACTTACTGGTTTGCTACTACCATCTAAAAACGCTTTTGAATTAGGGGTGTTTTTCCCAGTATTTTGACTTGAGTAGTTGTTAATATCATCTAAATTTATTTTTGTACTTGTAGGTACATTTGTTCTTAAAATATTTGATAAGTCTATTGGTGATTTCTTTATTGAGCCGGTTAGCATAAAGTTGGAATTGGAATTTTGATTGCTATTGTTACTGTTAATAGTTTGTTTTAGTGATACTTTTGATGAAGAGATAGTTGAGCTGATTATACCTTTTTGAGTAAATTCTTTGTTTTCTTTGTTTTGTTTGTTTTCTTTAAAGTCGTTGCTGATACTGCTTACTTTTTCTTTTTCTTTACGAGTATTACTTGCAATAGGATTATTTGAGTTTAATATAGTATTATTAAAATATTTATTTTGAGGCTTTACATTTAAATAATTCTTATTAGGACTTTGCAAATGATTTTGCCCACGTTCATTCTTATCCTGTGATGGTTTTCTCGAGTTATTTTTAGTAGTTACTCCAGATACTAAGGTTGTTGCGGCTGGTTTTTTATGATATTCAGGTTTAATTAGAAAATTATTATGATTATGTGAACCAGCATCAAATAGATTTAGATTATGATTTTTGGGAGTAGATAAATTAGTATTTTGGGCACTATGCATTAAAGTTGCGCTAATATCAATTTTTGATTTAAATTCTTTATCTGGTTTAAAGTTTAAAGTTAGTTTATTATTTTTAGAATTGTTAAGAGCTTCTAATTCTTTAATTTTTTCATTGTCATTCTTGCGTTTGAGGAGTGGGCTTACCTTGCTGCTTCCACTTAAATCAGTATTTTCCTCGAAATTTATTATTTCTTCCTCTTGCTTTTGAGGACCTACATGCATACTAGAAGCTCTATAAAATAGTATTAATATTAAGAATAAAATAAGAAAATAAGGAATTTAAGTTAAAATAAACTAAACATAAGTAGTATAATATAAACATACCTTTTCGATGCACTTAAACTATTTAAATTTGATTTATTATCATTTGCAACCTTATTTGCAAGATTCGTATTTATATTTTGATTACTAGTATGATCCTTTTCTTTAAGTTGTGTAATATGTTTTGTATTAAATTTCATATTTTCTATATGAGGTTGTGGGCTTTCTTTCTTTTCTGGACATTAAATAAAAATAAATATAATGAAATAAACTTACTATTAATACTAGTACTTGTACAATCTGACTTCTTTACACTTATATAATTATTAATCTGCTTACTTACATTAGTATGATTTGTATGATTATTTGAATTAGAACCTGTTGTTCCCTTATTTATATTAGAAAAATAAACAGAAGTTGCTAAATTCTTTGAATTTCCTAATTTTTGCGCGTTATTATTATTATTTTGTTTTTTTAATAGGTCTAGTGTTGAGTGATCGTTGTTATAATCAGTTTCTTTGTGATCTGTTTTATTTGCTTCGGAGATTTTATTACCTTTAAATGAAGATTCTGTATTAACAACATTATTTATCATATTCTTATCTTTAATATTTAGCATCTTAGTTAATTTATCATTGGAGTTCTCTCTCGTTTCTATTTTATTAAGATGTTTTACAGCTACATAGATAAAATAATTAAATACGACTATTTTTTCCTGTTTTAAATTTGAAACCAACTTCCTTAAAGCGGAAAGAATTTGTGTCAAAAACTGAGCTTCCAGTTTTTTTTGTTTGGCTAGTTGATGAATTATTTGATGTTATATGTGTGTCCTGCTTAGGTTTTGAGTTTACAAAAATATTAGAAGATAGAATAATATTTTTAGCCCTATCATTTTTCATTTACTATTTTAAATTAATATTATAAATAATATTTATAATAATGAATATATTAATTAATATGTGTAAAGATAATTAAAATTTAAAATTATTTAAGAAATTAAGTAATTTGCATAATTATTTGTAATGTATTATTATTAGAACATTAAGATATTAATGATTAATTAAATACTTAATTACTTAATTACTTAATTTTGACCTTTAAAATAAATAATATATTAAACAACAAAAAATCATGGAGGCTTAATGATCTCGAAGTAAGTTTTTGATAAATTTAATTTTAACACATTTAATTATAAATATATATTATTGAATTATTTGTATTCATATATAATATTAATTAGAAATAAAACATAATAATTTCAATATCACTTATAATCCTAATAAACATAAATATTATAATTACATATTAAGACCTAAAACACCTAAAATACTTATAATAATTTTTTTTGCTTAAATTAAATTCCTATTCTTATTTAAATTTTGATCTAATATTAAAAAACCTTCCATTTATTTAATTAAAATTATTATCTATATAATTATTTATTTTTAATGGAAATCGACTCAGAAAACACTGAAAAAAAGCAAACTAATATAATGTTTACATTTCTTCAAAACTATTCAGAATTTAGTCAAGTAATATATTTAGAAACCTTGCTAATTAATTCAAAACTAATAAAGTAAATATTAATACTAATATAACAAAGTATATCTCATAATTTAAAAGAAAAGTTTGGAGACAAATTTGAAAGCTTTCTTAAATTAACTATAATTTGCATAAATAAAAATTTTGATGAACAGACGTTATTAAAGCAGAATAATAGAGATACTAAAATTTATAACTTAAGTTTGACAGATATCTTAAAAGAAATTAATGAAATATTATCTTCACGTCCTAATTATAGTAGTTATATTCAATCCTTTAGGAAAGACAACTTTAAAAAAAGTTTTGAAAATCGTTATTTAGCAAACGGTGAAAAACAACTATGGGATAATCTAATCTCTATAACTTCATATAACTTTATTAAAACTCTTTTTCTTAACACTAGCATATTTTACAATTTTTGGGAAGAAAGCAATAACTATATTCAAATAGCAGGTCCGAACCTAATAGACGAATTATCAAATCCCGCCTATACTAAAAAGAAAGTTTGGGGATATGTTCATCCTTTTGTAACTAATAATGTTCAAGATTTAAAAGCAAAAAAATTTATACCTAAGCTCAATTATGCTGTTGAGAGGAATAAAATATTTTATGGCACCAATTTTAACAGAGAGTTAGGCTTTCTTAAAACAATACAATTCAGTAGAACAAGTCAGAATAAAGAGCTGCAAGAGTTGGCAAAGAACACAAAAAATAACCCTAAGAAAAGTATAAGTAATAAAACAATGGAAGAAGTTCATAAAGAGAAAATGTTCGGGATATACATCTCATTAGTCCCTGA
>Ga0100378_1005824_pt1 | contig 11238 bp, 11 predicted proteins | sample CryGeymeta201502_FD_81535 | JGI IMG/M metagenome (GOLD analysis project Ga0100378, IMG submission 81535) | Groundwater microbial communities from Crystal Geyser aquifers in Utah, USA - Crystal Geyser metaG 2015-02 | ecosystem: Environmental > Aquatic > Deep subsurface > Groundwater | place: USA...
CCCATACACCTTTCGGTTATTGCTGCACCTTCGTCCAAGATAAGATTTTGATTTCAGTCCCTCTTTAAAAAGAGTCATGCCCTCTTTGAGTGTTGTCTGTTCAACGACCAAGCCATTGATTCCCGATCCAGTATCGATGGTCCAAACGATAGCTTCCGGGTTTACAAGGGGAGTGCTCGATTGAGCCAAGCCACACAGCGGCGAAATGAGCGCAAGAACCAAGACGATCTTCCATTTCATATACTACAAGGTATGAATTTTAGAAATCAGTATGGTGCTTATTGCATAATTCTATGCGCGGATAGGTGTTTGATTCTTGTTTAAGGGGAAAGTAGGTGGGTAGGTAGGTAGGTAGGTAGGTAGGTAGGTAGGTAGGTAGGTAGGTAGGTGCGCGATATATCGCTAACTAAGGCCCGAGTTGAATAAGGCAAAATGCAAGTCGGCGGGGACGCCGACCTGCTTGGTGAATTGATTTTAAGTTCAAGAATGAAACACCTTTTGGCAGGATGCTTCAGTTTCCTGCGTTCATACAAATGATTAGCATGATTGAACTTTTCTTAATGTCTGAAAGTCTGGCAGTCTGACTATCTGGTAGTCTCGAATTCCAATCACTATCGGGACGAAAGCTCGCAATCTCTTAGCCTCGAACTCTCGAACTCTCGAACTCTCGAGATTAACTAGCGCGCTCTCTGCTTACCAATGATCGTCGCAAGCGCACTTGTCATTTTCGTACATGCGCCGCTTACTGCTTCATGGTGGGTATTTGCATCGTGGGTAACGGCAACAGGTTGGTGTCCTTCAAGGCGGGCCTCGAGCACACAACGCATATCGTCTGCTCCTTTTTTGCTTCCGTTTTCATCTGAAAGGTGTGCTTCCACACGGGTGATATGTTGGCCAAAATGTGCCATTTCTTTCTCAATCAATGCAGTAAAATGTCCTGCCATGCCTTCAGTAGCAACTATGTTTTTGTCCGTGTTGAATTGTACGATCATCTGATTTTTTCTGTTTTAGTTCGGGACCCATTTCCCTGCTGCGGTAAGATACATAGATTGCGCCAATCATTGATATTTAGACGGACTGGCAGGAATATTTTTTTTATCTACTGGTCGATTGAATTGGCTGGGTACAGGGCTCAGGGCTTTTCCTTTAATCCGTATTATTTCTCGCACTCCGTCTCCGTCCGCCATAGCGTATGCGACGGCGGAACTCAAACTCGCACTTCGTTTGGCAGGGCACAGGGCTTTTCCTTAAATCCGTATCATTTCTCGCACTTCGTCACCGTCCGCAATAGCGTATGCGAAGGCGGAACTGAAATAGTAGGTACGCGATTTATCGCGTACTTGGTAATTGAAGTTGGTTCTAGCCTGAGAACTATCAAGAAGTCTGACTGTCTTGGAATCTGACTATCTGAAAGTCTCGAAACCTCGCATTTCTTCCAATTTCAATAGCCCTTTATTCCATGCCTTAAATGAAATTCAAAAACAAGCAAGTCCAAGCCCAATCGCGAGCCCAAGAAGCCACACATATTCCATGATTCTGTGCAATCTAGCTTTCATCTCAATCTCTTACTAATCCTCAACCTTCCTGTCCGCCATAACTTTTCTAGCGACGGCGGAAACTTCAGCCTCAGTCTCAACCTCAAAATTCACCGAATTCGCAATAAAACAGTAACGATGCGCTTCTTTATGCAGCGCCAATGCTTTTTCTACCATTGCTTCATCTCGGACAGTAACCTTCGGATATAATATCACCTCAGAAAATTTTCCAGCACCCGTCTCGTCTTGAACTAAAGTCCCTGTTGCTGAATCTTCATAGGCTAGCACTATAACCTTGGCATCCGCACAGAGGTGCAAATACCAGAGCATATGGCAGGAGGATAATGAAGAGAGTAGGAGGTCTTCAGGATTATGCTTGCTAATATCCCCACGAAAAGGAGCATCAGAAGAAGCCAATAACGCAACTTTCCCCTCAATTTCTATCGTATGATTTCTTTCGTATGCAGCATAATTTGCGGTGCCTTCGCCTGTGTTGCCAGTCCAAGTAATTTTTGCCGAATAGGGGTGTGACTTACTCATGGGATAAATATACACATTATCAATATTACGTGGGTACGACAAGACAACAATGGAACGCCAGGACTTTGCGACCTGCAGTCTGGGGCTTGGGGTTGCATTGGTAGGTAGCTAAGTAGGTAGGTAGGTAGGTAGGTAGGTAGGTAGGTAGGTAGGTAGGTAGGTAGGTAGGTAGGTAGGTGAGCGGTTTTACGGGTACACCGGTATTTCTTTAGACGGACACCGACCTGCTTGGTGAATTTTTTGTCTGACAATCTAGCAGTCTGAAAGTCTGGCTGTCTAAAAATCTTGCTCACGATAGCAATCGGGACTCATAATCTCTATTTATCTATCGATCTAACCGTCTATATCGACACTGCACCACCCGATTCAAGAAAATCTGCGTTTCAAAACAGGCGAAGTTGAGCGGATGACCCAGCTCACCAAAGAGGGAGGAGCCGCCGCCTAGGAGGATGGGAATGGTGGTGATGATTAGGTCATCAATCAGGTCTTCTTGGAGGAAGGATTGGATGGTTGTTCCGCCATCGATATAGAGGTCTTTAATGCCTTTTGCTTCGAGAGATGAAAGAATTTTTTTCAGCGGTCCATTGACGATTTGGACTTTCCCTTTCAGATTTTCTGGAACTTCCTTGAGCGTATTACTCAGCACATAGACTGGCTTTGAGTAAGGCCAGGGAATATCAAAGGAGCAAACGGTTTCGAAGGTGGTGCGCCCCATGAGGAGGGCATCAATATCATCCATAAAGGAGGAATAGCCCATGTCAGTTCCACCTGGATTGGGGATGGATTGCAGCCAATCGATTCCTCCATTTTTATCGGCGATATACCCGTCGAGGCTCGTAGCAATAAATACGCGGTTGTTCATGGTGGAGCTATTGGTGTCTTTCAAAAGTAGGCAGGAATTGGGTGGGAATGGCGATCTATTTCGGCAGGGGGCAGGGGGCAGGGGGCAGGGCACAGGGCGCAGGGCACCGGGCTTTTTACCTGAATCACACTATTTCTCATTACTCCTTCCCCGTCCGCCATAGCCGACCTAGGAGGCGAAGGCGGAACTCCTCACTTTTTTTGTCTGGCTGTCTGGCTGTCTGTCTGGCTGTCTGGCTGTCTGGCTGTCTGGCTGGCAATCTCACTCCCAATAACTTTCGAGACTCGCAATCCTCCGAAAAAAGTAACACCTTCGTAATACCGATGCGCGCGACGACCAAACTCAAACTATTGCTCATACGCTACAGTGTTCAACTTGACCTTAATGAAGAAGAACAGATGGTACTCACCCTTAGCGATAAGGTTTTTGGAGAGCATAAACAGTTTATTGGAGCAACGTATTCGGTTTTGATTGGAAAAGCTTATTCCTTCATGCTCAGAACGATAAAGGAAGAAGAAAAACGTCAAGAATAGGTAAAGTGTCTACCTGTATTCATCAATTCCGAAGCTCATTCTGTCAAGCTAAAAAAAAGCCGTTTCTAAGAAAAATTAGTATTTATTTTATTGATAATTAGAGTGTTGTGCTTGGCTTAGTGTACATGAAATCACGACTATTCCTGCGTTTGACTTTTCCTATATGGTACAATACTTGAAATATTGTCCAGTAAAATTTATCACCATCATCATGAAAAAATTAATTCTATTTAGCGCAGTGTTGATTCTCACACTTCCATCTTTTGCTCAAGTAACTCCGATTAATAAAGGAACGAGCTTTGGCTTTCACCTCAATCAATACCAAAACGATTATGGCTTAGGTATCAATGTAACCAGTCCATACTTTGCTGGCGACAGGCTTGCAGTCCGCCTTCGGGGCAGTGTCATGAACTACCAGCACATTGAAGGACAAACTACCACCTGGACACCTTATTCCAATTTCACCTTAGGCTTTGTGAGTGAAGCCGGAACAATCAACGACCGAATTCGCTTATACGGTGAAGGTGGAATTGTAGGAATTATGCCCAATGAAAAATTCTCATCCGAAAACTTCAACTTAGGTGGATATGGCTTGTTTGGCTTCGAATTTTATATGCATAATGCCCATGCCTATTTTATCGAAATCGGCGGAATGGGATCTGGCTCAAAAGCAGATAAATTGCCATTTAAACCAATTTATTCCAATGGTCTCATGATCAATGTGGGTTATAGGGTGGTTTTGAAATAGTAGACAAAAGACATAGAAAGCGGTGCTAAAAACATCGCTTTTTTTTTTTACCTAAAAACGCTTCTAACCCGTAACCTCTATCCCAGAACCTTTTTTCTAGTCAAACGACTGATTTGCTTGACTCGCAATCTCAAGAACCTTATCGTATTCCTCCGGACTTAAGTCATTGAAGTAGAAGTTCACCGGATTGATCTTATTGCCGTTTTTGATTACCTCATAATGAAGGTGAGGTGCAGTGGATGTTCCAGAGTTTCCTATTAGTCCGATGACCTCGCCGCGTTTTATTTCTTGTCCGCGTTTTACGAGCATCTTACTCATGTGGCCGTACAAGGTTTGGTAGCCAAATCCATGGTCGATAATAACATGGTAACCGTAGCCACGATCGTATTGCGCTTCAACGACTTTTCCATTTCCGGTCGCATAGATATCAGTACCTACAGGAGCAGAAAAATCCATTCCGGTATGCATTTTACGCGTTTTATAGATAGGGTGGATGCGGTATCCAAAGCCAGAAGCCATTCTCCGAAGTTCACGGTTTGAAACAGGCTGAATGGCAGGGATGGATGCCAACATTTCATTCTTGCGGGCTGCCAACTTGGCAAGCTGATCGTAGGAAGTACTTTGAACCAACATGCGGTTGCTAAGCTGGTCTACCTTCTTCGCAAGACCAATTAAAATTTCAGAATTCTCATACCCAGCTAGCGTATTGTAGCGCTCTACACCACCATATCCAGCTCGGCGAACATCGTCCGGGAGCGGGTCCGCCTCAAAAATGGCGCGGTAGATATTGTCGTCGCGTTCGGCAAGTTGACCGAGCATTCCGTTCATATCTTCTACACGTTGATCCATCAACTTCATCTGAAGCTTATATTGTGCAATTTCGCGCTTCAATTGTTTCTCTTTGGGAGAATCAATCCAGGCATAGGCTGCTACAAGAATTAAGGAAGCGAAAACCAAAGAAGCGGAAAGGAAGCCAAATACCCGTAATAAGCGTGTCCAAAAGCTATGGCGCACTTGTTCAAACTTGAGGTTATGTGGATTAAAAAAATACTTCGCTTTCTTCATGAATGGATTAGGCAGGGCTTTATATCTTTGCGCCCTGCCAAGCTTGGCACAAAGATACGGCCAAAATTCTTTTTACGAGTTATACGCCAAACAGATAAAATTTAAATCCATGAGTTCGAATCATATTCGCCAACAGTTTTTAGACTTCTTCGCTTCTAAAGGTCATCAAATCGTTCCCTCAGCACCCATTGTGGTGAAAAACGATCCAACTCTGATGTTTACCAATGCAGGCATGAACCAGTTCAAAGACCTTTTCTTAGGAAACGAGGCGGTGAAATACAGCCGAGTGGCAGATACCCAAAAATGCCTCCGGGTGAGCGGCAAGCACAATGACCTCGAAGAAGTTGGAGTGGATACTTACCACCATACCATGTTTGAAATGCTGGGCAATTGGAGCTTCGGTGACTATTTTAAAGCCGAAGCCATCGAATGGGCTTGGGAACTTTTAACAAAAGTGTATGGCTTGTCGGAAGACCGCCTCTATGTCACCGTATTCGAAGGCGATGAATCTGAAAATTTGGCATTCGATGAAGATGCCAAGAACGAATGGAAAAAGTGGATTGCCGAAGAGCGCATCCTCAATGGAAATAAGAAAGACAACTTTTGGGAAATGGGCGAAACCGGTCCTTGTGGTCCGTGTTCAGAAATCCATATTGACTTAAGAAGTGACGAAGAGCGCAAGCAGGTAAGTGGTGCAAGCTTGGTAAATAACGACCATCCCCAGGTAATCGAAGTATGGAACCTCGTGTTTATGGAATTCAACCGCATGGCCGATGGGAGTTTGAAGAACTTACCAAATAAACATGTGGATACCGGCATGGGCTTCGAACGTTTATGCCGAGCCATTGAAGGCAAATCATCGAATTATGATACGGATGTGTTTATGCCCTTGATTCGATTGGTGGAAAGCAAAACCGGCTTTAGCTATGGAAAAGACGAGCCAACCGATATTGCCATGCGCGTATTGGCCGACCATATCCGTACCATCAGCTTTGCTATCCTCGATGGACAATTGCCTTCCAATAATGGAGCAGGCTATGTGATTCGCAGGATTCTGCGCAGAGCCGTACGTTATTATTTCTCTTTCCTCGATAGAAAAGAACCCCTCTTGCATGAAATGGTCACTACTATGGCTGAAGGCTTTAGTGGGATATTTCCAGAACTTAAAGAGAAACAAGCCTTCATTATTAATGTAGTGCGTGAAGAGGAACTTGGCTTCTTGCGGACCTTAGAAAAAGGTTTGTCTATGATAGCCAACGACAGTTCGGCACATACCAATGCTGCTGGTGAGCTATCTGGAGCATTTGCATTTAAATTGTATGATGAGTGTGGTTTCCCGATTGATTTGACAAACCTCATCTTAACGGAAGACAAACGCCATGTCGATTTGCCCGAGTTCACTCGTTTGCTAGAAGAACAGAAAAACCGTTCACGCAAAGCCTCGACCCAAGAAACGGGCGATTGGAATGTGATCAAGGAAAGTGAAGCCACCAACTTTATTGGCTATGATAATTTGGAAGCGGAAGTCCATATCACCCGCATGCGCTCGGTAAAGCAGAAGAACAAAGACCTCATCCAATTGGTATTTGATCAAACGCCATTTTATGCAGAGAGTGGCGGACAAGTTGGCGATACCGGAATGATTGAATCGGCCAACGAAAGTATTCGCATCATCGATACCCAAAAAGAGAATAACCTTATCATCCATATAGCGGATAAATTCCCGGAGAATCCAGAAGCCGTTTTCTACGCGAAGGTGAACACCGTCAAACGCAAAGAAACCGCCAATAATCACTCGGCCACACATTTGATGCACGCTGCTTTGCGCGAAGTATTGGGTACCCATGTGGAACAAAAAGGTTCCTTGGTAAATCCGGAATATTTGCGCTTCGACTTTTCGCATTTTAAGGCAATGAGCAAGGAAGAGATTCGCCAGGTCGAACAAAGGGTGAATGAGAAAATCCGAGAGAATATAGCCTTAGAAGAACGTCGTGCAGTGCCGATTGAAGAAGCAAAAACCATGGGGGCGATGGCGCTCTTTGGTGAAAAATATGGCGATGAAGTCCGTGTGATTACCTTCGACCCGAATTTCTCTCGTGAACTTTGTGGAGGAACACATGTGGCAGCTACAGGTCAAATCGGACAGTTTAAAATCTTGAGCGAATCGGCCGTAGCGGCAGGGGTGCGTCGTATTGAGGCTATCAGTGGCATTGGAGCTGAACGTTGGACGGAGGAAGTGGAAGATCAGGTTGGAGCATTAAAAGAGGTGTTGAAAAGCAAAGACCTCTTGAAGAGTGTGGAGAAACTGATAAGCGATAAAGCGGAATTGGAGAAAAAACTCGATCAGCTTGAAGGAGAGAAGACCCAGGCGGTGAAGGCTGAGGTTAAGGATAAGTCCCGATGGGTATCGGGAGAGGTGAAAGCTGATGGCTACAATGTTTTGGTAGAACGGGTTGATATTCCGAATGCTGAGCAGCTTAAGAACTTGACTTACCAACTGAAGAATGAGATTCCGAATTTGGTATGTGTGCTGGGAACCGTCATCGATAATAAACCGCTGTTATCTATTATTATTGATGAAGAACTAGTGAAGAGCAAAGGCTTCCATGCCGGAAACATGATCAAGGAGCTCGCCAAAGAAATTCGCGGTGGAGGAGGCGGTCAGGCTTTTTATGCCACAGCCGGAGGAAGCGATGCAAGTGGACTCGATGCCGCATTAACAAAAGCTAAAACAATTATTTAATGGTTATATACAATCCCAAAGATTGGTTTTCTCTTATTTTTAAATTCCATAAAAGTGATACATTTCGTCGCTTAATCTGGGTGATGTTGGCTGTGGCAGTATATACTGCTATCGTCGTTTATTTGGAATTAGACGTACTGCATGTCACAAAATCGAATAGTGCAGTCATGTATCAGCTCTTGGGCTTTGTCATTTCATTGCTCCTCGTTTTTCGCACCAATACGGCCTATGATCGCTGGTGGGAAGGAAGAAAACAGTGGGGTGCACTTGTTAATGCAAGCAGAAACCTGCACTTAAAGGTGAAGAATTTAGTGCCCGATGACGCCCCAGAGAAGGAACGTTTTGTGGACTTAGTTTCCCGGTATTCTTTTGTTCTTCGTCATCATTTACGCGATGAAAAATGGGAGGGAATGAAAGAAGATATCCATCAACCCAATGCAGTTGCCAATGAGTTGTACCGAATTCTTGGTAGATGGATGAAGGAACATAAGATTCCCACCGAAATGATGTTGGCCATTGAAGACGAGCTAAAAGAGTTCACGGATATATGCGGTGCCTGCGAGCGTATTCGCAAAACACCAATTCCTTATTCCTATAATATCTTCATCAAGAAATTCATCTTCGCCTACGTGATGACCCTGCCTTTTGGCTTTGTGGTTGAGTATGGATACGGCATTATTCCTATTGTCCTATTCACCCTCTACGCCCTGGCCTCACTCGAACTCATCGCTGAGGAAATCGAAGACCCTTTTGGCATTGACGATAATGACCTCCCGCTTGATTCGATTGTAGAGACGATTGCGGCTAATGCGAAGGAAATCGGCTGATCGACATTAAGACGTTACGACATTGCGATGTTTCGATAAACCCACAGGACCCATTCATTCCTTTATACCGATCGTGTGCCCCGGCTGTGTGCGCTGTAGCTGATCCCGATGGCTTTGTCGGAGAAGCGAAAGTGTGAACTTTTTCGGCGAAGGTGTAGTGCAGCAATAGCGGAACCGAGGTAGGATAAATAGCTAAGACCTTGCATAATCATTCTAAACTTGGTACTAAATTTGACTTAGTGCGAAGCATCCAAACCATGAAAAGGCTCTTTCTAATCATTATAGCCGTATTGTCCATGCAGATTTCGTGGTCTCAATTAAATTGGGACATGAATATAGGTGTGGGCATGCCTTTTATGTCCCAGAATTTGATGTTTTATAATCCTTCAACCACCCCGTTTAAAGGGTTCAATTTCATTTCTAAGGAGAATTTTAAGCCAGGGTTAACCGCAGGAGTGGGTTTTAAACGGCACTACGAATGGTTAAGGTTTGATGCCGGCATTCAGGCGCATCAGTACGGCTTCTCATATGTACCAATATTAGAGTCTACTTCACAACCGACGGAAACAAATGTGGGTCTATACAGCATGAATATTTACGGCGTATTAAATTTCGAATGGAAGAATCTGGCTTTGGGAGTAGGACCTAACATCGTGTATTTGACCAAACCAAAGATTGAATCAAGTATGGATGTGATGGACAATATGAAGGTAATTAGTTTGTATTCATTAGGACTCAAGTTCAATTTGGACTATTCCTTTCGCATCAAGTCCCGCGATTTTATTTTGGGTTATTGTATTGATCGCAATCGTGAAAGAAGTCAATTGCGCGCCACCTTGGTATACAACCACGATACGCGCGATTTTTATTATTTAGAAATCCCAACACGCTTTCATTATATACGACTTGCCTATGTCTTTAAATAGAATTGGACTTTATCTCATGCTGCTTGCTTTGCTCCATATTGTATTTGTGAGTTCATGTACCCGAAGTGAAGAAAACTTTGACGAGGCTTATTGGAGTAGCGGAGATTCAATAAGTTACTATGGTGCAGCTGGATACCTGATGCACAAAGAAAATGAAGAATTGAAGTTTATATGGAGAAATGCCTTGGATTCAACACAAGGGTCACAATACATTTCATGGACATGGGGAAGGGATACCATCATTAAAGGTAGGAAGTTGCATAAGCTTTATTGTGATACACGGAATGCTGATATTTTGTTGCCAGATCAGTTCTTTATTGATGAATTTGATGGGCGAATTACCCGTTATTTTAATGGCTATACTTATAACCTTGTTGATGTCGGACTGGCATCGAACCCAATTGATTCTGTTTATTACTCCTTTGGTGTAAAAGGCCACCCTTATTTTTATTCGTTTAATTCACCAACAAAAAAAGGAGATTTTGCAGGGTATAATCGCTATCAAATATACTCTCATATTGATTCAGCTGGTGATTTTGGAGACTTCTGGAAACAGGTTGATATCACCTTCACTTACCAATTTGGCATAACGGAAGTTCAATTAAAACAAATTTTTAACCTTGGCTCCATGTCGGATACCGTAAAACATTATACGTTAGAACGGGTATTATAGTGACGCGATTTTTTGGGTCTCTGTCGTGGATGATTTTCCGTTCCGTAGAGACGCAAAACCTTGCGCATCTGCTGATTCGCAATTTACCTGTAACATTTTCGCCCTGTAGTCATATGTAAACCAGAAACGTTTGGCCGGTCATTATGCGAATGATGATTGCGGCTTTAGGGTGTATACTGATGATGGTGTTGTGCGGCGCCTGCTCTAAAAACCGCATATGCGATGAGCCCGATGAAAACCACGGTCTGATTCTAGCTTCGGTAACAGATCTCTGTTTGCCTGCATTGGGCAGTAAGACATATGTGATTCGCGATGAGGCCTCGTATCAGCTACTTTTTCCCTCAGCAGAATGTGCGGAGAGAATAGAAATCGATTTTAGAACCCATTCGCTCTTAGGTTTCCTCGTTGCTGGCCAGGGATGTTCGGTGAAGTTTAGGAGGGAGGTCCGAATCGATAAGGAAGCATTTCAATACATCTATAAAATTACTTCAATCACCTGCGGCAAATGCAAAGAAGAATCCATTTCCTATAATTGGGTCATTGTGCCCCGTTTGCTGCCAGATTGGACGGTACGATTTGTCGCGGAATAGGCATTTGCTACTGAAAAGGATTTTGTTGCGGATTAAAAAAGACGCGGAGGCTCCACCTTCGCTCCCGATAGTGCCTAGATTCCGCAGGTTATAAATAAAAAAAGCTGCAAAGCATTTGTTTCCAAAGCTTTGCAACTCGGTATCATTCACCTAAATTGGTGTTGACCAACAATACCAGTGTGAAAATACTACAAGG